>Ga0209261_10000030_pt1 | contig 36218 bp, 37 predicted proteins | sample DOMMetBare1Fresh_FD_187470 | JGI IMG/M metagenome (GOLD analysis project Ga0209261, IMG submission 187470) | Wetland sediment microbial communities from St. Louis River estuary, USA, under dissolved organic matter induced mercury methylation -... | ecosystem: Environmental > Aquatic >...
GTTGAACGTATGCGCAGCGTCCCCGCCGGTGCCGACGATATCGACCAGGTTTTCGTGCTCGGCAACCTCGACCTTGGTGGCGAACTCGCGCATGATCTGCGCGGCGGCAGCGATCTCGCCGATCGTCTCCTTCTTCACGCGCAGTCCCATCGTGACCGCGGCGATCTGCACCGGCGTCAGTTCGCCGCTCATCAGCTTGCGCCACAGTGACAGCATCTCGTCCTGAAAGATTTCGCGATGCTCGATGCAGCGGATCAGCGCTTCAGTCGGTGTGATGGCCATGGAACGACTCCTCAACGAAGCGGCACATCAGTGCCGCTGAGTTCAATTAACTCCCCTCTCCCGCCGGGAGAGGGGCAGGGGGTGAGGGCTGGAGCGCGGCATCAGCCGCGCGGGCCAGTGCAAGACTCATTGCCGCACAAAATTCCTCAGCAACGCATGCCCATGTTCAGTCGCAATCGACTCCGGATGGAACTGCACGCCCTCGACCGCAAGTGTCTTGTGGCGCAGACCCATGATCTCGCCGTCGGCCGTCCACGCGGTGATTTCGAGGCATTCTGGCAGTGAGGGACGCTCGACCGCCAGCGAGTGATACCGCGTCGCCGTGAACGGCGACGGCAGTCCGCTGAACACGCCCTTGCCGGTGTGCTCGACGGGCGCGGTCTTGCCGTGCATCAGGGTCTGCGCGCGAATCACCTTGCCACCGAACGCGTGCCCGATTGCCTGATGGCCGAGACAGACACCGAGAATCGGCACCTGACCGCCGAACCGCCTCAGCACATCGAGCGAAATGCCAGCCTCCGTCGGCGAGCACGGCCCCGGTGAAATGCAGATGCGGTCCGGCTTCATGGCCGCGATTTCGTCGAGCGTGATTTCATCGTTGCGCGCCACACGCACCTCTTCGCCCAGTTCGCCGAAGTACTGCACCAGGTTGTAGGTGAAGCTGTCGTAGTTGTCGATCATCAAGAGCATTTTTCACCACAGAGACACAGAGGACACAGAGGCTAAAGCGCGATTCGACGAATACCGTCCTTCACTACCTTCTCTGCAAAGTTCAATAGAAGTCCAACCCGGAGCCGGGATAGCCGCAGGTACGTCAGAACCTGGGCCTCGTGAATGGGAAGAAGCTTGTCAACCGCTTTCAGTTCGAGCAACAACCGGTCCTCGACGACGAAGTCCATTCGGTCACCGATCTCGAGTCGAACGCCTTTGTATTCCACTGGGAGTGCGACCTGGGTCCTGAACTGAACTCCTCGAAGTGACAACTCCCTCGCAAGGCACTGCTCATAGGCAGATTCGAGCAGACCCGGCCCGAGCACGCGGTGAATCTCGATCGCTGCGCCGATCACCGATCCCGTCAGTTCATCCGGCTTGCTCTCTGTGATCTCTGTGTCTCTGTGGTTCATTCGCCACCCTTCCTTGACGCGAAGAATTCCACAAAGGCGGTAATCGCGCGGTCAATGCCGGCGCGGTCGACGTCCAGATGCGTGACGAGCCGCATCGGCGAGTAAGGCAGGACGATGATGCCGCGCTCACGCAGCCACGCGGCCAGGGCGGCGACGCGCTCATCCGGCACGCGGACAAACACCATATTCGTCTGCGGCCCGTCGACCGCCAATTCCTGGATGGCACGCAGCCCATCGGCGAGCCGCTGCGCATTCGCGTGATCCTCGACGAGGCGCGCGACGTTGTTCTCAAGCGCGTACAGCCCTGCCGCGGCAAGAACACCCGCCTGCCGCAAGCTGCCGCCGAGCATCTTGCGTGACCGCCTCGCGTGCTCGATGAACTCGCGGGAGCCGAGCAGCACGGAACCGACCGGCGCGCCCAGGCCTTTGCTCAGGCAAATTGAAACGCTGTCGAAACCGCTTGCCAGCGCGCGCTCTTCACAGCCAAGCGCGGTGACCGCGTTGAAATAACGCGCGCCGTCCAGATGCGTCGCGAGACCGCGCGCATGGGCAAGTTCAGTCGCCTGCCGGCAGTACGCCAGCGCCACCGCCTTGCCGCCGATCGTGTTCTCCAGCGCCAGCAAGCGTGTGCGTGCATAGTGGGGATCGTCGGGCTTGATCGCGGCGTCGATCTTTTCGAGCGGGATCGAACCATCGGCGGCGTTGTCGAGCGGCTGTGGCTGGATCGAGCCCAGTACCGCAGCACCACCCGCTTCGGAGCGGTAGGTGTGCGCGTTCTGCCCGACGATGACCTCGTCGCCGCGCTGGCAATGCGTCATCAGCGCGGTGAGATTGCTTTGCGTGCCGCTCGGCATGAAGAGGCCCGCCTCGAAGCCGAGCCGTTCAGCAAGCACCGCCTGCAGGCGATTCACGGTCGGGTCGTCGCCGAACACGTCATCGCCAACATCGGCCTCGGCCATCGCCTTGCGCATGCCGGGCGATGGGCGGGTGACGGTGTCGCTGCGCAGGTCGATCGTCATCGGCCGTCTCCTGAAGATGCGGCGGCGAACGTGCGAAAGCCAAGCGCCGTGTGTACTTCGTCCAGCGTGCGCGCGGCGCTCGCGCGCGCAAACGCGGTTCCGTCACGCAGCACGCGATCGATCCTGGCATCGTCGAGGGCCGCGCGGCGCGCGCGCACGCCGCGCACGAACTCGATCACGGCCTGGGCAAAGACGCGCTTGAATTCGGCCATGACCCGCGCGCCGCCCAGGTGCGCGGCCACCAGCGTTTTCGCCCGTGCGCCGGCGCCGGAATCGAGCGCCTCGATCAGTTTGACGTGACTGTCCAGATGCGACGACGCTTCTCCTTCGGGAGCCGTCTGGCAGCCGGCGACCTTGCGTTCAATCTGCGCGTCGTCGTCGGACAACAGCAACGCGGTTTCGGGGTCGCTCTTGCTCATCTTGGCGTCGCCGCGCAGCGCCAGGATGCGCAACGCGTCCGCCAGCAGCGGCTGCGGCTCGACCAGCGTGGCGCCGTAGTCGGTGTTGAAGCGACGCGCAATCAACCGTGCCAGTTCGAGGTGCGCGAGCTGGTCCTGACCGACCGGCACCTGCGCGGCGCGATGAATCAGGATGTCGGCCGCCATCAGCACCGGATACATCAACAGCGCGGCGGTGGCGTTCTCGGGCTGCTGCCCGGAGCGCAGTTTCTCCTTCAGGCTCGGTTGCCGCAGCAGTTCGGACACGCGCACCTCGCGCGCCAGCAGGCTTGCCAGTTCGTTGACTTCGTGCGACAGCGCCGACTGCACGAACACGTGCACCCGCGTCGTGTCGATGCCGAGCGCGAGCAGGTCGCGCACCGTTGCACGCACCTGTTGCGCGACGCTTTGGGGTGCGTTGTCGGTCAGCGCATGCAGGTCTGCCACGAACAGGAGGATCGGCTTGTCGCTCGCTGCCTGTCGGCGCAGGATCGGCTGCACCGCGCCGACCACATTCGCCAGCGTCAGCGAACCGGTCGGACGCAGGCCGGTCAGCAGCGCAACGCGCGGCTCGATGGCAATCGCTTCAGTCGACATCGAAGCCATCCTCAACGGTCTCTGCCGCGCGCAACACCGCCCGGGCTTTCGCCTCCGTCTCGCGCCACTCCATCTCGGGGACCGAATCGGCGACGATGCCGGCGGCGGCCTGCGCGTACAGCACGTTGCCCTTGATCACGCCGGTACGGATCGTGATCGCCAGATCCATGTCGCCCGCGAATGACAGGTAGCCAACGGCGCCGCCGTAAATGCCGCGCTTGACCGGTTCGAGCTCGTCGATGATCTCCATCGCGCGCACCTTGGGCGCGCCGCTCAACGTGCCGGCGGGAAACGTTGCGCGCAGCACGTCGAGGTTGGTCAGGCCGGCCTTCAATTTGCCTTCGACGTGGCTGACCAGGTGCATCACATGCGAGTACTTCTCGATCACGTACTGCTCCGGCACCTTGACGCTGCCGATCTCGGCGATGCGGCCGATATCGTTGCGTGCAAGATCGATCAGCATCAGATGCTCGGCGCGCTCCTTGGGATCAGCCAGGAGTTCAGCCGCGAGAGCCGCGTCCTTCTCCGGTGTGCCGCCGCGTGGACGCGTGCCGGCGATCGGGCGGATGGCGACATAGCGCTCACCATCGCGCTCTTCGCTGCGCACCAGGATCTCGGGCGAGGCGCCGACGATATGCGCGTCGCCCAGGTCGTAGTAGTACATGTACGGCGACGGATTCAGCGTGCGCAGCGCGCGATACAGCGATAGCGGCGCATCCGCAAACTGCTTGCTGATCCGCTGCCCGATCTGCACCTGCATCACATCGCCCGCGGCAATGTATTCCTTGCTGCGCGCAACCGCGGCTAGATACCTGTCCTTGCCAAACTCGCGCATTTCGGGCCGGCGCAGGCTGGCGCGCGTGTGCGGCGGCTCGATGTGCCGATGCAGACGCGTCTTCAGTTCACGCAGCCGTTCACGCGCGCGCTGATAGCCCTCGGGATGCGTGGCGTCCGCGTACACGATCAGGTACGCGCGCCCGCTCAAGTTGTCGATGACGGCAAGTTCCTCCGTCAGCAGCAGATGGATGTCGGGCAGTCCGAGGTCGTCGGGCTTGGGTGTGGCCAACTTTTTCTCGATCAGCCGCACCGTGTCATAGCCGAAGTAGCCGGCCAATCCGCCGCAGAAGCGCGGGAGCCCCGGCCGCACCGCAACCTTGAATTGCGCGAGGTACCGCTCGATGAAGGCAAGCGGATCACCTTGATCCGCCTGCACCACGCGGCCGTCGGCGACGATCTCGGTGCGATGTTTGCCAGCGACCCCGCTGACGCCAATGAAGCTCTTGAGCGCAGTTCGGGCCGGCAGCCCGATGAACGAGTAGCGCCCGAAGCGCTCACCCCCCACCACCGACTCAAGCAGGTAGGAGTTGGCGCTCTGTGACTGGCTCTTGACCAGCTTCAGATACAGCGACAGCGGTGTGTCGAGGTCGGCAAAACTCTCCGCGATCAGCGGGATGCGGTTGTAGCCCTGGGCGGCAAGGGCCTTGAATTCAAGTTCGGTCATGCGTCACCTGCAAACATCGCGCAGCTGAAAAGTGCGCTGGGAATTATCGACAACGAAAGTGACCGTGCAGGGCACGGCAACGCGGCGCTAGCTACGCCAGAACCAGACCCCCTGGGCGTGCCAGTTCATTGGGCAGAACCGGCACCAGGCCCAGCGATTGAGGTCGATCCGTTTGTCGAGGTGACGCATCCCGTCGTCGAGATTATCGAAGTGAAAGTTGGATTGTCTGTGCTGCGTCGAGCAGCGTGGGCACTATAGCAAAGACACCCGGCGAGCCGGCAAGCGTGCTCACATGTTCGCCCTCGTTGTAGCCGGTTTCGACGAGGACGACGTTGCAGCCGGCGGCGCGCGCCGCGAGCGCGTCGTTGATCGAATCCCCGATCATCACCGCCTCGGCCGGCGCGACGCCAAGCCGCTCGCAGGCGGCGAGCAGCAGGGCTGGATGCGGCTTCTTCTCCTTCACGTCGTCACCCGCGACCACCGCATCGAACCAGCCGGCCAGCTGCACGCGGTCGAGCAGCGGCACCGTGAACTCGCGCGGCTTGTTGGTCACGCAGCCGAGCCTGAGGTTGCTCGCTTGCAGCAGCCGCAGCGCCTCGGGAACGTGATGGAACACGATCGCCATCTCGCCGTTGGTCGCGTGATAGTGGCGATAGAACGCGGCGCGGCCGCGCGCGAAGTCGTCCGCGCCGGCAAATCCATCTAGATCATCGGTCAGCGCGCGATGCACGAGCACGTCGGCCCCCTTGCCGACGAAGGCGGCAATGCGTTCAAGCGTCAGCGGCGCCAGGCCAAAATCCGCCCGCGTGCGGTTGGCCGCTTCGGCCAGGTCCGGCGCAGTGTCCATCAACGTGCCGTCCAGGTCGATCAGCACCGCCCGAATCATGTCGGGCGCTCATTTGGGCGATGGGCCAGCAGATCGACTTCGACCCGCGCGCCCCGGGCAAGCGCTGTCACACCGATGCACGTGCGCGCCGGCAGCCGCCCCGCCGCGAAGTAGCCTGCATACACGGCGTTGAAGCGCGCGTAATCCGCTTCGAAGTGCGTCAGGTATGCGCGCGCCGATACCACGTGCTGCAACCCAAGGCCAATGCCGGCCAGCACGATCGCGAGGTTATCCATCACGCGCCGGGTCTGCGCCTCGATACCGGCGGGCAGTGGCGCATCGGGTGCGCCTGGCAACGTGGGCATCTGGCCGGTCACGAAGACCCAGCCGTCGACTTCAGTGGCATGAGAAAACGGCGCGACCGGCGTCGGTGCGCCACCGACCATGTGAAACTGAATTGGATTCACGCGGCCCTTCGACTACGCGCCGCGGAACACGTTTTCCTCTTCGGCGGCCTGTTGCGTGACCACGCGCTGCGCGGCGGCGATCTCGCGCCGCATCGCGGCGATCGTCGCCTTGTAGTCCTTGGCGCCGAAGATCGCGCTGCCGGCGACGAAGGTATCGGCGCCCGCTGCGGCAATGGCTCGAATGTTGTCGACCTTCACGCCGCCGTCGACTTCGAGCAAGATGGCTTTTCCGGTCGCGCGTTTCCAGGCCTCGAGCCGCGCGCGCGCCTGGCCGAGCTTGGCGAGCGTTTCGGCAATGAAAGCCTGACCGCCGAACCCCGGGTTCACCGACATCAGCAGCACGAGGTCGAGCTTTTCCATCACATGGTCCATGTAGCCCAGCGGCGTCGCCGGGTTGAATACGAGCCCCGCCTTGCAGCCCTGATCGCGGATCAGTGCCAGCGTGCGGTCAACATGGCGCGACGCCTCCGGGTGAAACGTGATCACGTTGGCGCCCGCCTTGGCGAACATTGGCACCAGGGCATCGACCGGCTCGACCATCAGGTGCACGTCGATCGGCACCTGCACGTGCGGCCGGATCGCCTCGCACACGAGCGGGCCGATGGTGAGATTGGGAACGTAATGGTTGTCCATCACGTCAAAGTGGATCCAGTCGGCGCCGGCGGCAACGACGTTGCGTATCTCCTCGCCCAGACGCGCGAAGTCGGCGGACAGAATGCTGGGAGCAATGCGAGAATCCATGAAGGCAGTCCGGGTCGTTGAGGTTCGGGCAGATTCTACGAACAAACAGTCGCGAGTAACGAGTCGCTAGTCGCGAGTGGACCGGAGACGGCAAGGACCAAGCCTTTACTCGTGACTCGTGACTCGCGACTGAATCAAAATGGCGAAATACGAATTCCAGGTCAGCGTGCGCCCGCAGTATCTGCCCGAGCATTCGGATCCGGACGAGGACAAGTACGTCTTCGCCTACACGGTGACGGTGCGCAATATCGGCGAGGTCACGGCGAAGCTCCTCTCACGTCACTGGATCATCACCGATGCCGATGGGCACATTGAAGAAGTGCGAGGCGAGGGCGTGGTCGGCGAGCAACCCGTGCTGCGGCCGGGAGAAGCGTTCGAGTACACCAGCGGCTGCCCGCTGGAGACGCCGGTCGGCACGATGCGCGGCACGTACTTCTGCGTCGCCGAAGACGGCACCCGCTTTGATGCGGAAATTCCGGAGTTCGTGCTGTCGATGCCGCGCACCCTGCATTGACTACGGCCCCGGACCGTCCGATGGCGGTTTCCTGCGGCCGTGAAACATCGTCCACCAGACGATGAAAACCAGTAGTCCCAGCGCCAGCAGCGCTTCGAGAATGATCAGCCACATGGCAGTCGGGAGTCGGGAGTCGGGAGTCGGGAGTCAATACTGCCCTGTCGGCCGTCGGCGGTCGACAGTCGGCGGACATTCTAGGCATGCGGCGATCGTGGCGCTGACGTTGCTGCTGGCGGCGTGCGTAACGCCGCCGAAGCCGGCTCCTCCTCCGCCACCGTCAATCAAGACAGTGACACAGGCGCGCTATGTGCCGGTTGCGTTCGATGTGCTGCCGCCGCTCGCCGACGCTGATCTGATTGCCGCGTGGCCCGCGTTGCTGGCGTCCTGTCGTGTGTTCGATCGAGGAACGCGCCGCGCGGCCTGGGCGCCGCTATGCGGCGCCGCGGCGCAGGTCAGCGCCAACGATGCACGCAACATGCGCGCGGCACTCGCTCAGCACCTGCAAGTCTGGCGCGTGCTCGCCATTACGCGCGAAGACCTCGGCGCCGATGCAAAGGTCGAACCACGCGTCATCGCCGAGAGCGACCGCGGCCGCACCACCGGCTATTACGAGCCGCAACTCGCCGGCAGTCGCAGCCGGGGCGGACCGTTCATCCATGCGCTCTATCGGGTCCCCGACGATCTGCTGACCGTTGAACTGGGCTCGATGTATCCAGAACTCGCCGGCAAACGCGTGCGCGGGCGGCTCGATGGCAAGCGCGTCGTTCCCTATTGGTCACGCGCCGAAATCGACGGTCGCGCGCGGCTTCAGGGTGCTGAATTGCTATGGGTCGATGATGTGATTGACGCATTCTTCCTGCAGGTGCAGGGCTCCGGGCGAGTGCGCCTGCCCGATGGAAGTGCGGTTCGCGTCGGCTACGCCGACGCCAACGGCCATCCCTATCAGTCGATCGGGCGCATCCTCGTCGAACGCGGCGAATTGAAACTCGAGGACGCCTCGCTGCAGGGCATCCGCGCCTGGGCGCTCGCCAATCCCCAGCGTGTCACGGAGCTGCTGAATCAGAATCCGAGCTTCGTCTTTTTCCGCGAACTGCCGCTTGGCGATCCGAACGCGGGGCCGGTCGGCGCGATGAACATCGCGCTGACGCCTGGCTACTCGCTCGCGGTCGATCCGAACTTCATTCCGATCGGCAGCCCGGTCGTGGTGAACACCGTGCATCCAACGAGCGGGGCGCCGCTCGCGCGGCTGATGCTGGCGCAGGACGTCGGCGGCGCGATCCGTGGACCGCTGCGCTTCGACTTCTTCTGGGGATTCGGACGCGACGCCGGCGAACATGCCGGACGTCAGCGTCACGACGTGCAGGCGTGGATTCTGACGCCTATTGGCATGCGGCCCGAAGAACTGGTTGCGCGCTGAGCGTCGGCGTCACTTCTCTACTTCTTCTCGGTGGCGGCGCGCGCCAACCCGGCTTCGATGCGCTCGAGCGGCACTGCGCCCGGCAGACGGCGGCCGTCGGTAAAGAAGATAGTCGGCGTCCCGGTCACTTCGAGCTTCTGGCCGAGCGCGAGGTTCTGCTGCAATGGATGCTTGCAGTCCGCCGCCGCTGCAGCGGGCACCTTGCCGTCGAGCATCAGGTCGTTCCATGTCGCTGCTCGATCTTTTGCGCACCAGACACTGCGGGCACGCTCGAACGAATCGGCGGGCGAACTTGGATCCCGTGACAGGATCGGATAGAGGAACGTGTAGATCGTCACGTTCTTCATGCCCGCCAGGTCTTTTTCGAACTTCTTGCAGTACGGGCAGTTAGGATCGGCAAACACGGCCAACTGGCGCGAGCCGTCGCCGCGCACGACCTTCACGGCCTGGTCAAACGGCAGCGTCTTGTAGTCGACCGTCATCAGTTCGTCGCGTCGCGCCTGGGTCAGGTCCTCCTTCGTTTTCGAGTCGACGACGCGACCAACGAACAGATATGAGACCTCCTTGTCGACGTAGGCAATCTCGGTGCCGATCACAACTTCGTACAGCCCGAACGGCATCAGCTTGACCGACGTCGGTTTGGCGCCGAAGCGCTGCTCGACGCGAGTGCGGATGGTGTCCTCCGCGGACGCGGCCTTCGCGGCCGCGGCCTTCTCCGCCGGCTTGGCTGGCGTCGTCTGCGCTGCGGCTCCTGCCGCCGCGACTGCGATGATCAGTGCAAGAAGAACTCGGTACATGGAACTCCTTTCAAATCGACCCCGATTCTATCGGGCCAGGCGCCCCGACCAGGCGTGCCCCGCCGCCAATCGTCGTCTACTTCAAAGGGCTTAGCGCGTCGCCGCGTGCCGGATCAACGCGTTCTTCAGCGGCGCGAGCCGGTCGACCAGCGACAGCCCCGCGTTTCGAAATCTGCGCACCAGCGCATCGTCGGCCCCGAACAGCCGCGCCAGACCGTCCGTCGTGAGCCGCATGAGGTCGATCGCCTCGGCACGTGCCCGCGCATAGCGCCGCAGCAGAACCAGGTCGCCGGGATCGCGGAATTCTTCCCGCGCCGCCAGCACGCGCAGCAACTCCGACACGTCCTGCAGACCAAGGTTCAATCCCTGGCCGGCCAGCGGATGAACGACGTGCGCCGCGTCACCCACCAGCGCGATGCGATCTTCGACCAGCCGGTCGACGCGGATGACTCGCAACGGAAAGCCATGCACGCCACCTCGCAGCGCGAGATTGCCCACGACCGACTGCGTGCGTGCGGTGACGCGCTGCGCGAACGCCGCGGCATCGAGCGTCTGCAACTCAGCGGCGAGCGCCTCCGGCGCGGACCAGACCAGCGAGACGAAATCACCCGGCAGCGGCAGTAACGCAACCACGCCTTGATCGCAGAACCACTGGAACGCCACACCCTGGTGCGGCTCGGCGCAGGAAAAGTTGGCCACCAGCGCGGTCTGCCGGTATGCCGTCTCATCGGCGCTGATGCCGGCGGCCGCACGCACCGCGGAGCTCGCGCCATCGGCACCGACGAGCAGACGCGCCGAGATCGGACTGCCGTCATCGAGCTCGATCTGCGCGCGATCGGCATCGCGCTGCAAACCCGCAAACGATGCGCGCATGCGCGTGATGCCCGGCGTGTAGCCGCATGCAGACGCAAGCACGCGCGCCACTTCGCCCTCTTCCACGATCGACGCCAGGCGCTCGAGTGAAGCCTGATATGCGTCGAAAGTCAGTTCGTTGCCGGCATCGCCAAAGACGCGCATGCGGGCCACCGACTGCACCCGCGCGACGTTCATCTGTGGCCACACCTTCAGCCGGTCAAGCAGGTTGACGACCGATGGCGCCAAGGCGTAGATGCGAGCATCGAATGGTGCGGCATCGCTTGCCACGAACGCACGCGCATCCGGACCGATCAGTCCCACCTTGAGCCCGAGCTGCGCCGCGCCAAGCGCGGCAGTCATTCCGGCAACGCCGGCACCGACAACGGCGAGATCGAACGCAGGCTGTGCTGCTGACGGCGGGCTCATGATCCGGCGATTATCGCGAATCGCGCGGCCAATCGTGCGGACAGCAGGTTATTTCTTCGCCGGCTCCGGGCTCTTCGGCAACACGTCGGCCGCGACGTCGAAGTGAAAAACCATCTGATGGTGGTCGCCCGGATGAATCGTGGTCGCGCGACTGAACGCCTGGCCGCCGTAAGACGCCTCGACGTCATATCGACCGACCGGCAGTTCGACCAATAGCCATGGGCCCGCCATCGTGTGCTCGAACACGGGCGTCTTCTTCGCGTCATTGATTCGAACCCGGACGTCGGCCAGGTAGGCCCCTGACACTTTGGCAGCCGTGATCACCCACAGGCTGTACTTGTCGCGCTGCGCGTCGAGGGCCGCGATCTCACTTTCGCCGATACCGCCCGACACAAACGGGCCGCCGAGCGCAGTCTGGCCCGCGGTCACCGCCATCGCCGTCGACGCGACCAGCGCGAGAGCTGCGATCCCCAATACGGCGGATGCGCGCGCGATGGTGATGCATGAGCTTTTCATTGATGCTCCTGTTCCTGCCTCTGGTTCGGCTGCATTTTCGACCGATACCGCCGCGTATGCATGTTCGACGGTTCGGCGGGCTGGCACAGGTCAAAGAACGGGTCACGCGCAATTGCGGTATCGCGCGCATCGAGCACACTGATCGTTCGCAACCTTTGGTCAGCGGCGCGATCTAGATTGACCTGTCTGTATTGATTCCCCATTCCGTTGTCGGAGGAGACCGTCATGGCACAGAGACCACAAACCGTCACACCGGCGACCCGCAAGCCCGCGGCGAAGCGTCCGGCCAGACGCATTCATCGCGAGATCAAGCAGGACGCAGCGGCAGACGCTGCGCCTGCGGCTGACCGCGCAGCGCATATCACGCCACAGAAACGTGAACAGATGATCGCGGATGCTGCGTACTTGCGCGCGCAGATGCGCGGCTTCGAGCCCGGCCACGAAATGCAGGACTGGCTCGAGGCCGAAGCCGAGATCGATCGGCTGATTGCGAACTAACCGCCGGAACGCACCGAAACCGTCCAGCACGATGACTCCTGCGCGGTGACGCGCAGGAGTGTCACTCCCGTTTAGTGGCCAGTGCGGCAACCTACGGTCGCCGTTAGACTGCGTTCGCCCGTCGATGCGGCGGACGTGCAAAGAGCCCTAAGAGCAGCGACCCGCGCCCGCTGCGGTCTGTCGAGCACACCCCACGCGGCCACCCGCGGGCCGGCGCTTCCAGTGCAGTGCGAGTCGAGGAGCGGACGTCTTGACCGATCTTCCCTTCCTGCCGGTATGGCCTCCGTCCATCGGTCCGCTGGCGTGGGTCGCGGTGCTGCTGCTGGCCGCGATCCTCGCTGGCGAAGCGGCGCGCCGCTGGCTGAACACCTCACGCATCATCGGTTACCTGGCGGTCGGGTGCGTGCTCGGACCTCAGATGGCAGGCGTGATCGATCGCGTCACGCTGGCGCAGTTGCGCATCGTGGTCGATATCGCGTTCGGGTTGCTGCTGTTCGAACTTGGCCAGCGCGTCGATCTCACCTGGCTGCGGCGCAATCCCTGGCTGCTCGTCACCAGCTTGCTGGAGGCGCTGCTCTCGTTCGTCGCGGTGTTCCTGCTGATGTCCCTGTTCGGAGTGCGACCGATCGCCGCCGCGGCAGCCGGTGTGATCGCGATCGCGACATCGGCCGGAGTCGTGATCACCGGCGTCAAGGACCTGGGCGCGCAAGGGCAGGTCACCGAGCGCGTGCTGCTGTTCACGGCGTTGAACACCGCCTACGCCGTGATCGGCCTGACGCTGATGTTCGGCTGGCTGCACTTCGAGGAGGCCAGCCCCGTCGCGACGATGCTGCTGCATCCCTTGTATCTGCTCGCCGGATCACTGCTGCTGGCGGGCGTGCTGGCATGGGCCTTGATTGCGCTGCTGCGTGCGTTCGGGCGGCGGCCGTCATTCCAGTTCACCCTCACGCTGGCGATGGTGCTGCTGACGGTTTCCATCGCCGGGTTGTTCAAGCTGCTGGTGCCGCTGACCCTGCTGGCGCTCGGAGTTCTGGCACGCCTCGTCGATCGGGACCGCCACTTTGTGTCGCTGCGTTTTCCCGAGACCGCGATGCTGTTCGTGGTGCTGCTGTTTGCGTTGACCGGCGCGACCCTCGAATTCAGCGGTTGGGCGCAGGTCCTGACGCTCGCAGTGGGATTCGCCGGCGCGCGTTTTGTCGGCAAGCTGCTGCCGGTGATTCTGTTGGCACGGCCGAGCAGCCTGACCATGCGCAAGGCATTGCTGATCAACTTCGGGCTGATGCCGATGTCGGCGCTGGCGCTGTCGATGCTCGAGGATCTGACACGGCAGGCGCCACTGGTGGCGCGCGAGATCGCCACCGGCATGCACCTGGCGATTGCGATCCTCGCCTTTGTCGGCCCGCTGATGCTGCATTTCGGGCTGCGCGCTGCGGGCGAGGCGGTCGATCACGTTGAAGGCGGACGATGACCGAACTCGATTTCAAGCCATCGGCGCCGCTGACGATCGGCATCGAGCTCGAGCTGCAGATTCTCAATCGGCACAATTGCGATCTGACGCTGGGCGCCAACGATCTGCTGCGCGCGATCGAGCGCAGGCAGCATCCCGGCGACGTCAAGCCCGAGATCACCGAAAGCATGCTCGAGATCTCGACCAGCGTGCATGCGCGTTATGCGACGGCGCTCGAAGAGCTGCTCGGCATTCGCGATGCGGTGGTCGCCGCGGCCGACCGGCTCAATCTGCTGATCGCCGGAGGCGGCGCGCATCCATTCCAGCGCTGGAGCGAGCGGCAGATCTTCGACAAGCCGCGTTTTCGCCAGGTCTCAACGCTGTACGGCTATCTTGCGAAGCAGTTCACGATCTTCGGCCAGCACGTGCACATCGGCTGCGTCGATGGCGACACCGCGATGCGGTTGCTGCACGCCATGAGCCGCTACATCCCGCACTTCATTGCCCTGGCCGCTTCGTCGCCGTACCACCAGGGCGTCGATACGGCATTCGACTCGTCGCGACTCAATTCCGTATTCGCATTTCCGCTGTCCGGCCGCGCGCCTCTGGTTGATCGCTGGGACTCGTTCGTCGCCTATTTCGAAAAGATGCGCGCGGCGAAAGTCGTCGAAAGCATGAAGGACTTCTACTGGGACATCCGTCCCAAGCCCGAGTTCGGCACGATCGAGATCCGCGTGTTCGACACGCCGCTGACGGTCGACCGGGCTGCCGCACTTGCCGCTTACGCGCAGGCCCTGGCGCGTCTGCTGCTGCAAGAGCCCCGTCCCGCCGTCAACGACGATCTTTACCTCACCTACACCTATAACCGCTTTCAGGCGTGCCGGTTCGGTCTCGACGGTCTGTTGATTGACCCGCAGTCGCACGAACATCGGCCGATTCACCTGGACATCCTTGCCACGTGCGAGCGACTGGCGCCGCACGCGCAGGCGCTGGAAGCAACCGCTGCAGTCAGGCAGATCGCGCGCTGGGCCCAAGCGCGCGCCAACGATGCGCGCTGGATGCGTGAGCAGTACTCCGCATCCGAGTCATTGCCGGACCTGATGTGGAAGCAGGCCGAGCGCTGGCGCGGCAGCTAATCCGCGGGCGGCGCGGGTGGTCTGGCGGTGGGGTCGAGTAACAGCGCCGCCTTGACCAGCAGGTGCGCCGAAACCGGCGCGGTGAGGAACACGAACAGCGTGATCAGCAACTCGTGCAGGCTGACGTGGCCGGTGCCGAAGGTGAAGGCCGCCATCGACGCAATCAAGGTGCAGCCAACACCCAGCGTGACGGCCTTGGTGGGCCCGTGCAGGCGTTTGTAGAAATCGCCCAGCCGGGCCAAGCCGATCGAACCGATCAGCGCGAACGTCGCACCGATCACGATCAGCAATGCGGCCAGCGCGTCGAGCCAGAGCGGCAGCGTGATGGTCATTCGACGATGTCTCCCGCCACCAAGAACCGGGACAGCGCGACGGTGCCGACAAAACCGAGCAGCGCGATCACCAGCGCAGCTTCGAAGTACAGCATCGTGCCGAACTGCAGCCCGAGCAGCACCAGCAGACCAAGCGCATTCACGTACAGCGTGTCGAGCGCGAGAATGCGATCGGGCAGGCTCGGCCCGCGCAGCAGGCGCCACGTGGTGAGCAGCAGCGCGAGCACGAACGCACCGATGGCAATGGGAAGCGCACTGGCAATCAATCGAAGATCTCCCTTAGCGGTTTCTCATAGCGCGCCTTGATCTGCGCGATCAGCGCCGCCTCGTCATTCACGTCAAAGGCGTGCACGAGCAGGAAGCGACGATCCTCGCTCAGATCCGCGGTCAGCGTGCCGGGCGTCATGGTGATGATGCCGGCCAGCGCAAGGATGCCGTTGGGATCGCGGATGTCGAGCGGCACCCACACGAAGCGCGGGTTGATCGCCGCTTCCGGTCCGAGGATGCGGCGTGCCACCTCGATATTCGACACCACGATGTCCCACAGTACGGTGAAGCCGAGGCGAACGATCGTCGCCGGCCTTTGCAACCGCGGCTTGTCGGGCCGCAGCCGTTCGGTGAAGCGCGGCACGACGAGCGCAAGCGCGGCGGCCAGCACGATGTGCGCCGGATCCAGTGTGTTGTTCAACAGAAGCCAGACCGTGAACAGCACAGCCGACAGCAGCGGTGCGGGCAGCCAGCCTCTCACGGCTTGCCGCCCATGATGTCGCGGATCGGGATCGCCGTCGGAACCGGCTCGGCGCCGAGCACCGCATCGATGTAGGCATGGCGATCGAACAGCTGCAGCGCGGCGGCGCTGGTGTACGCAGCGATGGACTGCGCAAACACGGTGACTGAGACCAACGCGACAAGCAGCACACCGATCGCACCCGCCTGTGTTGGCAAGGTGCGATCGGTCGATGACGACAAAACGGCGTCGGGCAGCGCCGGACGCCAGAACACCAGACTGCCGGCACGCGCCAGCGCGACGATCACGCCAAAGCTCGAAAGCAGCACGATGCTCCACACCCACGCCGCGTACGGCGTGCGCGAGGCCGCGTCGAGCAGCAACGCCTTGCCCAGAAATCCCGCGAGCGGCGGCATGCCTGCCACCGCGACCGCTGCGACGAGAAACGCGGTACCGAGCGTTCCGCGCTCCGCGTTGAAACGCGCAGGAACCAGCCGATCCCCGCCGACATCGCGCATCGCGCTGACGCGATCGATCAGCAGGAACAGCACCGCCGCCACCAGCGTGCTGTTCACGAGATAGAACAGCACCGCGGCAACGGTCATCGGCTGGCCAAGTCCCAGACCCAGCAGCAGGGTGCCGGCCGACGCGATCACCAGATACGCGGCCAGGGTGCGCAGGCGCGCAGCCGCCAGCGCGCCGATGGCCCCGAGCAGCACAGTGGCAAGCGCCAGCGCTGGCAACCATGGTTGCGCCACATCGGCAGCAAATCCGCCGCTGTCACCGAAGACGAGTGTGTACATGCGCGCGACCGCGTAGACGCCGACCTTGGTCATGATCGCGAACAGGGCAGCCACGGGTGCCGACGCGGCACTGTAGGTATCCGGCAGCCAGAAGTACAACGGCAGCAGCGCTGCCTTGACGCAGAACACCACCAGCAGCATCAGCGCGGCGGCGCGAACAAGCGGCGCGCTCTCAACGCCGAGCTGCGGCACGCGTTGCGCCAGATCCGCCATGTTCAGCGTGCCAGTCAGCCCGTACAGCGAAGCCACCGCAATCAGGAACAGCGCCGAGCCGGTCAGGTTGAAGCTGACGTAATGGATGGCTGCTTTCAGTCGTTCCGCGCCGGCCCCGTGCAGCAGCAGTCCATAGGACGCGATCAGCAGCACTTCGAAGAACACGAACAGGTTGAAGAGATCCGCGGTCAGGAATGCACCGTTCAGTCCCATCAGCTGAAACTGGAACAGCGAGTGAAAGTGCGCACCGCGCGCATCGTCACCGCCGCGCGCATAGAGCACGCTCGCCAGCGCGACGATGCTGGTCAACGTCAGCATCAACGCGGTCAATCGGTCGAGCGCGAGCGCGATTCCGAACGGCGCGCGCCAGTTTCCTAGCAGATAGGCGTCGATTTCGCCGCTCGACGCACGTGCCAGCAGCGCGACCGAAATCAAGAGCAACGCCATGGTCGCAGCAACCGAGATCGGCGCCGCCCAACGCGGCCGCCTTCGCTCAATCAGCAGAATTGCAGCACCGACGACCAGCGGTAGCACGACCGGGGCGATCAGCCAGTGCGACATTTCCGATCCGATCATGGCCGTCCGCCGGCACTTGGTGCGGGCGGCTCCATTCCGTCGACGTGATCGGACCCTGTCTCTGCGCGGGCGCGCAGCGCGATCACCAGGATCAGCGCGGTCATCGCAAAGCTGATCACGATCGCGGTCAACACCAGCGCCTGTGGCAGCGGGTCGGCGTAGTTCGCCAGCGTCGGTGCGAGGCCCTTGTCGATGATCGGCGCCGCCCCGATGCGCACTCGTCCCATTGAAAAGATGAACACGTTGACCGCGTAGGACAGCAGTGTCAGCCCCAGCATCACGTCAAACGTCCGTGCGCGCAGCAGCAGCCAGATGCCGGCGCCGGCCAGGACGCCGACCGCAACCGCGAGCAGCAGTTCCAAGCTCATCGCGCCGTCTCCGCTTGTGCCCCGTTGCCCAAACGCCCGATCGAAACGAGCGCGACCAGCGTCGCACCCACCACCGCAAGAAAGACGCCGAGATCGAACAGCGCCGCGCTCGCGAGCGGAATCGCGCCAACGATCGGCAGCGGCAGATACGCATGCGTGCTGGTCAGAAAAGGCGCGCCGAAGAATCCGCTCACAACGCCCGTGGCGCCCGCGACCAGCAGACCCCAGCCGATCAGGCCGCGGAAATCACTCCCGATACGCGTGCCGACCCACAACTGTCCGTGCGCGATGAACTGCAGGATCATGGCGATCGCGAGCACCAGTCCCGCGATGAAACCCCCGCCCGGCGCGTTGTGCCCACGCAGATACAGATAGACCGATACCAGCGCCGCGAGCGGCAGCAGCAATCCCGATGCGAGCGCAAGGAAAAGCGAGTGCGACGTTGGGGCTCTGCTCGCAGCTTGGGCGGGCGGCCTGAAATCGGCGAGCAGCGTGTAGATGACGATGCCGGCAATGCCGAGGACGGTGATCTCGCCCAGCGTGTCATAGCCGCGGTAGTCGACGATGATCACGTTGACGGCGTTGGTGCCGCCGCCCTGCTCCACCGTGGTCTCGAGGAAGTACGTCGAGATCGAGTCAAACGGGCGCGTGATCAGCGCATAGGTGAACGCCGCGATGCCGGTCCCGCCGCCGACGGCGATCACGCCGTCGCGCCATTGCAGCGCACGGCCGGGTTCGGGTGCGCTTTCCGCTGGCAACCAGTGCAAGGCCAGCATCATCAGAATGATCGTCACCATCTCGACCAGCAATTGCGTGAGTGCCAGATCGGGTGCCGACAGGTAGACGAAGGCGAGGCTGACGACGAGACCGACCGCGCCCAGCAGCACGAGCGCCAGCAGCCGGTGTCTGAAGGCGATCACCGTGCCAATCGTGGCCGCCACGCCGATTGCCCACACGGCGAAGACCGCTGCGTTGGCCGGCGTGGATGACATCGGCGTTGTCCAGCCGAAGCCGCGTTCGAGGTAGGGTCCGAGCCCCGCACAGATCGCCAGCAGCACCAGCAACATCAGGTAGCGCTGCAGGCTGCCGCTTTCAATCGTCGCGGTGATTGCGCGTGCCGCGTGCACCTTCGCGTCCGTGAAGCGCAAGAACGCCTCGCGGCCTCCGCTGGCGATCCATAACGGCAATTGCACCAGGCGATGCAGATTGACGATGCGCTGCAGGCCGAAATACAGGAGCAGCCCGCCAATCAGCGCGACCGTGCTCATCAGAAACGGCAGATTGAAGCCGTGCCAGATCGCCAGCGTGTATGACGGCAATGGCGCATACGGCCCGCCGGCGAGCGCCGCCTGAGCGCCGATCGCGAGCATTGGCGCGATCGTCATCGATGGCAGCAGCCCCACTGCGATACACAAGATGACCAGGATCTCGACCGGCACGCGCATGAATCGCGGCGGCTCATGCGGCGTCTTCGGCAATCCGACCGGCTCGCCATTGAAGAAGACGTCGTGGATGAAGCGCGTGCTATAGGCCACGCTGAAGATGCCGGCCATGGTGGCGCCGACCGGCAGGATCCAGTCCATCGCACCGATCCCTTCCTTGGCGACCGCCTCGGCGAAGAACATCTCCTTCGACAGGAAGCCGTTGAGCAGCGGCACGCCCGCCATCGCCGCCGCCGCGACCGTTCCCAGCGCGCCGGTGATCGGCATCAGTTTCCACAAGCCGTTCAGCTTGCGCATGTCGCGTGAGCCGGACTCGTGATCGATGATGCCGGCCGCCATGAACAGCGACGCCTTGAACGTGGCGTGGTTGAGGATGTGGAACACCCCGGCCACCACGCCCAGCCGGGTATCGATGCCGAACAGCAGCGTGATCAGTCCAAGATGGCTGATGGTCGAATACGCGAGCAGTCCCTTCAGGTCCTGCTGAAAGATCGCGATGTAGGCGCCGATCACGAGCGTGATCAGCCCCACGGGCGCCACGATCCAGAACCACGCGTCCGACCCGCCGAGCGCCGGATACATCCGCGCCAGCAGGAACACGCCAGCCTTGACCATCGTCGCCGAGTGCAGATACGCGGACACCGGTGTCGGCGCCGCCATCGCGTGCGGCAGCCAGAAGTGGAACGGGAACTGCGCGCTCTTGGTGAACGCACCGAGCAGGATCAGCACCAGCGTCGGCAGATACAGCGGATGCGCATGGATCATGTCGCCGGAAGCCAGCACCAGATCGAGGTCGTAGCCGCCGACAATCTGGCCGAGCAACAGCACGCCGGCCAGCAAGGCGAGTCCGCCGGCGCCGGTCACCGTGAGCGCCATTCGCGCGCCGTTACGCGCGTCGCTTTGATGACTCCAGTAGCCGATCAACAGAAAGCTGGTGAGGCTCGTCAGTTCCCAGAACACCACCAGAAGGAGCAGGTTGTCGGCGAGCACGACACCTAGCATCGCGCCCATGAAGAACAGCAGGAAGGCGAAGAAACGCGCCGCCGGATCATCTTGATGCAGGTAGTACGCGGCGTACAGCACGATCAGTGCGCCAATGCCGCAGATGATGAGCGCAAACAACCACGCCAGTCCGTCGAGGCGGAAACCGAATGCCAGGCCCAGTTGCGGCAGCCAGTCGATGCGCCAGCGCACGATCTCGCCCGCGAAAACCGCCGGCGACAGCGCGAAGACAGTCGCGCAACCGATGAGCGCCACGATCCCGGTGAGCGCCGCGGCCAGTCGACGCTGTTCATTCGACCGCATGAGCAGCAGCAGGCCGCTGGCAAACGGCAGCAAAACCAGCAGCGGCAGCAGTGCATTGAAACCCATCATTGACTCGACGCCACGGCGATCTTCGCCACGATCGACAAGACCAGGGCGCTCACGCCGCATCTCCGCAGATCGGCAGCGGTGGCCAGTGCTGCCAGACCCGGGACGAACCGGCTGATGTTGACGATCGCCATGCGCGATTAGATGAGATGGAAGCGGGCGCGCGAGTATAGGAGAGCGAGGCGCTGATCTGGACGAGGTTAGCCGCGAGGGCCCGCATTGTTCGGCCTGCGCGGATCAATCCCGCTGCATGGCGATGACATCGATCAACGCGCGTGCTGATCCGGCGATCGTTGCGCCGGCCTTGCGCCTAGACTGCCCGCTGATCTTGCCACTGAGCTCGCCACTGAACTCGGCGGGCATCGCCGATGAGTATCCGCAATCTCGATTTCCTGCTGGCGCCGCGTTCGGTCGCGGTGCTCGGCGGCTCGGATCGGCCGGCAAGCGTCGGCGCCACCGTGATGCGCAACCTGCTCGCGGGCGGGTTTGCGGGGCCGATCTGGCCGGTCAACCCGAAGCATCGCGAAGTCGCGGGAAAGCAGGCGTATGCGCGCGTGCGCGACCTGCCGCAGACGCCCGAGCTGGCGGTGATCTGCACGCCACCGTCCACGGTGCCGGGCTTGATCACGGAACTCGGCAAGCGCGGGACAAAAGCCGCCATCGTGTTGACCGCAGGAATGTCGACCGCCGCTGAGCGCGACGGCGCCAGCCTGACGCAGAAGATGCTCGATGCGGCGCGCCCGCATCTGCTGCGCATCCTCGGCCCCAACTGCGTCGGCCTGCTGGTGCCGGGCATCGGACTGAACGCGAGCTTCGCGCACACCGGCGCGGACAAGGGCAAGCTCGCGTTCGTGTCGCAATCGGGCGCCCTGGTCACCGCGGTGCTCGACTGGGCCAAGTCGCGTGGCGTCGGGTTCTCGCATTTCATTTCAGTCGGCGAGCGCGCCGACGTCGACTTCGGCGACCTGATCGACTACCTTGGCAGCGACGCGGACACGCGCGCGATCCTGCTGTACATCGAGTCGATCAAGACGCCGCGCAAGTTCCTGTCGGCGGCGCGCGCCGCCGCGCGCAACAAGCCGGTGCTCGTCGTGAAGGCCGGGCGCGCTCCGGAAGGCGCACGCGCGGCGGCATCGCACAGCGGGGTGCTGGCAGGCGCGGACGATGTGTTCGACGCCGCCATTCGCCGCGCCGGCATGCTGCGCGTGGAGAACCTGCTCGACCTGTTCGTCGCGGTGGAGACGCTGGCGCGCGCGCCGCGCCTGACCGGCGATCGGTTGCTGATCGTCGGCAACGGCGGCGGTGCCGGCGTGCTCGCCGCCGACGCCGCTGTGCTCGGCGGCGCACGCGTGGCCGAACTTTCGCCGGCCACGCTGGCGCGGCTCGATGCGCTGCTGCCGCCGACCTGGTCGCACGCCAATCCGGTCGACATCATCGGCGATGCGCCGGTCGAACGCTATGTCGAGACGCTGAAGGTGCTGACCGACTGCGACGACGGTGACGCGGTGCTGTTCATTCACGCGCCCTCGGCGATCGTGGCGAGCGACGCCATCGCAGCCGCCTGCGTGCCCGTGGCGCAAGCCGCGCGCCGGCCGGTGCTGTCGTGCTGGCTCGGCGCGCAGGCGGTCGAAGCCGCGTGGCGCTGCTTCACCGACGCAGGCATCGCCAGTTATCACACGCCGGAAGAAGCGGTGCGCGCATTTGTCCAGAGCGTCACCTACCGGCGCAACCAGGAACAACTGATGGAGGCGCCGCCATCAAGCGACGAGGCGTTCAAACCTGACCGCGAGGCGGCGCGCGCCGTGGTGCGCGCGGCGCTCGACGCCGGGCGCGAACTGCTGACCGAACCGGAAGCCAACCAGCTCCTTGCCGCGTATGGAATTGCCGTCGTCGAAACCCGCATCGTCGACTCGTTCGACGCGGCCCAGACCGCTGCTGACGCGATCGGCTATCCGGTCGCGCTGAAGATCCTGTCGCCCGATATCAGCCACAAGTCCGATGTCGGCGGTGTGGCTCTCGATCTCGACTCCGCCGAAGAACTGCGTGCCGCGGCCGGCATGATGATGAAACGCGTCCAGCGGTCGCGGCGCGAGGCGCGCATCGACGGGTTCACGGTGCAGGCGATGGTGCGCCGGCCGCACGCGCACGAACTGATCGTCGGCGTGGCGACCGACGCAATGTTCGGGCCGGTGATCGTGTTCGGACACGGCGGCGCGGCGGTTGAAGTCGTCGCCGACCGCGCGGTGGCGCTGCCGCCGCTGAACGAGTCGTTGGCTAAGGAACTGGTCTCGCGCACGCGCATCGCCAGGCTGCTTGCCGGCTATCGCGACCGACCCGCGGCCGACCTTGCCGCGTTGTACCGCGTGCTGGTGCAGGTCTCACAGATGGTGGTCGACCTGCCTGAACTCGCGGAACTCGACATCAATCCGCTTCTGACTGACGAGACCAGTGTGCTCGCGCTCGATGCGTGCGTGCGCGTGCGTTCGACGACCGCGCGTGGTTCAGAGCGGCTGGCAATCCGTCCGTACCCGCGCGAACTGGAGGAGACCGTGCCGTGGGGCGAGCAGCATCTGCTGCTGCGGCCGATCCGGCCCGACGACGAGCCGCGCCATCTGGCGTTCCTGCAGAAGCTCGATCCGGAGGACATCCGCATGCGCATTTTCACCAGCCGGCGCGCGATCGAACGCTCGGAACTGGCGCGGCTGACACAGATCGACTACGAGCGCGAGATGGCCTTCATCGCGCTCGCGCCGGGCGCCGACGGCGCGCCGGAAACGCTTGGTGCCGTGCGCGCCGTCACGGACCCGGACAACGTCAGCGCCGAGTTCGGCATCGTCGTGCGCTCCGATCTGAAGGGGCGCGGGCTCGGGCACCTGCTGCTGAAGAAGATGATCGGCTACTGCCGCGGCCGCGGCACGCAGCGCCTGGTAGGCGACGTGCTGGCGATCAACGCCGGCATGCTTCAGCTTGCCGGCGCGCTGGGCTTCCAGAGCACGCGCGCCGAAGAGGGCGAACTTGTGCGCATCACGCTGACGTTGCAGTCTGCCAAGTGATCGGTCGGGGCCTCGTGGTGACGCTCGCGCAGGCCGTCGCGAACCGGGTGTCGCGATCTATGCGGCACGGGGCTTGCCACGGCGCCCGATCGCTTCTGCGACGGCCCACGTCAACGCGAACGCGCACGCGACCGCAACCCACTGCATCGACGTCAGCGGAGTCAGACCGAGCAGCGTGCGCAGGCCAGGCACGAGTACCGTCGCCACCTGGAGTGCAACGCCACCCAGAATGACCGCATGCAACGCGAAGTTGCGCAGCGGCGTGACGCTGACGAGTCGCGCCGGGTAGGCGTAGACGATCTGCGCCAGCGATTCAAGCAGGAACACGGCCGTGCGCGTCGTCGCGAGATCGGCGCCGTAGCGCGGCAGCAGAAACAGCAGTGACGCACCCGCGCCGGCCTTAACCAGGCCGCTGATGGCGATGAAGCGGATCGACGCTGCGTCCAGCAGCGGCGAATTCATCGGCCGCGGACGCTGTCGCATCACGTCCGGGTTGCGGTCGAGCGCGAGCGCGAGCGCGGGCGGTCCATCGGCCACGACGTTGATCCACAACAGTTGCACCGCGGTCAACGGCAGGAAGAGCAGCCCGCCCTCGGCGAATCCATACGCGAGCGCGATGCCGAGGCCGAGCACGATCAGCAGCACCAGTGCCAGGTCGGTCGAGAAGAAAAAGCGGATGAACTTCTGGATGTTCTCGTAGATGCTGCGCCCTTCCTCGATCGCCGCGACAATAGTGGCGAAGTTGTCGTCGGTGAGCACGAGATCGGCGACCTCGCGCGCGACATCGCTGCCGCGTTGTCCCATCGCCACGCCGACATCGGCGCGCTTCAGCGCCGGCGCATCGTTGACGCCGTCGCCGGTGACCGCGACGACCTCGCCGGCGCGCTTGAGCGCCTCGACCACGCGCAGCTTGTGCTCGGGCGTGACGCGTGCGAACACGCGGGTGTCGCGCACCGCGCGCGTGAGTTCATCCGCCGACATCGACTCGACATCGGCACCGGTCAGCGTGCGACCGCTGGCGATGCCGACCGAGTCGGCCACGGCCGCCGCCGTGGCCGGATGATCACCGGTGATCATCAGCACGCGAATGCCGGCGTCCTGCGCGGCGCGGATCGCGGCGGGAACCTCGGCACGTGGCGGGTCCCAAAGCAGCGCGAGCGCCAGGAATTCGAGCGCGTCTTCGCCTTCGCCGTCACGTTGCGCCAGTGCCAGCACGCGGAAACCCTGCGCCGCGTGCTGTTGCGCGCGCTGCGTCCAGTGCGACCGCGCTTCGGATGCAAGGCAGTGCGCAAAGACCGCTTCGGGTGCGCCCTTGACATAGCTCACGACGCGTCCGTCTTCGTTCATGGTCACGCGCATCAGGCGATGCGCGCTGTCGAACGGCAGGACACTGATGCGCGCTGCCGCCTGCAGCGCGACCACATCCAGACCGCGCGCGGAAGAAAAATCAAGCAGCGCGACTTCGAGCGGATCGCCGGCGCGCGTGCTGAACTCCGCGTCGTTGGCAATGGCCATCGCGCGCAAGGCCCGGGACGCGTGCGCGTCGTCCACCGCATCGAGCGACTGCACCGTCATGCGGTTCTCGGTCAGCGTGCCGGTCTTGTCGGTGGCGATCAATGTGACCGAGCCGAGCGCCTCAACCGATGACAACCTCCGCACGATCGCGTTGCGCCGGGCCATGCGCTCGACACCGAGCGCCAGAGTCAGCGTCAGCACGGCCGGCAGCCCTTCGGGAATCACCGCGACCGCAAGTGCGACAGCGAACAGGAAGATGCGGTCGAGCTGGCTGAATCCATCGATCAGCACCCCGGCGACCATCATCAGTGCGCCAACCGCCAGCACCGCCCACGCCACCTGCTGACCGAAGCGATTCAGCCGTTGCTCGAGCGGCGTGGCTTCTTCTTCGATCGTGCCGATCAGCGTGGCGAGCCGCCCCATCGCGCTCGCCGGCCCGGTGCGCGTCAGTCGCGCATAGCCCTTGCCGCGTACGAGCAGCGTGCCGCTCAGGAGTTCGTCGTCTTCGGCCTTGTCGACCGGCAGCGATTCACCGGTCAACACCGATTCATCGACCATCACCCCATCACCGTCGATCAGCACCGCATCAGCGGGCACGCGGTCGCCCGCCTCGAGCCGCACCCAGTCGTCGGGCACCAGTTCGTCGTTCGGCACTCGCTGCAACGTGCCGTCGCGCAGCGCCCACGCGGTGGCGCTGGCCATCGACTTGAGTCGCGTCAGCGCGGCCTCGGCCTTGCGCTCCTGGAAGACGCCGAAACCGGCGTTCAGCAGCAGGATCGCCGCGATCGCAAGCGCCTCGATCGGCCACTCGCTCGCGCCGTGGTACCACCAAATGCCGAGGTCGATCGCGACCGCGGCCACCAGCACGTACATCAAGGGGCTGGCGAACTGATGCAGCAAGCGCGAGGCGAGCGACACGGGACGTGCGCGCGGCAGGGTATTCGGGCCGACGCTGCGCAGCCGCTCGGCGGCCTCGGCCTGCGTCAGGCCGCGTTCCTGTGGCGGGATTTCGGTACGGTCCATCTGCGTTGCCCGCACCGCGGGCAGGGTTCCAGCTCACCCTACTCTGCGGCGTTGCAGGCCCGTTGATTCCCGTCATCGACGCGACCAGTGCCCACGATGGAATCCGGTAAACTCCGCGCCTCGCAAAATAACGCGACGGCCAAGTAGCTCAGTTGATAGAGCAGAGGACTGACAACTTGGCCGCAGGGCAAGTTGCGTTGAAGGCCAACCTGCGCAGCAGGTTAGGCGAGCGAAAGCGAGCGGCCGGAGACAAAATCCTTGTCGATTTGTGCTGTTGCAAGAAAAGGCCAAGTAGCTCAGTTGGTAGAGCAGAGGACTGAAAATCCTTGTGTCGGTGGTTCAATTCCGCCCTTGGCCACCACTCTCAGCAACCCCCGAGACTCACCTCGCGCTTTCCACCACGCCGATGCGTCGGCGCAGCCGTTCGACCTCGGCGCTGTCGCCCGCCTTCTCCGCACGCAGGACCTGAACGTTCAACCACGCGAGCAAGGGGCGCCGCCAACCCTGGGCCGACGCCGTATCGATCGCGAGCGAGATCGCGGCAGGATTCGCGCGGCCTGATTGAAACAGGACCGCTGCACCCACCAGTCGCGACAGCGGATCACTGACTTCCTGCAGCGCCGCGACCGCGGATTCCGAACTGGCCGTGGCGACCGCGCGCTGTGGTGACGGAAGCATTGCGACATCCTGCGGCTGCACGCGCGCTGCCAGGTAGTCTGCATACGCGCGCTCCGCCGGCTGCGCATCGGGCCGCAGTTTTTCGAAGCCTTCGCAGGCTTCAAATACCAGGCTCGCGACGCGGGCTGCGCATTGCATCAACTCGGCGCGCGCCAGCAGATCGGCGCGACCGGTGCGCGCGATCTCGCCGCGCGCGCGCTCGAACTCCGCCGTCGCGACGCGTGTATCGCCCTTGAGATACGCGGCGCGGGCGCGATCCATCGAATCCTTCGCGTTCGCCTGCCAGTCGGGCGGCGGCGGACCACTGGCACACGCGGCAAGGAGGGCCGCCAGCGCCGCGGCGATCGAAACGCGCCAGCTTGGGGCTCGTTCGCTCATGGCAGTTTCAGCTCCGTGTCGCGCGCGAACGGCCACTTGCGATTCACTTCGTCGACCAGGTGTTCAATCTTGCGCAGATTAGCTTCGACTTCCGCACGCAGCGGACCGAGGTCAGTCGTGGCGACGCGCGCGTTGCTGGCCACGCCCTGCACTTCCTGCAACAGGCCGTCAACGCGTTTCAGCGTGGCGCGCGCATCGCCGAGCGTGGCCTTGAGCTCGACGATGGTGGCGCGTGTCTCGTTCATCACGCCATCGGCACCGAAGACCTGCGCATCGGCCTTGGCCGTCAGCGCATCGAGCCTGGCGATCAGCGCCTGGGTGCGCTCGACCGTGGCGACGACCTGCTTTGCCGCGGCTTCATTGCCGAACAGGAATTCGATTGCGCCACGCTCCTTGAGCCGGCCGCTCACGGCCTGTGCGTTGGCGAGGCTTGCATTCAAAGGCGAATCCGGCGCGCTGATCGCGGTCAGGTTCTGCACCAGTTCACGTGCCGCCGCCACCAGGCGCGGAATCTCGGCCGTGGCATCGCCCATAAGCACCTTGCGCACCGCGCCGTCCGGCAGCTGCGGATCGGTCGGTATGCCGGTGAACGCCTTGATGCTGGTGGTGCCGACCAGACCGCGTGTCAGCGTGAAGACACTGGACTCGCGCAGCCAATGTGCGTCCTTGCGCGGGATGTCGACGATGATGCGCGCGACGCCGTCGGCGTCCAGTTCGATGCGGCGTACGCGCCCGATGGGGAATCCCGAAAACGTGAGATCCATGCCGGGCCGCACGCCTTCGGAGTCGTCGGCGACCAGCACCAGTTCCTGCGTGGCCTCGAAGACACCGCGCGCATACATCACGTACAGCACCGAACCGCACAAGAGCAGCACGAGCAGCAGCAGCAGCAGCGCCGCCTTGACCTCGACGTGCGCCACCGGGGATGGCGATGTGGACGGTTGTTCGTTCATGACGCGGGCCCTGCGCGCCTCAATAGTAGTTGCCCACCAGCGAGACCGCCTCGATCAGCAGGATCGCCAGGAACATGCGCACCAGGCCCTGCAGCTCGGCGCTCATGCGCGCGCCGCGCGGCAGATCGTAGAGGACCGAAGCGACCGGGATCAACGCGACCGCGAGCGCGAGAAAGAACGTCTTGAGCGCAAAGATCAGCGTCAGCGGCGGGCTGAACACCCGGCCCACGTCGCGCGTGTAGCGCGCCATGCCTTCGAGCGTGAACCCGTACACATGCAGGTACGCGAGCACCAGCGTGAGCACGCTCGCCACCGATGCGAGCAGCAGCACGCAGAACACGCCGGAGACGATGCGCGGCAGGACTTCGTGCTTCAGCGGATCGAGACCCTGCTGCTGCAACGACTCGAACTCGCCACGCGCACGCAGCTCGGCGATCTCGGTCCCGTTAGGCAGCGTGACGCGCACGGCCGCGAACACCGCCGCGGTGAGCGGAATCAGCTCAATCACCAGCACGCGCACGACCATCTCGAGCGCGTACTGCGTCAACCCATAGCTCACCGCCGTGACCACCACGATGCGGATCAGCACCAGGCTGATCAGTGCCGACAGCACGGTGAACCACAGCAGGTTCGGCGCCGCATCCAGGTAGATGTTGCGCGCGAGCGCCTGCCGATTGGCGCGGTGGTAGGTCGACGGCGACAGCGCCAGCACCAGTGTCAGCGCACCTAGGTGAACGATGCGCCACCAGCCGGCAAACCACCGAATCAGCGCGCGGCCCAGCTCGCCCAGCGTGCCCTCGCGGGATAGCGTCGGACTCATGTCGACATGATAGGGGCGAGACGGGATGCCGTAGGACAGCGTTGGTTGTCCCGGGAAACGGCGCGTCGGCACCCGACATCGCGCTGACGCGCGCGTATCTGCAGTTCCTGCGCGACAAGTTGGGAAGTGCGGTGCGGCAGTCGAATTCCTTCGACGAGGCGTTTGCCGAGGTCGACTGGTCGCACTACGCCTCGCCCCCCATCCACGTCTCCCACGTGGGTGCCAAAGGCCGATCAGGCGACAGGCCCTGCGGCCTGTCGCCCGGCCGACGCTGTTCGCGCTTGCCAGCGCGAATGTGGACCGGGGAGGAAAGTTCAGGCGTGCGCTGGACGCGCGCGACGGCCGCCGATCAGTTCTGCGACAGCGACGCAATCGTCGATATGTCGGTCGCCGATGTACTTGATCGCTGCAAATGAAATCGTTGCGGCCACGGCCTGGCCAGCGAGCGGCAGATACTTCACGGTCGTCTTGGTGGCAATGCGCCTGGCCATCCCCTTGAAGATCAGCGACAGGGCCTCGCGCGTGATTGCCCGTCCGATCACGCTCGAGCCAACGGCGGCAATCGCCTTGTAGGCGGAAAGGCGCCGCTTCGGGGCCAGCAGTTCGATCTGTTCCGGCGTCAGGCCGAATTCCGTGTTGATCTCCTGCAGCATCTTCATCAGCACGCCAAGATCGACGGCGAGATCGAGGCCCGGGATCGGCACCACCGCGGCAGTGGCCGAGATCAGCGCGCGTTTCATCACCACCTTGCGGCAGCGGTGCGTGGCGCCCTCGATGTCGCGTGCGTTGGCTGGAACCAGGGCAAGCGCGCGCGCGGTTGAACGAGTCATTTCGGGCCCCGGATCGGCGATCAGGTCGGCGTGCCGGTCTTGCCCTTGACCATGCCGTAGATCACCAGGATCACGATCGCGCCCACCAGCGAGCCGATGAACCCCGCACCCTGCCCGGCCTGGTACCAGCCGATCAATTGCCCCGCATAACCGGCCAGCAGCGAGCCCGCGACTCCCAGCACGGTCGTCATGATGAGGCCCATGTTGTCCCTGCCCGGGTGCAGCAACTTGGCCAGAACGCCGACGATGAAGCCGACCAGAATGGTCCAGAGCAGTGACATGTTTTTCTCCTTGATCTGAGACAAGCCGCACGGTCTGGGGTTACCCCGACCGCCTGCGGGTGCGACAGAATCTACCAGTTGGCCGATTTGTGACTCCTACCGTAACAGGGACAGGTCAGGTCGAACGGATGCGAACCCGATACCTGGCGACAAAGGGCCTAGAATTCAACGCCTTGCCGGCGAAGCCATGCAATTACTGACGCTCGGGATCAACCACCAGACCGCACCGCTCGCGCTGCGTGAACGGGTGGCGTTCGTCCCCGAGGAGATCGGCCTCACCATCGCCCGGTTGCGTGACCGACTGGCGCCACGTTCGGCGGGCGCACTCAGCGAAGCGGCAATCGTTTCGACCTGCAATCGCACGGAGCTGTACTGCGCGGTCGCCGAGCCGCAGGCCGCCAGCAACGCGCTGGCGGATTTCATCGCCACGGAGAAGCAGCTTGACTCGGACGAGTTGCGCCGGGCGACCTATGCATTGCCGCAAACGAATGCGGTGCGCCACGCGTTCCGCGTCGCGAGCGGGCTGGATTCGATGGTGCTCGGCGAGCCGCAGATCCTTGGCCAGATGAAGCAGGCCGAGCGTCTGGCGCGTGATGCGGGCGGCATGGGGTTGATGCTGAATCATCTTTTCCAGCGCACGTTCGCAGTGGCCAAGGAGGTGCGCACCACGACCGAGATCGGCGCGCATTCGGTGTCGATGGCAGCCGCTGCGGTACGGGTGGCTGAGCGCATCTTCGGCTCGCTCGCCGACAGCGACATTCTGTTCGTCGGCGCCGGCGAAATGATCGAACTCACCGGCACGCATTTCGCCGCGCGCCAGCCTAAATCGATCACAGTGGCCAATCGCACGATCGAACGCGGCGACACGCTCGCTGCCAAGCTGCACGGGCGCTCGATGCGGCTGGCAGACCTGCCCGAGGCGATCGCGCGTTTCGACATCGTGGTGTCGTGCACCGCGAGTTCGCTGCCGATCATCGGGCTGGGCATGGTCGAGCGCGCGATCAAGAGTCGCCGCCATCGCCCGATGTTCATCGTCGATCTGGCCGTGCCGCGCGATGTCGAGCCCGAAGTCGCGCGGCTCGATGACGTGTACGTCTACACGGTCGATGATCTGGGCAAAATCGTCCAGAGCGGCACTGAAAGCCGGCAGGCTGCGGTGGCGCAGGCCGAGGCCATCATCGAATCACGTGTGCGTGACTTCGACACCTGGCTGCGAACGCGCGCCGCGGTGCCGATCATCCAGGGGTTGCGCACGCGCGCCGACGAACTGCGGATCTACGAGCTGGAGCGCGCGCGCAAGCTGCTGGCGCGTGGCGAATCACCCGAGGCCGTGCTCGAGCAACTGTCGCAGGCGCTGACGAACAAGTTTCTGCATGCGCCGGTGGCGGCGCTGCATCAGGCGTCCGGGCAGGACAACGACGACGAGCGCGCCCGCCTGGTTGCGCTGTTATCGCGCTTTTACTCCTCTTCCGATCATTAGCTGCCGCCTCCGTTCGTGGTGAGCCTGTCGAACCACGAGCGCGCCGGTGCGCGTTCGACGCTTCGTCCCTTCGACGGGCTCAGGGCGAACGGAACTGCTACACGACTCTCCCAATGAAACCCAGCATGCAAACCAAGCTCGCGCACCTGGCGCGGCGGCTGCAGGAAATCGACGTCGCGCTGTCGAGCGAAGATGCCACGCGTGACATGAACCGCTACCGGGCGCTGGGGCAGGAGCGCGCCGAGATCGAGCCGGTGGTTGCGCGTTTTCACGACTACAACCGCGCGCAAGCGGACCTCGCCGGCGCGCAGGAAATGCTGGCCGAGCCCGACATGAAAACGCTGGCGGAAGAAGAAATTCACGCCGCCAAGGGCAGAATCGTCACCCTCGAGGATGAACTGCAGCGCCTGCTGCTGCCACGCGATCCGAACGACGACCGCAACGTGTTCCTGGAGATTCGCGCCGGCACCGGCGGCGACGAATCGGCGCTCTTCGCCGGCGAACTGCTGCGCATGTACATGCGCTTTGCCGAGCGGCACAAGTGGCAGACCGAGATGATCTCCGAAAGCCCGTCGGACCTGGGCGGCTACAAGGAAGTGATCGTGCGCATCATCGGCCAGGGCGCCTACAGCAAGCTGAAGTTCGAGTCCGGCGGCCATCGCGTGCAGCGCGTACCCGAAACCGAGGCGCAGGGACGCATTCACACGTCGGCGTGCACGGTGGCGGTGCTGGCGGAGGCCGACGAGATCAACGACGTCAAGATCGATCCGAGCGAAATCCGGCTCGATGTGTTCCGCGCGTCAGGCGCCGGCGGGCAGCACGTGAACAAGACGGAAAGTGCGGTGCGCATCACGCACCTGGCGACGGGCATCGTGGTCGAGTGCCAGGACGATCGCTCTCAGCACAAGAACCGCGAACGGGCAATGAAGATCCTCGCCGCGCGTATCAAGGACAAACAGGTGCAGGATCAGCAGCGCAAAGAGGCGTCGACGCGCAAGTCGCTGATCGGCTCCGGCGATCGCAGCGAACGCATTCGAACCTACAACTTCCCGCAGGGGCGCGTCACCGACCACCGCATTAACCTGACGCTGTACAAGATCGACCAGATCATGGATGGTGATCTGGAAGAACTGTCCGCCGCGCTCACCGCCGAGCATCAGGCCGAGCTGCTGGCGGCGCTGGGAGACACCGCATGAGCACACGCACCGAGAAGGACACATTCGGGCCGATCGAGGTACCCGCGGATCGCCTGTGGGGCGCGCAGACGCAACGCTCGCTGCAGTTCTTTGCGGTGTCGACAGAGAAGATGCCGGCGGAACTGATCCGTGCCTTGGTGATCGTCAAGCGCGCCGCCGCCGTCGTGAATCGCGAGCTGGGTTTGCAGGATGCGCGCAGGGCGGACGCGATCATTGCTGCCTGCGACGAAGTGCTGGCGGGACAGCATGCGGGCGAATTCCCGCTATCGGTCTGGCAGACCGGTTCCGGCACGCAGTCGAATATGAACGTAAACGAGGTGTTGGCGAACCGTGCGTCGGAACTGCTGGGTGGACCGCGTGGCGCCGGTCGCCTCGTTCATCCGAACGATGACGTGAATCGCGGGCAATCGTCGAACGATGTGTTTCCGACCGCGATGCATGTCGCGGCAGCGATTGCGCTGCGCGACCATTTGTTGCCTGCACTCGATGCCTTGCGCTCGACGCTGGCTGCAAAGAGCGCCGCGTTCGCCGGCATCGTCAAGATCGGCCGAACGCATCTGCAGGATGCGACGCCTTTGACGCTCGGGCAGGAGTTCTCCGGCTATGCGCAACAGCTCGCGAACGCGCGCAGCGCGGTCGAGGCGGCGCTGCCGCATGTGTACGAACTCGCGCTTGGCGGCACGGCGGTCGGCACCGGGTTGAACACGCACCCCGAGTTCGCCACGCGGGCGGCAGCACAGATCGCCGATTTCACCGGACTGCCTTTCGCGTCGGCGCCGAACAAGTTCGAGGCGCTGGCGTCGCACGATGCCCTGGCGTTCGCGCACGGCGCGCTGAAAACCCTCGCCGTCGCACTGATGAAGATCGCCAACGACGTGCGTTGGCTGGCCAGCGGACCGCGCGCAGGCTTCGGCGAGATCACGATCCCCGAAAACGAGCCAGGCTCGTCGATCATGCCGGGCAAGGTCAACCCAACCCAGTGCGAAATGCTGACGATGGTCGCCGCGCAGGTGCTTGGCAACGACGTTGCAATCAACATTGGCGCGGCGAGCGGCAACTTCGAGCTGAACGTGTTCAAGCCTCTGATCGCGCACAATGCCCTGCAGTCGATCCGGCTGCTGGCCGACGGCATCGCGGGCTTCAATGTGCACTGCGCGCGCGGAATCGAGCCGAATCGGGCACGGATCACGGAACTTCTCGATCGGTCGCTGATGCTGGTGACTGCGCTGGCGCCGCACATCGGCTACGACAAGGCGGCCGAGATCGCAAAGAAAGCGCATCGCGACGGCGCGACGCTGAAGGCGACCGCACTGGCGCTCGGCTATGTCACCGAGGCGCAGTTCGACGCCTGGGTCGTGCCGGCCGCGATGACTCAACCCGGCGCATGACGGCGGGTGAACTGCTCGCGGCGTCGGCGCTGCCGGCGCGCGAAGCGCGCGCGCTGCTCGCGCATGTGCTCGGCGCGCGGCGCGAATGGCTGATCGCGCATCCTGAAGCGGTAATCACGGATGCGCAGCGGACCCTCTTCGATGGACTGACGTCGCGCAGAACGCGCGGCGAACCGATGGCATATCTGCTCGGCACGCAGGAGTTCTACGGACGCGACTTCGCGGTGAATCCCGCCGTGCTGATTCCGCGCCCGGAGACCGAGTTGCTAGTGGACGCCACCCTCAACGCGGTGCGCAACGCGCTGTCGCCGCACATTCTTGATCTCGGAACCGGCTCGGGCTGCGTCGCAGTGACGCTCGCCCTTGAACGGCCCGACGCGGTCGTCTCCGCGGTAGAGCATTCAACGACCGCACTCGCCGTGGCGCGCGGCAACGCCAAGCAACTTGGCGCGCGCGTCACGTTCATCGAATCGGACTGGTACGACAGGATCGCGGGACGTTTTGATGCGATCGTGGCCAACCCGCCCTACGTTGCCGTGGGCGACCCGCACCTGGAATCGCTGCACGACGAGCCGGCGGATGCACTGACTGCTGCTGCCGACGGATTGGTGCACCTACGCACCATCATCGCCGGTGCGCCGACGCACCTCCGGCCAAACGGCGCTCTTCTGGTCGAACATGGATTTGATCAGGGTGAGGCCGTGCGGAAGCTGTTTTCTGCAGCGGAATTGCACGGCGTCAGGACGCTGCGCGACGCCGCAGGACTCGAACGCGCATGCATCGGCCGGACCGGGGACAAGGTCTGACAACTAACTAGAGCGGGTGCGAAGAGCGCCGCGCGGAGGGCCATTGGAAGCGCTGGTGCGACCGTTGGCGAGCGCGCACGGGAGGGTGCCGCGGGCGCATTGGTGTTTCTTGGCCGCGCCATGCGCGGCCATCCGCGGGCCGCGCACGCCCGCTTCGCGAGCGCGCACGGGAGGGTGCGAACGAGCACCGCACCCTCCCGCTTTCTTCGCAACGCCTGCGCGCGGAGGCATCGGGACGGACATTACCTGCGCCTGCAAAAGATGAGCCAATGATTACCTCAGCATCACGAGCGCTTTCCGGATGACCGTAGCGCCTAAAGTCGAGGCCGCTTTCGCCGATAACCGCACCGGCACGCGGGGAATCCCGGTTTGCGGCCCGGATGTGCAGGCGCTTAAACTGCCTTTCCTTGGCAATCTGACAGGCGACTGCAATGGACACAAAGGAATTCATCCAGAAGACCGTCACCGACAATCCGGTGGTGCTGTTCATGAAAGGCACGGCCCAGTTCCCGCAGTGCGGCTTTTCAGGCCGCGCGATCCAGATCCTGAAGTCGTGTGGCGTAAAGAATCTCACGACCGTCAACGTGCTGGAGGACGCTGAAGTGCGCCAAGGCGTCAAGGACTACGCCAACTGGCCGACGATTCCGCAACTCTACGTCAAGGGCGAATTCGTCGGCGGTTCGGACATCATGATGGAGATGTACGAGAACGGCGAGTTGCAGGAGCTGCTGAAGAAAGCGGCAGTAGTTTGAGCGCAGCCGCCGCCACGGTCGGCGGCAACGCCCGACGGCTGATCGTCGCCATCACCGGCGCCTCAGGCGCCATCTACGGTGTGCGGCTGCTGCAGCATCTGCGCGCGCGCAGCGACCTTGAAACGCACCTGCTGCTTTCGTCGGCAGGCGTGCTGAATGTCCATCAGGAACTGGGGCTGAAGCGTGCCGAGGTTGAACAGCTCGCGTACGCCGTCCATAACGTCAATGACGTCGGCGCCAGCCTTGCCTCCGGGTCGTTCCAGAGCATCGGCATGGTGATCGCGCCGTGCTCGATGAAGACGCTGGCCGCATGTGCAGTTGGACTCGCCGACAACCTGATCACGCGTGCCGCCGACGTATGCCTCAAGGAGCGCCGCCGGCTGGTCCTGCTGGCGCGCGAAGCGCCGCTGAATCTCGTCCATATCCGCAACATGGAAACCGTGACGCTGATGGGCGGTGTGATCTTCCCGCCGGTGCCGGCGTTCTACCAGCGCCCGCAATCGATTGAGCAGATGGTCGATCACACACTGGCGCGCGTGCTGGATCTGTTCGACATCGACCATGGGCTCGCGCCGCGCTGGGACGGGATGGGCGGCAGCAGCTAGCGGTGCGGATCGACTTCCTCGACGATCC
>Ga0209261_10000031_pt1 | contig 35825 bp, 35 predicted proteins | sample DOMMetBare1Fresh_FD_187470 | JGI IMG/M metagenome (GOLD analysis project Ga0209261, IMG submission 187470) | Wetland sediment microbial communities from St. Louis River estuary, USA, under dissolved organic matter induced mercury methylation -... | ecosystem: Environmental > Aquatic >...
GTTTCTGGAAGAACTCGCCGCGCGGCCGGACGCCAACGGCGGCCCGCTGGTGGTGAAACTGCCCCGCCACCCGGGCGAGCGCGAGCAGCGCTGGGCGCATCTGCTGTCGGGCGCGGTGGCCGCCGAGGTTCAGCCGACGCGCGCGGTGGCCGCCGCCGCGCCGGCATCCGCCGACAGCGAAATCACCGCGTTGCGCGCGGAGGTTGCGCGGTTATCGACCGAAGTGGCGAAGTTGCGCGCGATTGTTGAAACATTGCAGAAGTCATATGGGCAGGCGCCGCAGTGAGCGGTGTGCTTATCCATATAGCAGTGCTCTAATTCGAACACTTGCCACAATCTTGCAGCGACGGGAATGAGCGGGAAACACAAGCGTTATGCCAGCGTGTGGGACGCGATTGCCGACACGCCCGAACAAGCCGCCAACCTGCGTGCGCGGGCGGAGTTGATGCAAAAGATCGCGGCCATCGTCAAAGACGGCGGTTGGACACAGACTGAAGCTGCGCGTCGCTGCGGCGTAACGCAGCCGCGCATGAATGATCTGCTGCGCGGCCGCGTATCGCGTTTTTCCCTCGATGCGCTCGTCAACATCGCCACTGCGATCGGACGCACGGTGCATTTTGAAATTGACGCCGCCTGAAGTCCCGGCACCGCACGAGCGGAATGCGCCAGCGCCGCGTATTGACACGGCGGCATGAAGTCTCCACGCCGACCGGGTTGAGGCCCGTCGATACCTCTGCGAACGGCCGGTTTGTCGTGCTTTGTTGAATTCCCGATAGGACGTAGCGCATTCAAGCTGCGCCGCGCCGTGCCGATAGATGGAACACGTGCGGCGTCGCCGCGTATTGACCGTGTGCCACCTTGCGGCCGGTCGACTGACTGCAAACCCGCTCATGAACCTGCGCGATTCTTTTCTCACTGACGCTCAGTCCGCCTCCTTGCTCGACGAGCCGGCGGCATCGACGCGCGCACAGGCGCTGCTGGAGGCGGTCACCCGCGTCCAGGCGGCCTTCCTGGCGACGACCAAGACGCAGCCCGTGTTCGCCGAGCTGCTCGATGCATTGGCTGCATTCGGCGAGAGCCCGCTCGGCTTCGTTGGCGAAGTGCTGTTCGACTCGGACAAACGCCCTTATCTGAAGATTTGTGCGAGCAGCGATATGACGGGCGATTTGACCGCGCTCGCAACCGACCGCCGTCGCGGTGATGCAGGAGCAGAGTGCCGCGACCTCGATACGCTGCTGGGTGCGTCATTGCGGACGGGCAAGGTGGTGATCGTCAACGACCCGGCGAACGATCCGCGTGCGACAGGTCTGCCAGCGGGCCATCCGCCGCTCACCGCCTTCATCGGCATTCCGCTTGAACATGACGGCCGCCTGATCGGCGTGATCGGACTGGCCAACCGCGCCGGCGGCTATTCCGACCGCTGGCTGGCGCACCTGCAGCCGCTGCTCCAAACGGCGCGCACCCTGATGGTCGCCATTCGCGCACGCGCGGAGCGCGACCAGATTGAACTGTCGCTCGAGCGCTCTGGCGATCAGTTGCGGCTGGCGCGCGAACGGGCCGAACGCACCGAACTGCAGTTGCGCTCGGCGATCGAGTCGCTCGACGAGGGATTCGTGCTGTTCGACCGCGACGATCGGCTCGTCATCTGCAACACGCGCTATCTCGACTTCTACCGTGAATCAAGCGACCTGATCCGCACCGGGATTACATTCGAGGACCTGCTGCGTGGCAGGGTGGAGCGCGGGCAATATCCCGAGGCCGCCGGCCGTGAGGAGGATTGGATTCAGCGGCGACTGGCGGCGCATCGCCGCGCGAATGTGGTGATGGAACACCGGTTTCCGGACGGGACCTGGCTGCGGATCACCGAGCGGCGCACGGCCGACGGCGGCTGCGTTGGCTTCCGCGTCGACATCACGGAACTGAAACGTGCCACCGAGCGCGCCGAGGCCGCGGCGCGTGAACTGCACTCGCAGCAGACCAAGTTCGGCGCCGCGTTTCGCAACAGCGCGGACTACATGTCGATCGTGCGTCTGTCCGATCGCAAGTTCATCGAAGTCAATGACGCCTTCACGCAGATGAGCGGCTACACACGCGAGGAGGCGGTGGGCAGGAAGGCTGAAGAACTTGACCTGTGGTGCCACCCGGAGCAGCGCGACCACGTCATGAAGCAACTGCAGGAATCCGGCGTGGTGCGCGACGTGATGTCGCGACTGCGGCGCAAGGACGGCAAGGAAGTGGAGGTCAGCGTGGCGGCGGCGCTGATCGATATCGGCGACGAGCAGGGCGTGCTGTGGACGCTGCGCGACGTGACCGCACAGAAGGCGGCGCTCGAGGCGGTGCGCGCCTCCGAAAACAAGTTCGCGGCGGCGTTTCGCGACAGCGCCGACTGCATGTCGATCCTGCGGCTGTCCGATCGCACCTTCATCGAGGTCAACGACGCCTTCACGCGCATGACGGGCTACGCGCGCGAGCAGGCCGTCGGCCGCGGCGTAACCGACCTGTACCTGTGGGTCGAGCCGCGCCAGCGCGAGCAGGCGCTGCGCGCGCTGGAGATCAACCATGGCCACGTGGCGAACTTTCCGTGTCGGTTGCGCCGGCGTGACGGCACCGTGCTGCATTGCCTGATGTCGGCGTCGATCATCGATGTCGACGGCAAACGCTGCGAGCTGGCCACGCTGCGCGACATCTCCGATCGCGTGGCCGCGGAAGACGCTTCGAAGCAGCTCAACAAGCAGTTGCAGGCCAGCGTGGCGATGCTGGAGCAGGTCAACCATCAGAACCTCGCGCTGTCGGAAATGCGCGACCTGTTGCATACCTGCCAGACCGTCGATGAAGTGCACCGGGTCGCGGCGCACTTCGTCCCCCGGCTCGTGCCCGATACCGTGGGTGCGCTGTACCTGATGAGCGGGCGCTCGGCGGCGCTGGAATCGGTGTTCGCATGGGGCGACCAGAAACTGGCGGAGCATGTGTTCGGCGCCGATGCCTGCTGGGCGCTGCGGCGCGGCCGGCCGTACTTCGTTGCCGATCCGGCGAGCGGCCTGAAGTGCGATCACGTGCATGGCGCGCTGCGCGGCGGCTGCCTGTGCCTGCCGATGTCGGTGCAGGGCGACGTGCACGGGATCCTGCACCTGCAGTTCGACAGCTTGCCCGACGATGACCCGCTGACGATCGAGAACCGCGAGAACTATCTGCGCACGATCACCGAGCACATTGCGCTCGCCATGTCGAACGCGCGCCTGCGCGAGAACCTGCGCCAGCAGGCATCGCGCGATCCGCTCACCGGCCTGATCAATCGCCGCTCGATGGACGAAAGCTTCGAGCGCGAATTGCGCCGCTGCGCGCGGCGCAAGGCGCCAATGGCATTGATGATGGTCGACATCGATCACTTCAAGCGCTTCAACGATCAGTATGGGCATGAGGCCGGCGACCATGTGCTGAAGCTGGTGGCCGAGGTCCTGCTCAAATCGGTGCGGTTCGAGGATTACGTCTGCCGCCATGGCGGAGAGGAAATGCTGATCCTGCTGCCCGAGGCCGACGCGGCCGCCGTTGCGCAGCGCGCCGAGGTGACGCGCAGTCGAGTGGCGGCACTGGCGCCGGTGCACCGCGACGTGCCGCTCGGTTCGATCACGATCTCGATCGGCACTGCCGTTTTCCCCGCGCAAGGCGATACGCGCGAGAGCCTGATCCGCGCCGCCGATGCCGCCCTGTACGAGGCCAAGCGCACCGGCCGCGATCGCGTCGTGGCCGCTGGCGCTCATTCCGCTGACGCTGCAACCGCTGGCTGATCTGCCGTCGATCCGGCGCGGATTGCGCGCCGTCAACACCTTCCGTCGCTCGCGTTCTAGATTGACGCCAGACGAATAACGCGCACCGGCGCTCCGTGCCGGCTGCGCTAATGGGGGATGACCATGTCAACGATGGCGAAGCCGGCGACGCCGGCACGCGGCGAGCTGCCGCATAACACTGCACTGCTGCGCGACCCGGCGCTGAACAAGGGCACCGCGTTCACGGACGCCGAACGCGATGCGCTCGGCCTGCGCGGACTGCTGCCGCCGCATGTGGCCACGCCGGCGGAGCAGGAAGCGCGGGTGATGGAAAACCTGAACCGGCTGAAGGTGCCGCTGAACAAGTACGTCGCGCTCGAGGCGCTGCACGACCGCAACGAGACGCTGTTCTACCGCGTGGTGATCAACCACATCGACGAGATGATGCCGATCATCTACACGCCGACCGTCGGGCTGGCGTGCCAGCAGTTCGGCCATATCTACCGCCGTCCGCGCGGCATGTACATCAGCGCGGCCGACCGCGGCCGCATCGCCGATGTGCTGATCAACTGGCCGACGCGCGAAGTCGACATCATCGTGGTGACGGATGGTGAGCGCATCCTGGGACTGGGCGACCTGGGCGCCAACGGCATGGGCATTCCGATCGGCAAGCTGGCGCTGTACACCGCCTGCGCCGGCATCCATCCGCAGCGCTGCCTGCCGGTGGTGTTCGACGTCGGCACCAACACGGAATCGATCCTCACCGATCCGTTGTATCTCGGCCTGAAGCAGAAACGGCTCAAGGGCGAGGAGTACGACACGCTGATCGACGAATTCGTGCTCGCGGCGCAGAAGGTGTTCCCGGGCGTGCTGATCCAGTTCGAGGATTTTGCCAATCACCACGCGTTCCACCTGCTCGAGCGCTATCGGCATCGTGTGCCGTGCTTCAACGACGACATCCAGGGCACGGCATCAGTGACGGTCGCGGGCCTGCTGTCGGCGCTGCGTGCGACGAAGAGTCGGCTGGATGAGCATCGCTTCCTTTTCCTCGGCGCCGGCGAAGCGGCGACCGGAATCGCCGATCTGATCTGCGCGGCACTGGTCGACGGCGGAACGCCGGTGGCGGCCGCGCGCGCAAAGAACTGGCTGTTCGACAGCAAGGGACTCGTCATCGGCGATCGCACCGACCTTGTGGCGCACAAGAAGCCGTACGCGCACGCGCACGCTCCCGTGACCGACTTCGTCGCCGCGATCGAAGCGCTCAAGCCCACCGCGATCATCGGTGTGGCCGCCACCGGTGGCGCCTTCACCGAGCCGGTACTGCGCACGATGGCGCGACTGAATGCACAGCCAATCATCTTTGCGCTGTCGAATCCGACCTCGAAGAGCGAATGCACCGCGGCGCAGGCCTATCGCTGCACCGACGGACGCGCGCTCTTTGCATCCGGCAGCCCGTTCGATCCGGTGACGTTCAACGACAAGACCTACGTGCCGCGCCAGGGCAACAACTCATACGTGTTCCCCGGCGTCGGTCTCGGCGCCATCGTCACCCGCGCGCGCGAAGTGACCGATGAGATGTTCCTCGCCGCCGCACGCTCGCTCGCATCGCAGGTCAAGGAATCCGATCTCGCGCAGGGCAGCCTGTACCCACCGCTAAGCACGGTGCGCGATGTCTCCGCGCATATCGGCGCGGCGGTGGCGGAAGTCGCTTATGCGCGCGGACTCGCCGGCAAGCCGCGCCCGGCCAATGTGCTGGCCGATGTGCGCGCGGCGATGTACGAGCCGGTCTATCCGAGTTACTCGTAGCGGAGCGCGCTTGCGAGCGTGGCTGCGGGAACAAAGCCCCTCGCCCTCTGGGAGAGGGGTGGGGGTGAGGGAAAAGCGAGCGCCACTTTGAAGCGTCCACGAGTGTTGCTTTGATCGGGAATCGGAATAGGTGACAGCGGTGTCTGCCCTACCACCTCGCGCCGATCGTGGTGCTTGTGCCGAAGCTGGTGCGGATGCGGCGGGTGAAGGCCTGAGGTTAAAACTGGCGTTCGGCCCAGGCGCGGCAAGACCAACTTCAGTGGTGAAGCAGGAATTCCTCCACGGACATGCCAATGTCCTTGGCAATCTGGCGCAGCAGGATCGGCGAGATATCGCGCCCTCGGTGAAATGGCACCGTGGTCCCGCGGCCCGACGAATCACGGAACTGGCGGTGCGACCCTCGTTGCCGCACCTCGACAAAACCCAGGCGAAGCAGGATCGAGACGACTTCCGCCGGTTTCAGAACCGGAACATTGCCCACCGCCTACGCAACCGCGACAGTCTGCACGCCGATGAATTCTGATTCGAGGTTCGGCTCGCCGTCTTCGAGAAGCATGGCAATCACTTCCTGGAGATTGCGTTGCAGTTCATCAAGGGTTGCGCCTTGCGAATGAGCACCGGGAAACCCCGGAACGAAGCCGACATACAGGCCCGTCTGCGGATCGCGCTCGATGACTGCGGAGTAGGTTTTCATGATGACCTTCCTGAATCTGGCTCCAGCCGATTATCGCGCTGCCGTCGGGTACGGGCAAAGCGGCCATGCAGTCGACCCGTGCCGTCTTTCTTCGTTGCCGCGATCGAAGCGTTCAAACCCACCGCGGGGGTCTCGGTACGATCTTCAGCCGCGCGCGAAGTGACCGATGAGATGTTTCTTGCCGCCAAGCCGCGCCCGGCCAATGTGCTGGCCGATTTGCGCGCGGCGATGTACGAGCCGGTGTATCCGAGTTACGCGTAGCGGCTAGCACTCCCGGTGCAACGTGTGACACGGCTCACAGTGGTGACGCGCGCGCCGCTGCGACAATCGCGGCATGGCCTGGCTCGACCACATTCCGCTCTGGCTGATCGTCGCCGTCGCGATCTGGCTCGCGCTCGCGCCGTTTGTTCCCGAGCCGCACCTGACCGAGAAGCTCAGGATGCTCGCGGCCGGCACGCTGAAGCGGCCGATCGACATCTTCGATCTGCTCTATCACCTCGCGCCGATCGTGCTGCTCGTGCTGAAGCTTGTTCGGATGTGGCAATTGAAAGGTTAAGGGATCGCACGGCCGTTCGCGTCCCGACTGCAGTGGACTGATCCTCTTGCGATGCGCTACGGCTTCCACAACTTCACCAGCCGCGCGCGGCGAATCTGCTTGTCATGCGTTGCCAGCGGCATGGCATGCGCGCGCGCGGTCGCGACGATCAGTCGGTCGGCAGGGTCGCCGTGAAAGCTGTCTGGAAGGCCGTCCAGGGCGACGATGACTTCAACATCCAGCGGGAGCACCTTGAGCACATTCGGGCCGGCGGCAGCCTGCAGCCAGGCAGCAAAGGGCACGGGCAGTTCCAGCCGTCTCTTGGCGTGGAGCATCTGCGCTTCCCACAGGCTGATGGCAGAGATGCAAACTTCACCTCGGCCGGCGGCCCCGTCAACGGCAGTGCGTTCCCGTTGCGACAACGAAGGTTGGGGCAGCAGCCACCCAATCCATACGTGCGTGTCGAGCAGAACGCTCAACGCAGCGCCTCAAAGTCCTCGTCGTGCAGAACCGATTCGCCTGGTTCGGCGAGCAGACGGCCACCGAGCGCCCGCAGCTCTTCCCAAGGCCGCTGCATGCGCGCACCTACGGCCGGCAATGGCGGCTGCAACCGTGCTACCACTTTGCCGCGACGCGTGATCGTGACCGGTCGACCGCTCTTTTCCACGCGGCGAATGATATCGAGGCAGTGCTGTTTGAACTCGGTAACCGAAATATCCATTTTGCGATTCTAAATGGCCATTTCGATCGGTTCAAGAGCCAATTCGCCTGGAGGATTCCTCGCGGCATTTCCCAGACGCGCGATCGATCGATACGTGATTCCGCTGTGATGCGCGAGCCCACCCTCGCAAGCGCGCTGGCTGGAGTCGTCCACATAGCAGCCTTGCAAGTTCGGTCACGGATTTGTGGATGAGGACCTGTCTCACGCGGTGGATCGGTTGACGCGCCGGTCGCACCTGCCGCACGATCAGCCGCGCGTTTGTCTGCAACATTGCCCAGGGCATTCGCGTGAATAGAGGCTTCCGACGGGAACACTTCGTCAGGCAATCGTTTGACAAGCATTCGACAGGAGGCAAGCGATGCGACTTGAGTCGGTTCGCGAAATAAAGGCGCAGGCGCTGCAAAGCGTTGTTCAGCCGATGCTGGCAGCGGCGCCGCGCAAGCTCGGGCTGGCCTATGCGGCGGCGCCGCTCAAGGCGACGCGGTCGACGCAGCAGTTGCTGGCGCTCGGTGTGGCGCCGGCGGGCAAGGGCGAGTTCAGGCTGGCGGTGCGCCTGCAGCGGCACAGCCTGGTGGAAGGAGCCGAGCTCGACCGATTGAAGGAAATGGCACGCGGCGAAATCGATGTGCGCTTCATCGGGCGCGTGGAGAAGCGAGCCGCACTCTGGCATCAGACTCGCAATCGGCCGCTCTTGCTGGGCGGATCGGTTGCGCACTACAAGGTGACGGCCGGCAGTCTCGGAGGATTTGTCCGCCCGCGTGACGGAGACGCCATTCACATCCTGTCCAACAATCACGTTCTGGCGAACGAGAATTCTGCGGTCAAGGGCGACGCCATTCTTCAACCCGGTCCGTACGACGGCGGCACGCGCAGCCGGGATCGCATCGCGCAACTCGATCACTTCATCGGGCTGCAGCTCAGGCGTCGCAACTTCGTCGACTGTGCGATGGCCCGATTGCTTCCGGGGATCGAATTCGACGCGTCCACGCTCACCGGCCTCGGAAAACTCAAGGGGGTTTCGCCGAAGCCGGTCGACGGGGGCACGCGGGTCGCAAAAGTGGGTCGTACCACCGGGGTCACGCGCGGCCGCATCACTGCGTTCGAACTGGACGATGTCGTGGTGGCCTACGACATCGGCAACGTGAGCTTTGACAACCAGATCGAAATCGACGGCGTGGGGAGCGGCCCATTCTCCGACGGCGGAGATAGTGGCTCGCTGATCGTCGATCGCGGTGGTTATGCGGTGGCACAGCTCTTCGCCGGCTCGGATACGGGCGGTCGGAGCGGTCGCGGTCTGACCTATGCCACGCCGATCCAGACCGTGCTCGATCAATTGAAAGTTGACCTGATATTCTGAACGCATGTCGGCTCACGCAACGATCGAAAAAGCCCGCGCGGCCAAGGATGAGGCGAAACGCCGTCTGGCCGATCGTGCCGACGTCGTCGGTGTGGGTGTCACGCGTCGTGGCAAAGGCTATGCGGTCAAGGTCAATCTTGGCCAGGCCGTGGATCCGACCTCGGTACCGCACTCGCTGAAGGGCGTGCCGTTGGTGTTCGAGGTGGTGGGCAAGCTGCGCAAGCGCTAAAGCCGCCGCGTTTCCGGTCCGTCGTCCTTCGAGGACGTCTGTTCTGCGCAGGCGCTATTCGATAGCCGGCTTGCTGCAGGAATCCACCAGGTGCACGATCGATCGATACCTGACGCCGCTGTGATGCGCGAGCCCGATTTCACAGGTGCGGCTGGTTGAGTAGCCCGCATTGCAGCCCGGCGGCAACGCGGTCTTCAGGCCGCGTAGCGCGTGCGCGTTCAGTTCCGGCGTGGTGAATCCCTTGTCACCGGCCCAGCCGCAGCAGCCGACTTCGGCCGGCACCACGACGTGCTCGGCGCAACTCGCTGCCACTTGCCGCAGCACCTCTTCCAGCCCCTGCTTACGCACGCTGCACACCGGGTGGACGGCGACGCCGCCCGTCTGTTTTGTGACTTGCAGACGTGGCAGCACGAGTTCGTTCAGTGCCTCTGCAATGTCGAGCACGCGCAGGCGGCCTTCGAGGAAACGCTTCATCCGGTACGCGCACGGACTGGTATCAAAAACGATCGGCAGTTTTCCGCCATCGCTTGCGTCGCGCAACACGGCTTCGAGCTCGGCGGACTTCCTGTCGGCGGTCGACATCAGTCCTTTGCTTTCGAACGGTTGGCCGCAGCACAGTTCGGGCAATTCGCGCGGATAGACGACGCCGAATCCCGCCCGGCGCAAAACGCGGTCGGTGACGGTCGGCACGTCGTCAGTGTCATCACCGCGCGCTGGGCCCATGTTGCGCGTGGCGCAGCTCGGAAAGTAGACGACGCCATCGCCGGCGGAGCGCGTCTGCGGCGCAACGAAATGCGCGGCGCGCGGCATCTGCACGGTCCACAGCGGCGTGCGGTTGCCCGAGAGCTTGCGCAGACCGCCGACGATTCCATCCATTGCGCGCGTGCCGATGGCTCCGTGCATCAGATCGGCGGCGGTGAGTCCGGCCCGCACGCCGGCGGTGGTTGCGCCGTAGTGGGCGGCGACCGTGTCCGCGATTCGGTTTGCAGCAACGCCGGCGCGGCTGCCGCGCAGCGCCTTGATCAACTTGCCGGTTTCGATGTCGACCGGGCACGCGGTGGCGCACAGTCCGCATCCAGCGCAGGTGTCGATGCCGGCGTAGTCGTACAAGCGGCGCAGCTCGCGCGCGTCTTCACCGGCGGCGTCGCGACGCGCGATCTCGCGCCAGCTCGTGATCCGCTGTCGCGGCGACAGCGTGAGGCCGGCCGACGGGCACTTCGGTTCGCAGAAACCACACTCGATGCACTTGTCCACCAGCGGATCGGCCGGCGGCAGCGGCTTCAGGTGCCGCAAGTGCGACCGCGCGTCGTCGGTGAGGATCACGCCGGGATTGAGCAGTCCGGCCGGATCGAACAGCCGCTTGATCTCCGCCATCAGCAGCACGCCGTCACGGCCCCACTCGAGTTCGACGAACGGCGCCATGTTGCGGCCGGTGCCGTGCTCGGCCTTCAGCGCACCGTCGTACTTGCCGACCACGAGTTGCGCCACGCCGTCCATGAAGCGCGCGTAGCGCTCGACCTCTTCGTTGGTGGAGAAGTCCTGCGTGAACACGAAGTGCAGGTTGCCTTCGAGCGCGTGGCCGAAGATGATGCCTTCAAGGTAGCCGTGCGCGCGCAGCAGTCGCTGCAGGTCAATCGTCGCATCGGCCAGGCGCTCGATCGGGAACGCCACGTCCTCGATGATCACCGTGGTGCCGGTCGCGCGCACTGCGCCCACGGACGGAAAGGTGCCCTTGCGCACTTTCCACAGCAGCGCGCATTCGTGCGCATCGCGCGTGAACGAGATCGGCGTTGCGGTCGCGATTCCGGCGAGCGTGTGTTCGATGGCGGCGAGGTTGGCGTCCAGCGCCGCGCTGTCGGCCGCACGCGTTTCCACCAGAAGCGCAGCGCCATCGGCGGGCAGCGCGCGGATCGCGGGCGGCAGCCCCGGCTTGTGCTCCACGCTGGCCAGCGCGGCGCGGTCCATCAGTTCCACTGCCTCGACCGGCGCGGACTTCAGCCGCGTCACCGCTTCGCAGGCAGTGCGCAAGTCGTTGAACAGGATCAGCGCCGTTGCCTTGTCGGCGTAATCGGGCACGGTGCGGTAGGTGATCGACGCGATGAACGCGAGCGTGCCCTCGGAGCCGATCAGCAGGTGCGTCAGGATGTCGAGCGGGTCATCGAAGTCCGTGAGCGCGTTCAGCCCGTAGCCGGTCGTGTTCTTCATCCGGTACTTGTGGCGGATGCGCGCCGCGAGAGCGTCGTTGCGTTTCGTGCGTTGCGCGAGCGTGGCGAGCCCCAGCAGCAGTTCGGCGTGCGACTGTTTGAATGCCGTAATCGAGGTCGGGTCCTCGGTGTCGAGCACCGCGCCGTCGGCGAGGACGACGCGCATGCCCGCCAGCGTGTGGTAGCTGTTGTCGCGCGTGCCGCAGCACATGCCGCTGGCATTGTTCGCGGCGATGCCACCGATCTTGGCCGCGTCGATCGACGCCGGGTCCGGACCGATCTTGCGGCCATGCGGTGCGAGCAGGCGGTTTGCGGTGCCGCCGATGACGCCGGGCTGCAGGCGGATTGTCTCGGCGTTCAGCCCAACCTGTGCGCCACGCCAGCCATCGCCGAGCAGCATCAGCACCGAATCCGAGATCGCCTGCCCGGACAGACTGGTGCCGGCGGCGCGGAACGTCACCGGTGCGCGATGCTTTGCGCACGCGCGCAGCACGCCGATCACCTCGTCCTCGGTGTTCACCACGGCGACGATCATCGGCACCAGCCGGTAGAAGCTGGCGTCCGTGCCGTAGGCGAGTCGACGCAACGCATCAGTGACGACCTGTGCGGACGGCAAAAGCAGCGCAAGCTCCGCCGCGAGTGCGTCGTAGGTCGGCGAAAATGGCGGATGGCGATCGGGCATGCGGCACCGTAACAGCGGAATCGACCATGCATTTGCGATGGGGCAAACCGTCGCAACGCCGGCGTCCGGCTCCCGTCGCGGCGTGGGGACATATTCGCTCCTGCGGAGCCGGAGTGCTAGTGTCCGCACCGCCGCTGCTCCGTGATGGCAGCAAAGACAAGGAGAATTTCGATGAAGGTACAAGTTGCGGCGATTCTCGCCGGTACGCTGACACTGGCTGGCTGTTCGACCATGAATTCGATGTGGGAGTCGACCAGGAACTGGGTGGGCGGTCTGGGCGGATCCTCTGCGCCCGGCGCCGTCGCCGAACTGAAACCGACGCAGGCAAGCAGCACGGCGGGCACGGTGCGCTTTGCTAAACAAGGCAACAAGCTGCTGGTGACAGCCGACCTCACCGGCCTGCGGCCGAGTGCGGAGCACGGCTTCCATGTGCATGAAAAAGGCGACTGCTCCGCACCGGACGGCACCAGCGCCGGCGGGCACTTCAACCCGGGCGGCAAGCCGCATGCGCATTACGGTCAGGGCGAGCGGCACGCGGGCGACATGCCAAATCTGAAGTCCGACGCCAACGGCCGCGCCAGCTATCGCTTTGAAAGCGAAGCGCTGAGTCTCGAGGGCGCGTCGAGCGTGATCGGCCGCAGCGTGATCGTGCACCGCGATCCGGACGACTACAAGTCGCAGCCGGCCGGCAATTCCGGGCCGCGAGTTGCGTGCGGGCTGATCGTCGCGGCGAAGTAGTTCAGACCTTGTCAGGCGCGGCACGGGACGCCCGCAGGCGTCAAGCGGCCGCGCGTTGCTGACCGCGCGGACCTTGTATCCGGCGGTATCAGTGCACGGAATGCAGGGCGCCGCCGCTTAGAATCGGGGCGCCCTCAATCCGGATCCCCGAATGAACCTCTCGTTGCTGCGCCGACCGGGCGCGGTCGCCGTCATCGTTCTCGTTCTGGCAGCGATCGCAGGCGCGTGGTGGTGGCGCTCGTCGGCCGACAAGGAGGCGCCGGCCTATCGACTCGCCAAAGTGGAGAAGGGACCGATCACCGCGACCGTGGCGGCGTCGGGCACCTTGAATCCGGTCACGTCGGTGCAGGTCGGCACACAGGTATCCGGACAGGTCAAGGAGTTGTTTGCTGACTTCAATTCGACCGTCAAGCAGGGACAGTTGATCGCGCGCATCGACCCCGAGACATTTCAGATCCGGGTGACCCAGGCGCAGGCCGATCTCGAGGCATCGCGCGCCGCCAACGGCCGCGCGCAGGTGGCGATGCTCAACGCGAAGCGCGACCTGGATCGGAGTCGCGAGCTGGTGGAGAAGAATTTTGCGTCGCCCGCTGATCTTGATGCCAAGCAGGCGTTGTTCGACCTGGCGCTGGCGGACGTGAAGAGCTCCCAGGCGGTGCTGCGCCAGCGTGAGGCGGCGCTCGCATCGGCGCGTGTGGATCTGACACGCACCGAGATCCGCGCACCGGTCAACGGCGTGGTGATCAAGCGCAGCGTCGAGCTCGGCCAGACCGTGGCCGCGAGCCTGCAGGCGCCGGAGCTGTTCGTGATCGCCAAGGACCTCGCGGACATGCAGGTCGAAACGTCGATCGACGAAGCCGATGTCGGCCGCATGCGCGCCGGCCAGCGCGCGAGCTTCACCGTCGATGCGTTTTCCGGCCGCACCTTCAATGGCGAGGTCAAGCAAATCCGGAAAAGCGCGCAGACGGTTCAGAACGTGGTCACGTATACGGTGCTGGTCAGCGCGAACAACGAGGGCGGTCAGTTGCTGCCCGGCATGACGGCGAACGTGCGCATCGTGACCGACACGCGCGACAGTGCGCTCAAGGTGCCCAATGCGGCACTGCGTTTCCGGCCTGCCGGCGTGGCGGCGAATGACGCGACGCCTGTCAAGCAGGGCGATGCGTCGAAGTCAACGGCCGATGGCAAGAGCAGCGCGGGCGGTGGCGCGGGTGGGAGCGGGCAGTTGCAGCAGTTCCGCGATCGCCTGTTGGCCGAGCTGAAGCTCGATGCGGAACAGCAGGCGAAACTTGAACCGATCTTCACCGCGATGCGCGCAAAGTTCGCGGCGCTGCGCGATCTGCCCGAGGAGCAGCGCGGCAAGGCATCTCAGGCGGCGCGATCCGAGATGCGCGCCAAGGTCGAGGAAATCCTGAAGCCTGAGCAAAAGCCGCGTTACGCCGAATTGGTCGCTGAACTGGCCGGCCGCAGCGGGCAGCCCACGCGCGGCCGCGTGTGGCTGCTCGAAAACGGCAAGCCGAAGGGGATCGATGTTCGCGTCGGTCTCACCGACGGCACCGCGACTGAAGTCAGCGGCGAAGAATTGGGGGAGGGCACGGAGGTGATCGTCGGCACGCAGACGACGGGTGGCACGGGTACCTCGGCGCAGAAGGGCGCGCCGCCGAGAATGTTTTTCTAAGCTGCCATGGCCGCACTGATCGAGGTCACCGACCTGCGCAAGGACTACGTGCTGGGCGACAGCACCGTGCATGCGCTGGCGGGCGTGACGCTCGCGATCGACGCGGGCGAATTTGTCGCCGTGATGGGGCCGTCGGGTTCGGGCAAATCGACCTTCATGAACATGATCGGCTGCCTCGACCGCCCGAGCTCGGGCGGCTATCGGCTGGCGGGCGACGATGTCGCGCATATGACGATCGACGAACTCGCGGCGATCCGCAACCGTCGCATCGGTTTCGTGTTCCAGCAGTTCAACCTGCTCGCGCGCACCAGCGCGCTCGAGAACGTCGAGCTGCCGCTGGTCTATGCGGGTGTGACGGCGAAAGATCGTCACACCCGCGCGGCAGCGAAGCTGGCGCTGGTCGGACTGGCTGCGCGGGGCGATCATCAACCATCGCAGTTGTCCGGCGGGCAGCAGCAGCGGGTCGCAATCGCGCGCGCACTGGTCAACGATCCGGCGCTGATTCTGGCCGATGAACCGACCGGCGCGCTCGATTCGCGCACCAGTGTCGAGATCATGGCGCTGCTGCAGCAGTTGAACCGCACCGGCATGACGATCGTGGTTGTCACGCACGAGCGTGACATCGCGGACTATGCGAGCCGGCTGATCATGTTCCGCGATGGTCGCGTCAAGAGTGACGAGCGCCAGGCCGCGCACGACGCGGCCGCCGATCTCGCGGCGCTCGACGCGCAGCCGGTGGCGGCGGAATAGGCGGACATGAACCTGCTCGCCGTCCTCCGCGTCGCGCTCAAGGCCTTGCGCGTGAACAAGCTGCGTTCGGCGCTGACGATGCTGGGCATGATCATCGGTGTGGCCGCGGTGATCGCGATGATCGCGATCGGCAGCGGCGCGCAGGAACGCGTGCGCGAGCAGATCAAGAACCTCGGCTCGAACCTGATCCTCGTGATTCCGGGTTCGACCACGCAGAGCGGCGTGCGCCTGGGTTCGGGCGCGGCGCAGACGCTGACCGAAGGCGATGCAGAGACGATCGCACGCGAGGTCGAGGGTGTGGTGGTCGCAGCGCCGTCACTGCGCGGTGCCGGCCAGGTGGTCGCGGGCAACGCCAACTGGTCGACGCAGTTCTTCGGCACCACCAACGACTACCTGACCGCGCGCGACTGGCCGCTCGCAGCGGGACGCGCGTTCGAGGACGCAGAGATGTCGGGCGCGGGCAAGGTCGCGTTGATCGGCCTGACCACGGCACAGCAGTTGTTCGGTGATTCGGACCCGATCGATCAGGTGATCCGCGTACGCAAGGTGCCGTTGACCATCATCGGGGTGCTGGCGCGCAAAGGCCAGAATGCGCTCGGACAGGACCAGGACGACATCATCCTGATGCCGATCTCGACCGCGCGCAATCGCGTGCTTGGCCAGGCGCAGGGCCGGCTGAGGCGCATCGGGACGATCTCGGTCAAGGTCGCCGACGGCGCCGACATGAAGCAGGTCGAGGAAAAGATGAAAGACCTGCTGCGCCAGCGCCAGCGCGTGCAGCCGGGCGCCGACGATCCGTTCACGATCCGCAACCTGACCGAACTGCTGCAGGCGCAGGAAGCATCGAGTCGCGTCCTGACGCTGCTGCTGGCCGCGGTGGCCTCCGTCAGCTTGCTGGTGGGTGGCATCGGCATCATGAACATCATGCTGGTCAGCGTGACCGAGCGCACGCGCGAGATCGGGTTGCGCATGGCGGTCGGCGCGCGCGCGAAGGACATCCTCAAGCAGTTTCTCGTCGAGGCGATCACGCTGTCGATGATCGGCGGCCTGGTCGGCATCCTGCTGGGCACCGGGACGTCATTCCTGATCGGCGAATTCGCCAACTGGAACATCGACATCACGCCGCAGGCAGTAGCGCTCGCAGCCGGCTTTGCGGGAGCGGTCGGGGTCTTCTTCGGCTTCTATCCGGCGCGCAAGGCGTCAAAGCTGCTGCCGATCGAGGCATTGCGATACGAATAGTCAGCCTGACCGTCAGCCGAATATGCCTGACGGACGTTGAGGGCAGCACCGAAACGCAAGGAGGATTCCATGCGCCGTCTGATCGTCGTGGCATCGATCATGCTCGTCACCGCTTGCGCGACAACGCATGGCCCCCAAACCATCACGCTGTCGACATCCGAGATCGAGCAGCAGATCCAGACTGATCTGGGTGGCGTGATGGAATTGCTCAAAGGCGTCGACCTGCGCCGGCCCGAGGTCTCGCTGATGCCGGCCTCCGAACGCCTGCAGCTTGAATGGAACTTCAAACTGCCCGATGGTCCGGTCGGTGCGCCGCTCGGCGTGGCAGTGGAAGTGTCGGGCAAGCCGGCGCTGAATGCCGCGAGAAACGGCATCGACCTCACTCAAGTGCGGATAGAAGATGTCCGTCTCGCCGGATTGCCGCGGTTTCTGAGCCTCGCGCGCCTCGGCGACAAGAAGGGCGCGACGCTTCCCGACTTGCCGCTGATGGCATTGCCCGCGGACCGTCTGCGCCAGGACCAGGTCGCCTACGGCGCGACCGGCGTCAGTGTTGGCTACACCGGGTTGAAGATCGACATCGCGCCGCGCTAGACGCGCTTCCCAATGGCTGACAAGCGCCGCCAGTCACCGCCGCATTTGACCGCTTCGCACCGTCACTGATAATGCGCGCTTCGTATCCGGGGAGCGCGCATTGGACTGGCTTCTGGTAATCAAGGCGGCGATCCTCGGCATCGTCGAGGGGCTGACTGAATTTCTTCCGATCTCGAGCACCGGGCACCTGATCGTCGCTGCTTCGCTGCTGAACTTCACCGGCGAGACCGCCAAGACCTTCGAGATCGCCATCCAGACCGGCGCGATGTTCGCGGTGATCTGGGAGTATCGCGTGCGAATTGCAGCGACGGTGGCCGGCGTGTTCAGCGACGCGATCGCGCAGCGCTTTGCGCTCAATGTGCTGGTCGCCTTCATTCCCGCCGTGGTGCTCGGACTTTCGCTCGGCAAGATCATCAAGGCGCATCTGTTTGCGCCGGTGCCGGTTGCCATTGCGTTCATCGTCGGTGCGTTCATCATCCTGTGGGTTGAAGCGCGCCACAGGAAACGCTACGGTGAACGCGACCTCGAAGGCCAGCGCCACGCGCGCGTGGAAACGGTCGACGACATGTCGCCGCTCGATGCGCTGAAGGTTGGCCTGGCGCAATGTGTCGCGCTGATTCCGGGCACCAGCCGCTCGGGCGCGACCATCATCGGCGGAATGATCTTCGGCCTGTCGCGCAAGGCGGCCACGGAGTTCAGCTTCTATCTGGCGATTCCGACGCTGATCGGGGCCGGTGCTTATTCGGTGTGGAAGCAGCGTGACGCATTGAGTGCCGCCGATCTGCCGCTGTTCGCGGTCGGTTCGGTATTCGCATTCGTCAGCGCATTGCTGTGCATCCGCTGGCTGATCCGCTACATCTCGACGCACGACTTCCGCGCCTTCGCGTGGTACCGGATCGCCTTCGGCGTCGTGATCCTCGCGACCGCGTACAGCGGGATGGTGAACTGGGCCGAGTGATCGCTCGATGAGCGCAGACCGCCGGTTCGATCTCGCGGCGGCGATCGGGTCCGCCGTCGTCATCGCGGCCGGGGTACTGTTCTTCGGCTGGTCGACCGTGACGGTGCTGGCGTTCTACTGGATCGAAAACGTCATCATCGGTGTCTTCAACCTGGTGCGGATGGGAGTGGCCGCAGCGCGCTCGGGGCGGCCGTTCAACGGTGTGTTTCTCTGTGTCTTCTTCAGCATCCACTACGGGCTTTTCTGTCTGGCCCATGCGTACTTCATCACATCCATATTCGGCGCCGACCGCATCGATGACCGATTCATGTTCGATCCGGCGCTCGCGCTGTTTGCGCGCGCGAGGTCGGATGCCATTGGCACCGTCGCCCTGCTGGCGATGGTCGTGAGCGCCGGGATGGAAACCGTGCAGTGGTTGATGAACGCAGATGGCGCCGATCGTGCCGATCCGCAGCACGTGATGTTTGCTCCGTACGGCAGGATCGTTGTGCTGCACATCGTATTGCTGGGTGGCGGGTTCCTGCTGCAGATCCTGCATGCGCCGGCGCTCGCGGCGCTGCTGCTGGTGGGTGCAAAGCTTGCCTACGATGTGCTGCGAATGCGCGCTGCACCGTCCATCGCCCCGGGGAGGGCGGCATAAATGGAGCGCCTCGCTGGTACGACGCGGATCGAAGTCGTCGAAGCTGACATCACCACGCTCGCGGTCGACGCAATCGTCAACGCGGCGAACGAAATGCTCGCGCCCGGCGGCGGCGTCTGTGGCGCGATCCATCGCGCCGCCGGCCCGCAACTCGCCGCTGAATGCGCCGCGCTCGGCGGCTGCGCCACCGGTGACGCAAAGATCACACGCGGATATCACCTTCCCGCGCAGCATGTAATCCATGCGGTGGGCCCTGTATGGCGTGGCGGAATGAGTGGTGAGCCCGAGCTGCTGCGTTCATGCTACGTGCGTTCGCTCGAACTGGCGCAACGGCACAACCTGCGCTCGATCGCATTTCCGGCAATCTCGTGCGGCATCTTCGGCTATCCGGTCGATCAGGCGGCGCAGGTCGCGGTCAGCGCGGTGATCGATACCTTGCCGCGAGCGCGGGCGATCGAGCGCGTGATCTTTGCCTGCTTCGGCGCCTCAACCCGCGCTGCTTTTGACGCTGCGCTGGCGCACTTGACCTAGCTCCTCACGAACACCAGATCCCACACGGCGTGGCCGAGTTTTTCGCCGCGCGCATGGAACTTGGTCGTTGGCCGCTCGCACAGCGGATTGCGCGGTGACGACGCAAAGTCCGCGTGCAGGTTGCTTAGTTGCGGCTCGTTGGCGAGTACGTCCAGCATCTGTTCCGCGTAGTGCTGCCAGTCCGTCGCGCAATGCAGATAGCCGCCGGGCGCAATGCGACTCGCCAGTCGGCCCACAAACGGCTGCGCTATCAGGCGCCGCTTGTGGTGGCGCGCTTTTGGCCACGGATCGGGGAAAAATATGTGGATGCCCGCAAGCGAATCGGGCGCCAGCATGTCGCGCACGACCTCGACGGCATCGTGCTGGATGATGCGGATGTTCGCCAGTTCCATCTGATCGATGCGTCTGGCGAGTGCGCCGACGCCGGCCGCAAACACCTCGATGCACAGGAAGTTGACGTCGCTGCGTGCCTGCGCGATCGTGGCGGTCGTCTCGCCCATGCCGAAGCCGATTTCGAGCACGATCGGCGCTACGCGGCCGAATGTTTGCGTGTAGTCGAGCACCGCCCGCGTGTAGGGCACCGCGTAGCGCGGGAAGACCTCTTCGTACGCGCGCCGCTGCGCGTTGGTGAAGTGTCCGCGTCGCAGCGCGAACGAGCGGATGTGAGCGTAGCCCGGACCGGTTGGCTCGTCGGTCGTTGGCGGGCCGTCGCTCATCAAGGCCGGGTCGACGCGATGACGCCCGCGGCGGGCGAACTGGGGCTCGCGCTGTAAAGCTTCTTCGGCATGCGGCCGGCGAGGAATGCTTCGCGGCCCGCCTGCACGGCCTTCTTCATCGCGCTTGCCATCAGCACGGGGTCCTTGGCGAGCGCGACGGCCGTGTTCATCAGCACGCCGGAGCAGCCGAGTTCCATGGCGATTGCGGCATCGCTGGCGGTGCCGACGCCGGCGTCGACGATCACCGGCACTTTCGCTTTCTCAAGAATCAGCTGAATGTTCCACGGGTTGAGGATGCCCATGCCCGAGCCGATCAGCGAGGCGAGCGGCATCACCGCCACGCAACCGATCGATTCCAGCACCTGCGCCTGGATCGGATCGTCGGAGCAGTACACCATCACCTCGAAGCCTTCCTTGACGAGGATCTCCGCGGCCTTGATCGTCTCCGGCATGTTCGGATACAGCGTCTGCGGGTCGCCCAGCACTTCGAGCTTGGTCAGCGCGTGGCCGTCGAGCAGTTCGCGCGCCAGCCGCAGCGTGCGCACGGCATCCTCCGCCGTGTAGCAGCCGGCGCTGTTGGGCAGCATCGTGTACTGGTTGGGCGGCAGCACGTCGAGCAGATTGGGCTCGTTCTTGTTCTGGCCGATGTTGGTGCGACGGATCGCGACCGTGACGATTTCCGCACCGCTCGCATCGACCGCGGCCCTCGTCTGCGCCAGGTCCTTGTATTTGCCGGTGCCGAGCAACAGGCGTGAGTGGAACGTGCGGCTGCCGATGCGCAGTACGTCGGGAGTGATGTCATCGCGTTTCATGTGACCACCGTAGGCTGAACCTTGACTTCGAAGTTGACCGAATTCGATATGAAGCAGTTGGCATGCGCCTTGCCGTGGATCTCGATCGCACGTGCGACGTGCGCGGCATCGGCAATCTTGACCTGCGGTCGCAGCACAACCTCGACCATCCGCATCTTGCCGTCCTTGATCGCCAGCGTGCCGGTCGCGCGGTCTTCGTACGAGACGATCCGCACGCCGGAGCGTTCGCAGATCGCCAGATATGTCAGGTGATGACACGCCATCAGCGAGGAAACCATCAGCGTTTCCGGGTTGTGCTTGCCGTCATCGCCGTTGAAGACGGCCGGCGAAGATCCCTCGATCGCTGCCTTGCCCGCGAACTGGATCGTGAAATCGCGCCCGAGCTTCAGTTTGCCGTCGACGTCGCTGACCTTACCGGTCCACCGCAAGCTGCCCTCGAACAGATGTGCCTGGCTCATCACCCGCCTCCAACCGCGATCACGACTTCAAGGTGATCATCATCGGCCAATTTGGTGACGCTGTGCTTGCTCTTTGGCACGATCTCGCCGTTGCGTTCGACCGCGACACGCTTGCCGGCCGTGTCCATCTGTGCAAGGACATCGGCGACGGTCGTGCCGGCGGCGAGGCGGCGCGCTTCGCCGTTAACAGTGATGCCGATGGTGTCGATCACGTTGTCCATGCAGTCGATGTCATGCAGTCGATTTCACGGCGTTGATGTTAGTGCATCAGCGCGGCTGCCTTGTGCGGCGGCGCTGATAGAGCCAAAAGCCGATCCCGATCGCAATCAACGCGGCGAACAGCCACTTCTCGATATGGCGGATCTCGCCCAGCACCCGCTGGATCGCCTCGCCAAACACCCATCCCAGCGCCGCGATCAGCGTCGCCCAGATCACCGCGCCAAGCGCGTTGAATGCGACGAAGCGCCACGCGGCGACGTTGGAGGTGCCGATCAGGATCGGCCCGGCGATGCGCAGCCCATAGGCGAACCGAACGCCGACGATCACCCCCTCGTGATAACGCTCGATCAGCTGATGGACCTTGCCTGCCTGCGCCGTCACCGATGGAAAGCGCGCCAGAATGCGGTCGCCATGGCGGCGACCGAGCCAGAAGTAGAACGTGTCGCCGCTGAAACCGGCGACCGCGGCGATCACGACCACGATCGGAAACGACAGGTAGCCGCGATGCGCGGCAAACCCCGCAAGCGCCAGCAAGGTTTCGCCTTCAAGCAGCGCGCCGAGCGCGAGCACCCAGTAGCCGTGGCTTGAAACCAGTTCGCCCAGATTCATCGATCGCTCCGACACCGATCATCGCAAACCGCAGCCGACGCTCAAAGTCGGTCTGACGCGTGGCGCAGGCGCCATTTCGTGCAAAGATGCGCGGCGCGCTCGCCGGCGCCGATCAAGAACGAGAACGTGAAGCGCTCCCCGACCAATCTGCGCGAGAAACTGCGCGCCGCGCTGCATGCGCTGGGGCCGGGCCTCGTCACCGGCGCTGCGGACGATGACCCGAGCGGCATCGCGACTTACTCGCAGGCCGGCGCGCAGTTTGGCTTCGGTCTGCTGTGGACCACGCTGCTGACCACGCCGTTCATGATCGCAATCCAGCTCGCCGCTGCGCGGGTCGGGCGCGTGACCGGCGACGGGCTGGCGGGCAACCTGCGAGCGCACTATCCGCGCCCGCTGGTGCTGGCGCTGGTGGCGCTGCTGGTCGCGGCGAACACGATCAACATCACGGCGGATATCGCGGCCATGGGCGAAGCGCTGCAACTGGTCGTCGGCGGTCCTGAGCATGGTCACGCGCTCGTCTTTGGTGTGGTGCTGGCATGGCTGCAGGTCAAGTTGCCGTACTACCGACTCGCCGAAATCTTCAAGTGGCTGTGCCTGTCGCTGCTTGCCTATGTGGGCGTCCTGGCCTTCGTCGATGTCGACTGGCTGCACGCGGTTCAGGGATTCATCTGGCCGCGCATCGATTTCACTTTCGATGCGCTGATGATGGTGGTCGCCGTGCTGGGCACCACCATCAGCCCCTACCTCTTCTTCTGGCAGGCGTCACAGGAGGTCGAAGAGATGCGGCGCAAGAACGTGGCTCCCTTGCTGCAAGTGCCGGACCGTGCACCGGGAGCGCTCTTGCGTATTCGCTTGGATACGGCATCGGGCATGGTGTTCTCGAACGTGATCGCGCTGGCGATCATGCTGGCCGCCGCAGCCACATTGCACGTGAGTGGCGTCACCGAGGTTCAGACCGCGGCACAGGCGGCCGAAGCGCTACGGCCAATCGCCGGCGAGCAGGCATTCTTCCTCTTCGCGCTCGGCGTGATCTCGACCGGACTGCTGGCGGTGCCGGTGCTGGCCGGTTCCGCCGCGTATGCGGTGTCGGAGGTGATGAACTGGGGTGGCGGCCTGGACCATACGTGGCACGAGGCGCGCGGCTTCTACACCATCGTGATTGTCTGCACGATCGCCGGCACGCTGCTGGACTTCTCGCCCGTCGATCCGATCACGGCCCTTTTCTACAGCGCGGTGATCAACGGAGTGATCGCCGTGCCGATCATGGCGATGCTCGTGCTGCTGGCGTCGAATCGCAAGGCGCTCGGCGAGTTCGCGATTGTCGGGCCGGTGCGCTGGCTGGGCTGGCTGGCGACACTGCTGATGGGCGCCGCAGTGGGATTGATGTTGCTCGCAGCATTGAAGGGTTGAGGCCTGTCGCGCGCGGCGAGTGCCTCGCTTAGAATTGACGCGAATGCGGGTGTAGTTCAATGGTAGAACGGCAGCTTCCCAAGCTGCATACGAGGGTTCGATTCCCTTCACCCGCTCCATTCTTATTCGCGCTGCACTCCGCGCAGCCGGTTTGCCCAAACATCATGCACACGACCCTCGACGGCAAGGCGCTGGATCAGATTTTCCGTCTGGCGCGCACCCTCAACGGCTTTCTCGATCAGCCGGTCAGCGATGCGCAGCTGCGCGCGATACACGACCTGATGAAATGGGGACCGACCACGGCGAATTCGCAGCCGGGACGCTTTCTGTTCCTGCGCTCGAAGGCCGCCAAGGAGCGCCTGCGCCCCGCGCTGTCGCACGGCAATCTGGACAAGACGATGGCTGCGCCGGTGACAGCGATCGTCGCCTACGACCTCGAGTTCTACGAGAACCTGCCCCGGACCTTTCCGCACACGGATGCGCGCAGCTGGTTTGCCGGCAAGACGGCGCATGTCCAGACCACGGCATTGCGCAACGGGTCGCTGCAGGGCGCGTACTTCATCATCGCGGCGCGCGCGGTCGGCCTGGATTGCGGGCCGATGTCGGGCTTCGACAACGCCAAGGTCGATGCCGAGTTCTTTCCGGACGGCAAGTGGAAGTCGAACTTTCTTTGCAACCTCGGCGTCGGCGACCCGACCAAGCTGTATGTCCGTAATCCGCGGCTCGAGTTCGATGAGATGTGCCGGATCCTGTGATTGCCTGACTGCTTCGCTTGGTGGCTTCGACGCGAGGTGATGAGTGGCTGAAACCGGACTCGATCCGTTACCTTGGCCGGTGACCGCGTTGGCTCGCCGTCGAAGGCAGCAATGCAAGTCTGGTTCTAACCGGCTGCGGCGATAGCCCCTCACAGCTGGGTGGCGTCAGTCGTGGCGACCTGTCCAGTTCATTCAAATCCGACATTCGTTCCGCAGCGATCGGCCTGAATTCAAGAGAATCGGCAGAACGGGACGATGTCGAGAACGCGCCGCCCGCTGATCGGTCTCGTTGTTGGATATCGCGATTGGTCGATGCTTTCGTGCCAGGTTGCGGGAGCCATCATCTTGATGCATCATGATGAATCAAGACGATGACATCTGGTGGTGCGTCCATGGGATCGGTACGGGAAAAGTTCTCTTCGCAGGCAGACGTCAAGTTGCTGGCGGAGATGAGGAAGATTGCGCGTAGCGAGGGCCGTCAGCTTCAGGCCTTGCTCGATGAAGCCCTGCGTGACTATGTGGAGAAGAAGCATTCCGGCAAAGCGCGACCGAATGTGCGCAAAGCATTTGCCGAAAGTCTGCGTGACTTCGACGCCCTGTACAAAGAATTGGCAAAGTAATACGTGGTGACCGACTACTTGACGGTCGCCGACGTGCTCGAGTTGCACGCCGAGCTGATCGCCCGCTATGGCGGCGCGGCCGGCGTGCGTGACCCTGGGGCGCTGGAGTCAGCGCTGTTCAGACCGCAGAGCGGCTATTACGACGACATCATTCAGGAGGCTGCGGCACTGATGGAAAGCCTTGCGATCAATCATCCATTCGTCGATGGCAACAAGCGCATTGCATTTGCCGCGGTCGACGTATTCCTACGCATGAACGGTTACCGCATTCAGGGTCGCCCGATGACAATCCATCGTCAATTGATGAAGCTCTTCGAAACGGGCAGCTTCGAATTGCACTCCTTGCACAGTATGTTGCGCAAGCTCGTGGTGGAAGATCGTTAGGAACTCATGTCCACATGCTGGCTTAAGAGCTTGTCCGTGAATAATTCGTGCGTGCGACGGGCGTATTTGGCTTGCAGTGCTAGGCGCGAGGAGCGCGGTTTGGTCAATCCAAATAAGGCCGGAGCACCGCTCCGGCAAGCAACAACGCAATGCGAGCCAAACTTCCTGCAACGCGGACTGTCAGCTGACCGGAGGGCCGAGACCAATTGCCTTTCGCAACGGTGACTGGCTCCATTGGCAAGGACCAGGAACTTCAGTTGCCTGAAATTCATCGTGCACGGTGGTGTCGAGCGCTTTACGCCGCCGTCCCAATCCAGTTCGTTGACTACGCCGCCGCAGCGATAATCGCGCGGTGATTGCGCTCATCTACGCCCACCCGCATCCGGACCGTTCGCTCGCCGGACGCGCTCTGATCGACGCAGTGCGCGATTTGCCCGGCGTCACGCTACGCTCGCTGTACGACGCCTATCCCGATTTCTCGATCGACGTGGCCGCCGAGCGCGAGCTTCTGCAGCGCTCCCGCCTCGTGATCTGGCAGCACCCGTTGTACTGGTACGGCGTGCCGTCGCTGCTCAAGCGCTGGATGGAGGTCGTGCTGGAAAGCGGCTGGGCGTACGACGAGGGCGGCACCGCGCTAGCGGGCAAGGATTGCCTATGGGTCACCAGCACGGGCGCGGCTCCGGACGCCTACACGCCGCAGGGTAAGCATGCGCACGCGTTCTCCGCGTTCGTGCCCGCCGTCGAGCAGACCGCTCGCTTCTGCGGCATGAACTGGCTAGCGCCGATTGTCGTGCATGGCGCGCATCGCATCACCGCGTCCGAACTGCAGTCGCACGCGGCGGCGTATCGCGCGTGGCTCGTCGACTATCTCGCTTCGCAACGCTGAGGCTCATGTGCTGCTCGATCTGATCATCTATCTCGGCGCCGCCGTCGTCTGCGTGCCGCTCGCCAAGCGCCTGGGCCTGGGTTCCGTGCTCGGATATCTGATCGCGGGTTGCCTGATCGGCCCGTGGGGCGCGCGGTTCGTGACCGACGTGGAGACGATCCTGCATTTCGCCGAGTTCGGCGTCGTGCTGATGCTGTTCCTGATCGGCCTCGAACTCGACACGCGCCGCTTATGGCAGATGCGCGTGCCGGTGTTCGGCGGCGGAGGCTTGCAGATAGTCGCGAGCGGCGCGTTGCTTTCGGGCGGGTTGCTGCTGCTCGGTCTCACGTGGCAGGCCGCGCTCGCCGCGGGGCTGGCGCTGGCGATGTCGTCCACCGCGATCGCGGTGCAGACGATGAGCGAGCGCAATCTGCTGAACGCACCGGTCGGCAAGAGCGGCTTCGCGATCCTGCTGTTCCAGGACATCGCGGCCATTCCGCTGATTGCGCTGGTACCGCTCCTGGGAGCGGACAGCCCGGCCGGCGAACCGGGCTGGGTTCAGGCGAGCAAGGCGCTGGCGGCAATTGCCGGCGTCATCCTGATCGGCCGCTTTCTGACCCGGCCCGTGATGCGGCTGATCGCGCGCGCCGGCGTGCGCGAGATCTTTACCGCGTTCGCGCTGCTGCTGGTGATCGGCATCGCACAGCTGATGTCGCTGGCGGGGCTGTCGATGGCCCTCGGTGCGTTCCTGGCCGGCGTGCTGCTCGCGAGCTCCGAATACCGTCATGCGCTGGAGACCGATATCGCGCCGTTCAAGGGCCTGCTGCTGGGACTGTTCTTCATTGCGGTGGGCATGTCGATCGACTTCGGCGTCGTGCTCGCGCAGCCCGCGCTGCTCGCGGTGCTCGTGTGCGGCCTGCTGCTGGTGAAGGCAGTCGTGCTGGCGGCACTCGCGCCGCGGCTCGATGTGGCGCCGACGCAGCGCTGGCTGCTGGCCGCGTTGCTCGCGCAGGCAGGAGAGTTCGCGTTCGTGGTGTTTGGCATCGCGCGCCAGGCAAACGTGCTGTCGGGCGAGTGGGAGGCGCGGCTGACGGCGGCGGTCGCGCTGTCGATGGCAATCACGCCGCTGCTGGTGATGGCGTACGACAAGCTGTGCGCGGCGCAGGCGCGCGCATTGCGCGAAGCCGATGCAATTGACGATGATTCCGCGCCGGTCATTATTGCCGGTGCGGGACGCTACGGGCAGATCGTCGGCCGGCTGCTGTTCGCGCAGGGCATCACCGCCACCGTGCTCGATCACGATCCGGACCAGATCGATCAGTTGCGCAAGTTCGGCTACAAGGTCTTTTACGGCGATGCCACGCGGCTTGACCTGCTCGAAGCCGCCGGCGCCGCGAAGGCGCGGTTGCTGGTGGTGGCGATCGACGACGTTGAAGAAAGCCTCTCGCTCGTCGATCGCGTGCGCCAGCATTTTCCGTCACTGCGCATCGTTGCACGCGCGCGCAACGTGCGGCACTGGCTGGAGCTTTCCGAGCGCGGCGTCGAATCGATTGAACGCGAGACCTTTGAAGCCGCGCTGCGCACCGGGCGGCAGGTGCTCGAGGCGCTGGGCATGGCGCCGTTCGAGGCGCGCGAGCTGGCCGACACGTTCCGCCGCTCCAACGTCGCCACGCTGCGCGCGTTGCAGCCGCACTTTCGCGACGAGAGCAAGACCGTCGCGATCGCCAAGAGCGGGCGCGAGGAACTGGAAGAAAACCTCAGGCGCGATCGCGAAGCGCGCGCTGAGCGCGGCGGCGCCAGGGGCTGGCACTGACCGCGCAGGCAGATTACGAGTAGATGTAGCTCTGCAGCTGCGAGATCGTCAGCTCGTGGTCGGTGATGATGTCGTCCATGATGTCGCGGATCGAGATCATGCCGAGCACGGTGTCGCCGTCCAGCACAGGCAGGTGGCGGATCTTCCTGCGGCTCATCAGGGCCATGCATTCGCGCGTACGCGTCTGTGGCGACACCACGATCACGTCGCGCGTCATGATCTCGGCCACCCGGGTGTCCTTCGAGCTCCTGCCCTGCAGCGCGATCTTGCGCGTGTAGTCGCGCTCGGAGACGACGCCGACCAGTTTGCCGTGCTCCATCACCATCAGCGCACCGACCTCGTGCTCGGCGAGAAGCTTCAGCGCATCAAACACGGTGTCCTCGGGCCTGACGTGCCACAGGGTCACGTTGCGCCGCTTCAGCAGTTCTGCCACGGGTTTCATGGTGCCTCCGTCATCGAGCGCCCAGCATCGCAACGACCCTCGAGTCCGCGCCAGCGCGGGTGACTTCTTGGCGGTGAATTGCCGGATCGTTGATGCGCGCAGTATGGCACCCGTGTTCCGAGGGCTGTTTGTCACTGCTCCAATCGTGAGTGCAGATGAAACGGAGGCCGCGCAGGCAGAGCGCTGACTTGAAGACCGCGCCTGTCGAACGAGCCTGATCACTGAACGCAGTACGTTTGCCCGGTCTGCGCGCCTTCGATGCTCTTGGCAAACGCCAGTGCCGCTTGCGCGACCGGCACCGGTTTGAAGCCGCGAAAAAATGGCCCGTAGCCGTCCATCGATTCCTCGAACACGGTTGGGCTGACGCTGTTGATGCGCAGGCCGCGCGGCAGTTCGATCGCCGCAGCACGCACGAATGCATCGATCGCGCCATTGACCATCGACGCCGACGAGCCGGCACAAATCGGATCACCGCTCAGCACGCCGCTGATCAACGTGAAGCTGCCGCCGTCGCGCACCGATGGCTGACCGAGCAGCACCAGATTGACCTGACCCATCAGCTTGTCGTTCAGTCCAACCGCATATTTCTCTGCGGTCAGGACCGCCAACGGAGCGAACACCACGTTGCCGGCGGCGCAGGCCACAGCATCCACCATGCCCATCTTGGCGAACAGCGCGCGGATCGAGCCGGGGTTTGTTATGTCAACCGGCACGTCGCCCTTGCGGCTGGCGCGGATGATTTCGTGTCGCGGCGCCAGTTCGGCAGCAATCGCCTTGCCCAATGCTCCGGTAGCGCCGATCAAAAGAATCTTCATTGTCTCTCGGTCCTGCGCGATCGAACTTAACCGACAAAACCCACCGTCTTGTGCGAACTGTCGCAGAACGGTTTGTGCTTGCTGTGTCCGCAGCGGCACAGCCAGCACTTGTCGCCGGCGATGAATGTCGAGCCGTCTGTGGCCTTGAGTTCGATCCAGCCCTCAACCATCAGCGGACCGTTGGCGACCGGCTTGAGATTGACCGTGCCAGTGGGCGGTTGCGCCGCAGCCGGCTTGTCGCGATCGCGTGCATTGCACGCGCCGGCATCCGTGAAGCCGGACTTCTTGTGGCTGCCGTCACAGAACGGTTTGTTGGCGCTGGCGCCGCAACGGCATAGCGCGACGCGCGTGTACTCGACCGTCGTCGCGTCCGGGCCGCCGGCATACACGACGCGGCCGCGCAGATACAGCGGGCCATTGGGTTCGATCACGACAGTATTCGTCGCGTCGGGTTGCTCCGCTGCGCCGCCGTCCTTGCGTTCGAGCGTCAGTGCGCCGGTGGGGCAGCGGCGGATCACCGCCGCGAGTTCGTTCGCGTCCGCGCTTTCTGGTCGTATCCAGGGCTTGGCCTGCGGATCGAACACGGTGGGCAGACCGCGCACGCACTCTGCAGCGTGGATGCAGCGCTTGGCGTCGTACAGGACGACGGCGACCTTGCTCTCGTAGCGATGAACGGCCATGGTTTCGCTCCCCGAGTCAGATGCCGATGCACACGTACTTGGTGATCAGGTATTCCTCGATGCCCTGATACGAGCCTTCGCGGCCGAAGCCGGACTGCTTGACGCCGCCGAACGGCGCCACTTCGGTCGAGATGATGCCGGTGTTGACGCCGACCATGCCGAACTCGAGTTGCTCGGCGACGCGCAGCACGCGGCCCACATCACGCGAGAAGAAGTATGCGGCGAGCCCGTATTCGACACTGTTCGCCGCCGCCACTGCCTCGTCATCGGTTTCGAACCTGAACACGGGCGCGACCGGGCCGAAGGTTTCCTCGCGCGCGACCAGCATGTCCTTGGTCACGTTGGCGAGTACGGTCGGCGCGTAGAAGGTGCCGCCGCGTTCATGCGGCTTGCCACCGGTCAGCACCGTCGCGCCCTTGCTGACGGCATCGGCCACATGCGCCTCGACCTTGGCGAGCGCGTTGGCATCGATCAGCGGCCCCTGCTGCACGCCGGCGTCGAAGCCCGATCCCACCTTGAGCGTCGCCGCCTTCGTGGCCAGCTTCTGCACGAACTCGTCGTAGATCTTCGCGTGCGCGAAAAAGCGGTTGGTGCACACGCACGTCTGCCCCGTGTTGCGGTACTTCGAGATCAATGCGCCTTCGACCGCCGCATCGACGTCGGCATCGCCAAAGACAATAAAAGGCGCGTTGCCGCCGAGTTCGAGCGAGAGTTTCTTCAGCGTCGGCGCGCACTGCTGCATCAGGATGCGGCCGACCTGGGTGGAGCCGGTGAACGACAGCTTGCGCACGATCGGCGAATCGCACAGCACCTTGCCGACTGCGATCGACTGCTTTTCATCGGCGGTCACGATGTTGAACACGCCGGGCGGCATGCCCGCACGTTGTGCGAGTTCGGCGAGCGCGAGCGCCGACAGCGGCGTCTGCTCGGCCGGCTTGATGACGGCAGTACAGCCGGCAGCCAGCGCGGGGGCCACCTTGCGCGTGATCATCGCGTTGGGAAAATTCCACGGCGTGATCGCCGCCGTGACGCCGATCGGCTCCTTGAATGCCAGCAGGCGCTTGTCGACCCACGGTGACGGGATCGTGTCGCCGTAGACGCGCTTGCCTTCTTCGGCAAACCACTCGACGAAGCTCGCGCCATAAGCGATCTCGCCACGGCTTTCGGCCAGCGGCTTGCCCTGCTCGGCGGTCATCAGCTTGGCGAGATCCTCCTGCGCGGCCATCATCAGCTCGAACCATTTGCGCAGGATGGCGGCGCGTTCCTTCGCCGTCTTCGCGCGCCAGGCGGGGAAGGCCTTCGCGGCGGCATCGATCGCGCGCTGCGCCTCGGCCGGGCCGCAGTTGGCCACCTCGACCAGCGTGCCGCCGTCGGCCGGGTTGGTGACCGCGAACTTGCCCTGGCTGCCGTCGACCCAGGCGCCATCGATGAACGCCTGCGTGCGCACCAGCGCTGTGTCGGTCAGGGTGGGAAGCGAAGAAACTCGTTGCAGCATGGCAGTCTCCCTCTTGGATTTGCGAAGAATAGCGCGTGGCCCGCCGCTGCTCGCGGCGCTATCCTCACGCAAGAATGGGCGGGAGCGACCCGATGCAATTCGAGTCATTGAATGCGGATCTCAGGGCATGGCTGAAGACGTCGGTCGAGGGCGGCTACGCGCGCGACGCCCTGATTCAGTCGATGCGCAGCGCGGGGTACCAGCAGGGATTTGCGCAGCAGGCCGTTGATCTCGCTCTCGCGCGCTTTGGCGCTGCAGTCGCGCCGGCGGCGGTCGTGGTCGCGGAGTCAACGGCTGGCGTGGCGGCGCCGACCGCAAAGACCTCGAGCGAACTGCTGGCCGAAAGCGCGAACGCGATCCAGACGTCGGATCGCCGGGTCGACATCCTGTTCGTCCTCAATGCGCCGCGGATCGTCCTGTTCGGCAATCTGCTGTCGCTGGAAGAGTGCGATGCGATGATCGAATACTCGAGCCGGAAGCTGCAGCGCTCGACCGTCGTCAACGCAAAAACCGGCGCCTATGACGTGCATCCGGACCGCACCAGCAGCGGCACCTATTTCGAGCGTGCCGAAAACGAGGTCGTCGCCCGTATCGAACGCCGCATCAGCGATCTGCTCGGCGTTCCGGCCGAAAACGGCGAGCCGATCCAGATCCTGCACTACACGCCCGGCGCCGAATACAAGGCGCATTGGGACTACTTTGATCCGGCGCACCCCGGCAACGAAAAGGTGCTGGCGATGGGCGGCCAGCGCGTCGCCACGCTGATCATGTACCTGAACGACGTGCAGTCGGGTGGCTCGACCGTGTTTCCCGACGTCGGCATCGACGTGCTGCCGCGCAAGGGCAACGCGGTGTACTTCGCCTATACGACCGAAGACGGCCAGCTCGATCGCCGCACGCTGCATGGCGGCAGCCCGGTCATCTCGGGTGAGAAGTGGATCGCGACCAAGTGGCTGCGGGAGCGTGCATATGTGGTGCCGCCGGGGGTTGCTGATTCGCAATCAGCTGCATGAACGCGTAGTTGCCGATACCCAGATCCGAGGATGTTTGCACTGGCGTGTCCTCGACCCGCGTGATCGCGTCTTGCGGCCAGGTACCTTTGCGCGTGCAATCGCGCGCATTGCAGCAAGCTAGGGCCATGGTCGAGGTCAAGTCCTTGGACACCAATCGCGTCGCTGTCATCTCGGTACACGGCATCGCCGACCAGCAGCCTGGTCAGGCCGTGCGCGAACTGGCGCGGCTGCTATGCCACGGCGGCGAAGCAGAGCCGCGCTATGTGCAGGGTGAGACGCATGGCGTACTGGTTCCGGTCGGGAAACTCGAACCCGGTCCCGACGAAGGAGTGGCGACGGCCCCCGCCGCTGAAATGCGTGCCTTGCCCGGCGCGCCGAGCGGTTTCTTTCGTGAGCGGCAGGCCGTCGTCACGGCGGCCGGTGTGCCGGAACAACGCGATCTCGGCATCAGCCTCACCGACTATCTTCTCCGGCAGCATCGACTGACCGAACTCGACGCGCTGTACGAGTCGACGCGCATTTCGCTCACCCGCCGCGATGACGGACGCGCGGTCGATATCTACGAGATGCACTGGGCCGACCTGTCGCGTCTGCGCGCCGGAGGGGTGCGCGCGCTGTCGGCGCTGTATCAGCTCTTCTTCCATTTGAACACGCTGGCGCGCGACATCGTCGATCAGGTCGCGCTTGTGGTCGGCGCAAGCGCAGGCTGGCGAGTGCTGCAGCGCCTGCACGCGTGGTCCGCATGGTTGATGAAGGTGCCAGCAGCGTTGATCCAACTTTCCATGCTGATCCTGGTGCCGTTCGGCGCGGCCGCCTTGGTGCCGGCCGCCCAGCACCGCTACCTGCTTGCCGCGCTCGCCGGCGCAGCGGCGGCGTTATTGGCGGGCGGGGCCGTGCTGATCGGATTGCGCGAACTCTCTGCCTCGAAGCGATGGTTGAAACTCACGCCACTGCTGCTTGCCGCGGCCGGTTGTGCAGGCATTGCAGTGATCGCTCTCGATAGCGAGGGGCCAAGCGCCCGGCTTTACCTCGTGTTCTGCGTGTTCTTGACCGGAGCCGCCGGCGCGCTGCTGGTCGGGCGCTATGCGCGTGCTGCGCGAGGCGTTGGTGCGCCTGGTTACTTGCTGATCGCTGCGACCTGCGCCGCGCTGCTAGTCGAGGCCAAGCGGTCGCTTCCTGAAGTGACGACGTTGCCCGAATGGATGCTGACCTGCGCGTTGCACGTTGGCGAGTATCTGCTCGCGGCGATGCTGATCATCTGGGCGGCGCTCGCCAGCGTGCAGATCGGCGCACTGCTGCTCGGCCTCTGGCTCGGACGCGCGCACGATTCACATGTGAGGGAGTCGCTCTACACCGCGCGGCTCGGCATGATCTTTTCGGCGGGTTTATTCGCCGTGCTGAGCCTGGTTCTATGGTCGGTGATCACCTATGTCGCCGGGCTGTCGATCGAAGACTTCACTTACGCGCCGGTGGTGTTCGGCCCGGGCTATCGCGGTGCCGCGATCTTTCTCGAATCGCGCGTGCAAGGCGTCGGCGGCTTCTTCACGCCGATGGTTGTCGCCGGCGCACTGCTTGCGTTCGCGGCACTGCTGGTGCTGGCGCCCTCGCTGCGCGAGGAGCTTGCGCCGACCATGAACGCCGACGCGAAAGGCGTGCGGCGCGATGCAACGCTGTGGGCGCCACGGCTCGGCCGGTGGCTGAGCGGCGGAATGGCGCGCCTGCGAATCGCGCTCGGCCTTTTGGTGCCGCTGCTGGCGATCGCCGGCGGAGTGCTCTATCTCGCCTTCGTCACTCAGCAATTCCTCCCTGGTCTGTCCGTCGCGAATTGGCTTGCGGACGGGCTGGAGTCTCTTCAGGGTGAAGCACTGGTCGCGGTGGGCAAGTGGGTGGCGGGCGGCGCACTGACGATCACCGCGCTGGGGGCGCGCTTCACGCAGACTTTTGGCCGGTTGCGCGTCGTGCTCGACGCGGTGCTCGACATCGACAACTACTTTGCGGATCCGCTTGACCATCAGCCGCCGCGTGCCCGCATCTTTGCGCGTTATGCGAGTCTGCTCGCCTATGTGCGCGAGCGCGGCTATGCGCGCGTGGTCATCGTTGCGCACAGCCAGGGCACGGTGATAAGCGCCGAACTGCTCCGTTACCTGAACGTGCAGCGTCGCCTGCGCACGGTGACCGGCGAGTTGCCGCTGGCGTTGGTGACAGTCGGCTCACCGTTGCGCGACCTGTACGCCGCGCGTTTCCCGCTGCTGTATCGCTGGATGGGTTCGAATGCGCAGGGATTCGCCTCCGCGCAACCGGCGGCGGCCGACATCGGTGCGACGGAATGGATCAACGCGTATCGCGCAGGTGACTATGTCGGCCGTGCGTTGTGGACCGCTGCAGGCGAAGACGTGATTTTCGCCGTTGCTGCCGTTGACGCGAACGGCGAAGTGCAGGCGCAGCGCGCCGGCGATCGCACCGAGTTCTGCCTCGGCGCCGGCGCGCATACGCACTACTTCAGCAACGATGCGGTCGCACTGGCGGTGGAAGTCGATCGATTGATCGCGGCGTGACTTGAAGCGAGAAGGTTGGTGTGTTGTGCAAGATTCCAAATTGTGACCAACGGAGAAAAAGCGCGTTGCGCTGCCGATTGAGCTTCTGACCCGCTTGGAGAACCGCCGTAGTCTGCACTGCGACGGTCCCATCATCCCCGGAGATGATGATCGTGACCGAGTGTTACGCGAGGACTTGTACACCGGGCAGCCGGTCGCGTAAGCGCGAGATCGATGGCCGACTCAGTCAGCGCTTTCGATGGAATCTCAGGACCGGGTTTCGCTGAGCCGCCGTCGCGCAACGGGTTCATCACACGCCGGGATCGAACAACAGATCATCGCGCGGTGCCAGTTCGCCGTTCATGAACATAAACTGGCGGGCAGCGAAGTCCGGGTGGTCCGTGCCAATGCCGATCAGCCAGGCAAGCGGCACGCCATCGCCAAGCAATCGGCGCTGGTATCGCCTGAGCCGGTCATGCTCCTCGCGGACCGCGGCGGGCGGAACATGCTCATCCAACGCGAATGCGGCCAGTGTGCCGGCGGCCTCGCCGATATTCCATTCCACCGGATGCAGCCGATAGCAGCCGTTTGTGATGTGCGTGGTCCCGAGGTTCTTGCCGCCCGCGATCAGGTTGCGGACGCGCATCGGCAGCAGTGCACCCAGCGGGATCTGGAATGGCCTGGTTCTGCAGCTGGCACCCACGTCGTCCGGACCGGAGCGATGGATATCGATCGGGTACCAGCCGATGCCGACCGAGTCGTCGAAGTGCGCGGAACGAGGCCCCGGTTGATGGTGCGCTGACACCTCCTGCTCGACGATCGTCTTGATCGCGCGGATGCGCCGAGATTCGCGGATGTACGGATGCTTGGACAGGCCGTCGTGGCTACCCATGATGTCGGGCCGCAGGCGGATCTCCGGTGCTCCGACGCGAGTTCCCGTCGCCGGGGCTTCGGTCTGCAGCCAGTACAGGAAGCCCAGGCTCACGCGCTTGGCGTCCTGCAATGCGCGGGCCGCTTCGATTGCTGAACCGTCCAGGATGCTCCGGTCGCGGTAGTCGTTGCCCGGCC
>Ga0209261_10000034_pt1 | contig 34958 bp, 29 predicted proteins | sample DOMMetBare1Fresh_FD_187470 | JGI IMG/M metagenome (GOLD analysis project Ga0209261, IMG submission 187470) | Wetland sediment microbial communities from St. Louis River estuary, USA, under dissolved organic matter induced mercury methylation -... | ecosystem: Environmental > Aquatic >...
CTGGAAATGCTGGCGCGCGAAGTGTTCGACCTGCTGTTGCTTGACATCGAGATGCCGGAGATGGACGGATTCCAGGTGCTCGAAAGACTCGTGGGCGACCCGCAGCTGCGCGATCTGCCGGTCATCGTCACCTCATCGCTCGAGGGCGTGGCCAACGTCGTGCGCTGCATTGAACTCGGCGCCGAGGACTATCTGAGCAAGCCGGTCAATCCGGTCTTGCTCAAGGCGCGCATCGGTGCCAGTCTCGAAAAGAAGCGTCTGCGCGACGAACTCAAGGCGCTGCTGCGCCGGTTCGCGACTTCGGAAGTGGCGCAGGACATGCAGGAGTCGGGCTTCGCGCTGGGCGGACGCCATGTGCGCGGCTCGGTCATGTTCTGCGACATTCGCGGCTTCACGTCGATCGCCGAGTCGCAGTCTCCGGACGAGACGATCGAACTGCTGAACACCTACTACACGCTCATGTTCGACGCGATCAACAGCCATGGCGGCGTCGTCAACCAGATGATCGGCGACGGCCTGATGGCGATATTCGGTGCTCCGGTGCCGCTGGCCGACCACTGTCGCAGCGCGGTCGACGCGGCCCGGGAGATGATGGACATGGTCGAGCAATTCAGCAATGAGCAGTCAGCCGCCGGAAAACCACCGATCCGCATCGGCATTGGGATCGCTACTGGCGAGATGATCGCCGGCTACACCGGTACCCAGCAGCGGGCAACGTACACCTGCGTGGGCGACATCGTGAACCTCGCCGCACGGCTCGAGCAACATACGAAGACCGCCGGGCGGCCGATCCTGATTGATGGGGAGACCCGCGCCGCACTCGGTCCCGCAGCGCCCGTCGAGTCGCTGGGCGCCGTGTCTCTCCGGGGCAAGGCGGCACCGGTGGATGTCTTCGCAGTCGGCGTCGATTAACAGCCAAATACCGCTGCTAGACCTCGAGCCACTCCTGCCGAATCAGCTTGTTCGCCTTCAAATCGTCGGGCGAACCTTCGAACACCATGTGCCCGTGCCCCATCACGTACAGCCGCTGCGAGATCGCCAGCGCGATGGTCAGCTTCTGTTCGATCAGCAGGATCGACACGCCCTGCCCCTTCAGCTCGCGCAGGAAGTTTGCAACCAGTTCGACGATCATCGGCGCCAGACCCTCGGTCGGCTCGTCGATGATCACCAGTTCCGGATCGCCCATCATCGTGCGCGCCAGCGTCAGCATCTGCTGCTCGCCGCCCGACAGCACGCCCGCCTGGGTGCGCGCACGGTCCTGCAGGCGCGGAAACAGCCGATAGCAATCCGCATAACTCCAGCGGCTGGGCTTGCTGCCCTTCAGTCCGAGCTTCAGATTCTCCTCGACGGTCAGTGAAGGAAAGATGTCGCGGCTCTCGGGTACGTAGCCGATGCCGGCGTGCGCGATCTGGTACGTCGCCAGATTCGTCAAGTCGTGCCCCTTGAAACGGATCGTGCCGGTGCAATCGACCATCCCCATGATTGCCTTGGCCGTCGTCGAGCGCCCCACGCCGTTGCGCCCGAGCAGGCTGACGATTTCGCCGTCGGCGACATCGAGATCCACGCCGTGCAGCACGTGGCTCTTGCCGTAATACGCCTGAAGGTTGCGGACCTCGAGCATCAGTGGCCCCCCGCCTGCGTGCCGAGGTAAGCCTCTTTCACCTTCGGGTCGGCACGGATCTGCGCCGGTGGACCGCAGGCGATGATCTCGCCGTAGACGACGACGGAGATCCGATCCGCGAGACCGAACACGACACTCATATCGTGCTCCACCATCACCAGCGTCTTGCCCTGAGTGACGTCGCGCACCAGCGCAACTGCATTGGCGGTCTCGCTGCGGCTCATGCCCGCGGTCGGCTCATCGAGCAGGATCACGTTCGCATCGCCCGCGATCGTGATACCGATCTCGAGCGCGCGCTGTTCCGCGTACGTCAGCAGGCCCGCGGCGATGTTGCGTCTGCGCCTCAATCCGATCCGTTTCAAAATGGCCTCCGCGCGATCTTCCGCGTCGGCGAGCTTGTTCAGGTTGTGCCAGAACGAGTAGCGGTAACCAAGTGACCACAGCACCGCGCAGCGCAGGTTCTCGAACACCGACAGCCGATGGAAGATATTCGTGATCTGGAAGCTGCGTGACAGGCCGAGCCGGTTGATTTCGAATGGCTTGCGCCCGGTGATGTCGGCCCCGTTCAGCCGGATCGTGCCGCTGCTGAGCGGAAAGCGGCCGCTGATGAGATTGAACAGCGTCGACTTGCCGGCGCCGTTGGGGCCGATGATCGCGTGGCGTTCACCCGGCGGAACGGCAAGGCTCACGTCGCGGATGATCTCGGTCTTGCCGAAGCTCTTGCGCACGTTGGCGAGTTCGAGCGCGGCAGTCACGTGTCCTCCGGATTGTCGCGAATCCAATCCTCGATCTCGACCTGGATTTCGCCCCATACCGCCCTGAAGTGCTGCCGTGCGTATTCGAACGCGAGCGCCCCGCCCGCGAGCACACTCACCGCAAAGACCCAGCTCTCCGGCCGCTCGGTATTGAACGGGAAGCCAAACAGCTTGATCTGCGGCCCGAGCGCAAAGTCCAGCGTCAGGTGATAGATCATTTCGATCAGCATCACGCAGCCGAGTGCCAGCGCCACGGCGGAGAGAATCAGGCCGAAGTACGGGTCGCGCAGCCGCTTGAACTTACGGAACTTGAGCACGCGCAGGTTCATGAGGATCAGGCTCGACAGACCCCCGGGTGCGAACATCACCAGCAGCACGAAGAACACACCGAGGTAGAGCTGCCACGCCTTCGTGTACTCGGACAGGGCAACCGCGAAGATGGTGAAGACGACCGCGCCCAGGATCGGACCGAAAAAGAACGTCACACCGCCCATGAAGGCCGCCAGCAGCACGCCGCCGGAACGGATCGCGCTCACATTCTCGGCGCTCACGATCTCGAAGTAGATGGCGGAGAGTCCGCCCGCGACGCCGGCGAAGAAACTCGACAGGATCAGCATCAACCAGCGCACGCGCTGCGTGTTGTAGCCGATGAATTCGGCGCGCTCGGGGTTGTCGCGCACGGCGTTGGCAATACGACCGAGCGGCGTCTGCGTCAGGGCGAACATCGCAATCATGCTGGCGAACGTCCAGGCCGCGATCAGGTAATAGATCTGGATGTCGGGGCCGAAGCTCAGCGACGGGATGCCAAGGAATGCGCCACCTGCAGTGCGATTGCCGCTGATGCCGGCCTCGCCACCAAAGAAACCCGGAAACATCAGCGACGCAGCGAACACCATCTCGCCGATGCCAAGCGAGATCATCGCGAATGGTGTGCCGGCCTTCTTCGTCGTCAGATAACCGAACACGACGCCGAACAGCATGCCGGCGAAGCCACCTACCAGCGGCAGCAGCGATACCGGATACGCAAACTGACCACGCGCGATCCAGGTCAGCGCGTGAATCGCGAAGTAAGCGCCCAGGCCCGAGTACACCGCATGCCCGAAACTCAGCATGCCGCTCTGACCCAGCAGCATGTTGTACGAGAGCGCGAAGATGATCATGATGCCCATCTGCGCCATCAGGCTGCGCGCAAACAGGTTCTCCAGCAGCAGCGGCAGGCACAGGAACACGAGCGCGGTGAAGCCCCACACGACCCAGCGGCCGAGGTTGATCGGGCGATAGCGAAGCACTTCGCTCATCTAGTCTTCGCGTGTGCCCATCAGGCCCTTCGGCCGGAAGATCAGGATCAGCACCAGCAACAGGAACGGCAACACAGGTGCGACCTGTGCCAGCGTGAGCTTCCACACGGCGTAGCCGAAGGTCTGCGGGTCGACCGTCGTGCCGAACCAGCGCAACAGACCGCCGATCGAGGCGTCGCTCGTCTTGCCGAACGCGTCGACCAAGCCGAGCAGCAGCGAGGCAATGAAGGCGCCACTCAGCGATCCCATGCCGCCAAACACGATCACCACGAACACGATCGCACCAACCGCTCCCGCCATTCCGGGCTCGGTCACGAAGGCATTGCCGCCAATCACACCGGCCAGACCCGCGAGCGCACAGCCGGCGCCGAACACGCCCATCAGCACACGCGGCACGTTGTGGCCGAGCGCTTCGACCTGCTGCGGGTGCGTGAGCGAGGCCTGTATCACCAGCCCGATCCGCGTGCGCGTCAGCAGCAGCCAGGTCGACACCAGCATTAGAACCGCCACCGCCATCATGAAGGCTCTGTACTTCGGGAATGTCAGGCCGAGTCGCTGCAGCCATGCGATCGGACCGTCCAGTTCTGCCGGCACCGAATAAGGCACCGCGGCGCGGCCCCAGATCACCTGTACCAGTTCGACGATGATGTAAGACAGCCCGAACGTGAACAGCAGTTCCGGCACGTGCCCCCACTTATGCACGCGGCGCAAGCCGAAGCGCTCGACCACGGCGCCAAGCACGCCGACCGCCAGCGGTGCAAGGATGAGCGCCGGCCAGAAACCGACCCACCGGCTGATCTGGTAAGCGAAGTACGCGCCGATCATGTAGAAGCTCGCGTGGGCGAAATTGAGCACGCCCATCATCGAGAAGATCAGCGTCAGTCCGGACGCGAGCATGAACAGCAGCAGCCCGTAGCTGATGCCGTTCAGCAGTTGAACCAGAAAGAAATCGAAAGTCACCGCGGCGCCACCTTAGACAAAACGGCCCGGAACAAGCCGGGCCGCCGGGGTTCGCGAACTGGACTCGTTCCCGTTTCGTCTACGGCTTCGGCGGCCGCTGCATGGTGCACGAGGTCGGCTGCGAGGCGACGTAGGTCGGAATCGCACGCACCGTCTTGAAGCCGTAACCGGTCTTCTCTGAGTCATGCTTGACCTCACCGCCCGCCTTGGTCCAGACCGAGACGAACAGCGGCTGCTGCAACTGATGGTCCGTCGCGCGCATCTCGATTTCGCCCATGATGCTTGGCATCTTCAGGCCTTCCATCGTGTAGGCGACGCGCAGCGGTTCGGCTGATTTGGCGCGCTTGATCGCCTCGGCCAGCATCGTCATCGACGTGTACGACGCCAGCGTGTACCACTCCTCGTTGTGCTTCTTCTTGAATTCCGTGTACAGATCTTCGGCCGGGTACTTCTCGATGTTCGGATGCCAATAGGACACCTGGCGCACGAGCTCGGCGCCGGCCGCGCCCATCGCAGTCGGCGTACCGATCACGCCGGCGTAATAGGTGTAGAAATTGACGTTCAGTCCCGCGTCACGTGCGGCCCGGATCAGCAGGGTCAGGTCGGTGCCCCAGTTACCGGTGATGACCGTGTCGGCGCCGGACGCACGAACCTTGGCAATGTAAGGCGAGAAATCGCGCACCTGCCCCAGCGGATGAAGATCTTCGCCGACGATCTTGATGTCGGGCCGCTTGCGGCCGAGCAGCTCCTTCGCGACGCGCGTGACTTGCTGGCCATGCGAGTAGTTCTGGTTCAGAAGGTAGACGGACTTGATTTCCGGCCGACCCTTCATGTACTCCGTGATCGCCTCCATCTTCATGTCGGTGTTGGCGTCAAAGCGGAAGTGCCAGAAGCTGCACTTGCTGTTGGTCAGATCCGGATCCACTGCCGCGTAGTTCAGGAACACGATGGCCTGGCCCGGATTGCGCTCGTTGTGCTTGGCGATCGCATCGGCAAGCGGAATCGCCACGTGCGAGCCGTTGCCCTGGGTCACGTACTGGATCTTCTGGTCGATGAGCGAGCGCAGCAGTGTCAGCGACTCCTGCGGCGATCCCTTGTTGTCGAACGGCACGATCTCGAACTTCACCCCCGGCCCGGCCAGTTCCTTCTTGTTGACGATCTCGGCCGCAAGCTGGAAGTGGCGCTGGATGTTCTGGCCAACCGCCGCAAACGGACCGGACAATGGATCCATGAAGGCGATGCGCACGGTCTGCCCGCCGCCTTTGGTCTGTGCGGTAACGCCCGTGATCGCCGTCAGCGCGAGGCCCGCGGCTGCACATTGGATGAAGATGCGACGCATCGTTTTCTCCTTGGTGAGGGAAATGTAAGTCGGTGGCTGGCGGTCGGCAGCAGGTCATGGCAGTGCGCAGCTCGATCTCGCTGCGGACTGCCGGCTGCCGATTCAGACTCCCGGCAGCTTGTAGTCCTTGAACTGTTCGCGCAACCTGTTCTTCAGCATCTTGCCGGTGGCGCCAAGCGGAATGCTGTCGACGAAAACCACATCGTCGGGTACCTGCCACTTGGCGATCTTGCCGTCGTAGAACGCCAGCATCTGCTCGCGCGTGACTTCCACGTTGGGTCTCTTGACCACGACGAGCAGCGGGCGCTCATCCCATTTCGGGTGCCGCGCCGAGATGCACGCGGCCATCGCTACCGCCGGATGCGAAACGGCGACGTTCTCGATGTCGATCGAGCTGATCCATTCACCGCCCGATTTGATCACGTCCTTGCTGCGGTCGGTGATCTGCATGTAGCCGTCAGGATCGATCGTCGATACGTCCCCGGTAGGGAACCAGCCGTCGCTCGTCAGCGGATTGCCGCCCTCGCCTTTGAAGTACTCGCGCACCACCCATGGCCCGCGTACCAGCAGATCGCCAAAGGCCTTGCCATCCCATGGCAGATCGCCGCCGTCATCGCCGACGATCTTCATGTCGACACCGAAGATCACCCGGCCCTGCTTGTACTGCACCTGCAGTCGCTCGTCCGGCGTTGCGTTGCGATGCTTCTCCTTCAATGTGCACGCGGTTCCCAGCGGGCTCATCTCGGTCATGCCCCACGCATGCAGCACCTGCACGCCGTACTTGTCCTGGAACAGCCGCAGCATCGCCGGCGGGCAGGCCGAGCCGCCGATCACGGTGCGATTCATGGTTGAGAACTTCAGGTTGTTCGCTTCGATGTAGGTCAGCAACCCCTGCCACACGGTCGGCACGCCGGCCGACACGGTGACCTTTTCGTTCTCGAACAAATCGAACAGCGATTTGCCGTCGAGCGCCGCGCCCGGAAATACCAGTTTGGCGCCGGTCATCGCGGCCACATAGGGCAGGCCCCATGCGTTGACGTGGAACATCGGCACCACCGGCAGGATTGCGTCCCGCCCCGACATGTTCAGTGCGTCGGGCAGCGCCGCGGCAAAGGTATGCAGGATCGTCGAGCGATGGCTGTACAGCACGCCCTTGGGATTGCCGGTCGTACCCGACGTGTAACACAACGATGACGCCTGGTTCTCGTCGAACTCCGGCCAATCGAACTTGTCTGAGTTCGCGTTGATCAGGTCCTCGAAGCACACCAGATCGACTTTTGATTGCGCCGGCATCCTGCTTTTGTCGATCATCGCCACATACGTACGGATCGTCTTGCAGTGCGCAGCAATCGCCTCAATGATCGGCAGGAATGTGATGTCGAAGAAAAGCACCTTGTCGTCCGCATGATTGGCGATCCAGGCGATCTGCTCCGGATGCAACCGCGGATTGATCGTGTGCAGCACGGCGCCGGCGCCCGACACCGCGAAGTACAACTCCATGTGCCGGTAGCCATTCCAGGCCAGCGTGGCCACGCGGTCGCCCATCTGCACGCCAAGGGTGCCAAGCGCATTGGCCATCTGGCGGGCTCTGCGGTGCAGGTCGCGATAGGTGTAGCGATGGATGTCGCCCTCGACCCGGCGCGACACGATCTGCGCGTCACCGTGGTGGCGGTCGGCGTGCCGGATCAGCGACGAGATCGCCAACGGCGTCGACATCATCAAACCCTTAAGCATGGTCGGTCTCCTCTTGCGTATCGTGGTCTTGTCCAGCGAGTTTACAAGCGTCCACGGCTACAATTCTGGCCCCATCGGAGTCCTCGTTGAATTTTCCCTTTCCCCCGACCGCTATCGCTTCTGCGTCCGTCAAGCGTGTGCTCGAGGACTTGCCATGGGACAACCGCTTCGCTCGCCTGCCACAGCAGTTCCATACGCGACTGGCCCCGACCCCGATTGCGGAGCCGTATCTGATGGGGTTCTCCCGACTGGCTGCGGAACTGATCGGGCTCGATCCCGCGCAGGCGCAGCGGCGCGAATTCATTGAGGCATTCGCCGGCAATCGCCTGCCGCCCGGCACTGATCCGCTGGCCGCCGTGTACTCGGGCCACCAGTTTGGCGTCTACGTGCCGCAATTGGGCGACGGGCGCGCGATCCTTCTGGGCAGCGTGAAAGGGGCTGACGGCCGCGCCTGGGAGCTGCAACTCAAGGGGGCCGGCAAGACGCCCTACTCCCGCATGGGCGACGGTCGCGCGGTGCTGCGCTCGTCGATCCGCGAGTTTCTTTGCTCCGAGGCGATGCATGGCCTTGGCATCCCGACCACACGTGCGCTGACTGTGGTGGGCGCCGATGAGCCGGTGTTCCGCGAGACGGTCGAAACCGCGGCGGTTCTCACGCGCATGTCGGAGAGCTTCGTGCGCTTCGGCTCCTTCGAGTTCTTCTACTGGCGCAACCTCCATGAAGACCTGCGCCTGCTCGCCGACCATGTGATCGACGCGTTCTACCCGGCCTGCCGCGACGCGCCGCAGCCGTATCTCGCATTGCTCGCTGAAGTCACCCGTCGCACCGCGCGACTGATCGCGCAGTGGCAGGCCGTGGGCTTCTGCCATGGCGTGATGAACAGCGACAACATGTCGATCCTCGGACTGACGATCGATTATGGCCCGTTCCAGTTCATGGACGGCTTCAACGCGGCGCATGTCTGCAACCACTCCGACGACCACGGTCGTTACGCGTACAACATGCAGCCGCAGATCGGGCAATGGAATCTGTACTGCCTAGGGCAGGCGCTGATTCCGCTGACGAACGATGTCGAAGCCACGCAGGCCGTGATCGAGATTTACAAGCACGAGTTCGCGCAGGCGATGGAGGAACTCTTTCACGCCAAGCTCGGTCTGGCTTCGACCCAGGATGGCGACGACGGACTGATCGAACGATTGATCGTGCTGCTGGACGAAGGCCGCGCCGACTGGACGATCTTCTGGCGCTCGCTGTCCCACCTGCGCGTCGATCCGCGGGCCGCGCAGGATGATGCCCCGGTCCGGGATCTATTCGTCGATCGAACCGCGTTCGACGCGTGGGCCGCCGACTATCGCGCGCGCCTGAAGCGCGAAGACAGCCACGACGCGGAGCGCGCCGCACGCATGAACCGCGGCAATCCGAAGTACGTGCTGCGCAACTACCTGGCCGAAATTGCGATCCGCAAGGCGCAGGGCGATGGTGGGGCACGCGATTTCAGCGAAGTCGATCGCCTGCTGCGCGTGCTGCAGCGGCCGTTCGACGACCAACCCGAGTCCGAGCCGTATTCGGCAGCGCCGCCAGACTGGGCCGGTGGTCTGCACTTGTCGTGCTCGTCGTGACACCCACCCTGAAAGCTGCCGCGTGAAGTTCCTCTTCGATCTCTTTCCGATCATCCTGTTCTTCATCGCCTACAAGCTGGGCACGTCGTTTCCGACCCAGGCCGCGGCTCTGGCAAGCAGTTATCTCGGCGTTTTCGTCGCCGACGGTGCAGTCCCCGCGGACCAGGCGCCCATCCTGCTGGCCACCGCCATCGCGATCGTCGCATCGCTGGCACAGGTGGGCTGGTTGATCGCGCGCGGCCGCAAAGTCGACGCGATGCTATGGCTGAGTGTGGCCGTGATCATCGTGTTTGGCGGCGCCACCATCTGGCTGCACGATGAAACCTTCATCAAGTGGAAGCCGACCATCCTGTACGCGCTGTTCGCGGTGATCCTGGTCGCGGGGCGGCTCTTCTGGAGACGCAACTTCATTCAGTCGTTGCTCGGCCAGCAGATCGATCTGCCGGCACCGGTGTGGGAGAAGCTGATGTGGACGTGGGTTGCGTTCTTCACCGTCGTCGGCGTGCTCAACCTCTGGGTCGCATTCAATTTTCCGACCGACACCTGGGTCAACTTCAAGCTGTTTGGATTGATGGGCCTGACGCTGGTGTTCACGCTCGGCGTGGGCTTCTGGCTGTCGCGTCATATCAAGGAAGCGCCGGATGCCTGAAGCGACGATCGAAAAGATCCAGCTACGCCTCGCGGCGCTTGCGCCGCTCGAAATCGTGATCAACGATGAGAGTGCACTGCATGCGGGACACGAAGGCGCCAAGAGCGGGGGCGGCCACTACCGCATGCGAATGGTGAGCGAACGGTTCAGCGGTTTGCCGCGAATGGCGCGGCACCGCCTCGTGTATGATGCCTTGCATGATCTCATGCAGCGCGAAATTCATGCGCTGTCGATGACCCTGCTGGCGCCGGACGAGTGACAGCGCGCCGCTTCTTCTTCAACTTCTCGGAATCCAAAGACATGTTGCGAATTCTTGCGTTCACGGCATTTTCCAGCTTGTTTGCGAGTGTCGCGCTCGCGCAGAACATCTCCGTCGTCAACAACAAGCCCATTCCCAAGTCGCGTGAAGACGCCTGGGTACAGCAGTTCATCCAGCAGGGACAGAAAGATTCACCCGAACTGCGCAAGCGCATCAAGGACGAACTGATCCAGCGCGAGATCGTGCTGCAGGAAGCCATCAAGCGCGGCATCCCCGAGCGCGCAGATGTCAAGTTCCAGCTCGAGCTGCAACGGCAGAACGTCGTTGCGCAGGCGCTGCTGCGCGACGAACTGAGCAAGAACCCGATTACCGACGCGCAGGTGCAGGCCGAGTACGACAAGCAGAAGGCGGCCCAGGGCGGCAAGGAATACCGCGCGCGCCACATCCTGGTCGAGAAGGAAGACGAAGCCAAGGACATCATCGCCCAGCTGGGCAAGGGTGCGAAATTCGAGGAACTGGCCAAGAAATCGAAGGACACCGGCTCCGCAGCCAAGGGCGGCGACCTCGACTGGGCTGGCCCCGACGCCTACGTCCCGCCGTTTTCTGCGGCGATGACCAAGCTGGAAAAAGGCAAATACACAGACGCGCCCGTGCAGTCGCAGTTCGGCTGGCACGTGATCCGTCTTGACGACGTGCGCGACACGCAGTTCCCGCCGCTGGCACAGGTGCAGAACCAGGTGCGCGAGGCTTTGCAGCAGCAGCGCATCCAAGGCTTCATGGAGGGCCTGCGCAGCAAGGCAAAGATCCAGTAGGCGAACTGCTTCGACAATCGATGGAATAAAAAAGGGGCGCCGCGGGCGTCCCTTTGCTTTGTGGAGTCGTCTGGATAATCTACGAACGTCATCACGAGCCGCTGGCGCCGCCCGCGGTCTTTGTGCGGCGCCTCGTGACAATGGCGCTCGTGGCAGGTGCGCTGCTTGCGATGGCGCTTGCGATCGGCGTGCTCGGCTATCGCGTGCTTGCGCACATGCGCTGGATCGACGCGCTGCTGAATGCCGCGATGATCCTGGGTGGCATGGGGCCAGTCGATCCACTGCCCGGCGACAAAGCCAAACTCTTCGCGTCTGCGTATGCGCTGTTCGCCGGCGTGGTGTTCCTGGTTTCGATCGGCGTGCTGGTGTCACCGCTCGTGCACCGGGCGCTACATCGGTTTCATCTGGATGAACGAGACATGGAAGCGCCCGGCCGAAGCACGCCTCAACGCTGAACGAGATCCGCCCCCAGTCAGCTGTCGCGCAGACCAAAGCGGTCGAGTCATTCCAGAACAGGGCAGATTGAGTCTGCCGTCGCTCCTCCCCGCCAGCCGTTCCTTGCGCTCCCGCTCTACGCCCGAGCCTCCAGGGCGTTCCAGATGACGGCAGCGACAATGCTCCAGGCGCCAGGCGCCTGGTCGATTCTTTCGCTGATCAGCTCGGGGACGGTCGACTGTGACACGACGCCGGTGTCGTCATATCGAAAACGGGCGATCGTCGTCTGCTCGGTCGCGCCGGCGGAGTCCATCCGTCTGCACTCGACTTCTGCGTGGGGAGGCTGACTATTGGCATCGAGAAGAAGTACAAACTCGACTCGCGATCCACTATGCACCACCACGAAACGGTCGGCTTTGGGATCGTGGGCGACACGCAGCCCGCGCAGCAGCGGTCGCCCATCACCCGCTTGTTCGGCCAGCTTCGCAAACGACCGGAACAAGCCGCGCATCGCGGATACGACGCCGGTCCCGTCGCCTTCGACCTTCCTCTTGGCAGCCTTCTTCATTCGTTGTCGGGTTGCTCCGGTGCTGGAGAGCCCGCACTCCTTTCAGCGGTGTTTGGCATCAATTGGTGCGTCAAATACGATCGCGCATCTCGGCGGAATTGCGCGCGATGAATGCGATATCTGTCGTACTTCCGCGAACGCTTCTTGCCTGACCTTTCCTTGAAGTCTGCAAAGGGCGCGCAGGTCGCTATGCAACCGCAGCCAACTCGTCAGGCCCCTTCGTAAGCTGCAGCCTTCCACAGAATTTCGGCTATTTGACCAGCATCACGCGCATGCCCAATGCCCTTCCGGCGACCCGATCGAGCACTTGAATCGTCACCTGGCGCGGTCTGAAACCCTCGGGCAAGGCCTGGCTGCCGCGCACGATCTCATGGCTGCCGATCGACACGTCGATTGATTTCAGGGTGACGGTGGATTCGGGACCGCGTGCGGATTCTCCGGCAATGATGAACTGCATGACTCCGGTCATCGGTTTGCTCGCTCCGCGGTCGCGCGAGAGCACCACGTCGTAGGCAAGTATTCCGCCCGTCAACGCGAACCGCCCTGAGCGGATTTCAACGACCCCGCCGCGCGGATCTGGCGGTAACGATGCGATCACGGAGGCCACGTCATCGCGCAGGCGCTCGGCAACCGTGCGGCTGGCAGTAAGCTCGTCCTTCTGGACCTTCATGTCAGCGAGCGTTGTTTCGAGCCGCTTCGCAGTCTCAGCGAGTTCCTCCTTCAGCCGGAGGCGCTCGGCGTCGGCCTGGTCGAAAGCACTGCGCAGTTTCGACGACTCGTCGGCCGATAGACGTGGCGGCAGGTAGCGCTCCTGGACGACGATGACGCCAGCCGCGCCGACCGCGATGCCGAGCACAAGCAGCACAAGCCATCGAGGCGGGCGCAAGCGCATGCGTCGTCTCCCGTAGGGGTCGAAGACGACAGGTTTGAATTGGCCCGGCATTCGAAGTGTCCGTAATTTTCCTGTTCGAGGCTGAAGGGTACATCCAGCGAATCCACAACCGGAATCACGATACGCCGGGAGCCGCCCAAATTTCGTTAATTCGGAACGGGCGGTGATGCATGCCAAAGCCACCCTTCACTTTGGAAATACCCGTCGCATCAGTGCAGCGCTCTTAGCCGCGAGCGATTCGGTATGTTCCTGCAGTTCGTTCAGTTTATTTCACTGCGAAATTCGCCACCGTGAAACCGACGATGTCTTCGCCGGCCTTGGTGATTGCATCATCGAGCGAGCCGCCGAAGAATCCGCTGCCGATGCGACCTTCGACCTGTGTCCGAGCGAGCTCCTTACCCACCACGTCGATGTAGCGCACCTGCACGACGACCATACCTTCGCCGGCGTTGCCGATGCCACCCCAGAACCAGCGGGACAAGCGATCACCCGGGTTCTGCAATACGAACGTGCAAAGAATCTTCAGGTCCTGGCCCGGCGTGAACTTTCCGGAGTCATACAGCCCCTTTTCTGCTCGCCGACTCGATCTTCTGCGTGACGTCGGAGGGAACCGAAACCGTCGGACTATCGGCGATGAGTTCGACGCGCGCGAATCTGTCGGCCGCCCGCGTCGGCTCCAGCACCAGCGTGCGCGCCGTGCCGCAGCCGACCAGGAGCGCGACAACGGCGAGTAACAGATACCGTCTCATGACTTCTTCTGCGCTCGTCCACAATGGCAGTCTGCCGGCGGAGATGGCCGCGGTGCCGCGAAATAACAAGACCTTGTCGTTCTGAACCAATCCATCCGGGCCGGCGCCGCCACACCAGGGACCAATCGCTAGCCGAGCCAACGCCGCGCATTACGGAACATCCGCATCCAAGGCGAATCTTCGCCGAGGCCAGTTGGCTGCCATGACATCTGCACCGTGCGCCGCACGCGTTCCGGATGCGGCATCACGATCGTGAAACGACCATCGGGCGTGGTCAGGCCCGTGATGCCCTCTGGCGAGCCGTTGGGGTTGTGCGGATAACGCTCGGTGGCACGGCCGTGCCAGTCGACGTAACGCAGCGCGACCAACGCTTTGTTCCGATCCTCCTCGCTGCGGAATACGGCGCGTCCCTCGCCGTGCGCATTCGCGATCGGCATGCGGCTGCCGGCCATGTCGGCGAGGAAGAGCGACGGCGACGGCGCGACTTCGACCATCACCAGCCGCCCCTCAAACTGCTCGCTCACGTTACGCTCGAAGCGCGGCCAGTGTGTCGCACCCGGGATCAGCATGTGAAGCTGGCTCATCATCTGGCAACCATTGCACACGCCAAGCGCGAATGAGTCAGGACGCTGAAAGAAAGCAGAGAACTGTTCGGCGAGCTTGCCGTTGAACAGAATGGTCTTGGCCCAACCGCCGCCGCCGCCCAGCACGTCCCCGTAGGAAAAGCCACCGCAGGCGGCGAAGCCCTTGAAGTCCTCCAGATGTGCGCGACCATTCTGCAAGTCGGTCATATGCACGTCGACTGCATTAAAGCCCGCCCGGTCCATCGCCGCGGCCATTTCGTATTGGCTGTTCACGCCCTGCTCGCGCAGGATCGCGACCTGCGGGCGCGCGCCCAGTGCAATGAACGGTGCGGCGATGTCTTCGGCCGGGTCGAACGTGAGCGCGATCGACAGGCCGCGATCCTCCGCATCAATGGCACGTTCGTACTCGGCGTCAGCGCACGCCGGGTTGTCACGCAGCCGCGCGATGCGCCATGACACTTCGCTCCAAACCTTCAGCAACTCACTGCGCGATCTGCTGAAGATCGGCCTGGCGTCGTTCCACACGTCGATCACGTCGCGCGCGTTCGGCTTGCCGATGATGTGCGAGATCGACCCGAGACCTTCGGCCCGCAGCGCGTTCATCACCGCGCTCTGGTCCGCATCACGGACCTGCAGCACCAGGCCGAGTTCCTCATTGAAGAGCGCGCTTACCGCGAGTTCGCTGCGACGAACCGCGACCTGCTCCGGCCGAATCTTGAAGTCGCCCCAGTCTGTGGCGAGCGGGTCCATCGCCAGCACGTCGATGTTCAGCGTGACCCCGCAGTGGCCGGCGAACGCCATTTCACAAATGGCTGCAAACAACCCGCCGTCTGAACGATCGTGATACGCGAGCAGGCGGCCTGCGCGGGCGAGCTGGCGCACTGCACGGATCGCCGCCGCCAGGCGGTCGGGATCTTCGACGTCTGGCGCACGGTTGCCGATCTGCTGCGTCACCTGCGCCAGCATCGATCCGCCCAGCCGCATCCTGCCCGCGCCGAGGTCGATCAGGATCAGCACCGTGTCGCCGCAGTCAGTGCGTAGCTGCGGCGTGAGTGACTGCCGCACATCGTCCACCGGGGCGGCGGCGCTGATGATGAGCGACACGGGCGCGGACACGACCTTGTCCTCGCCTGCATCGCGCCATGCGGTCTTCATCGACAACGAGTCCTTGCCGACCGGGATGCTGATACCGAGCTGCTGGCACAGCGCGCTGGCGGCAGCCACGGCGTCGAACAGCAACGCGTCTTCACCCGGTTGCCCGCACGCCGCCATCCAGTTCGCGGAGAGCTTCACGCGGGAGAGATCGATGTCAGCGGCTGCGATGTTGGTCAATGCTTCGCCGATCGCCATGCGTGCCGAGGCGGCAGCATCGATGATCGCAAGCGGCGTGCGCTCGCCCATTGACATCGCCTCGCCTGCATACCCTTCGAAGTCGAGCAGCGTGACCGCGCAGTCGGCCACCGGCACTTGCCACGGCCCGACCATGGGGTCGCGGCAGTTAAGTCCGCCAACGCTGCGGTCGCCGATCGTGATCAGGAAACTCTTGCTCGCCACAGTCGGGTGCCGCAGCACGTCGAGCGCGACATGCCCGATGTCGATGCCGACGACATCGAGCGCGGGCAGAGCGCACGCAACGTGCACCACGTCACGATGCATCTTTGGTGGCTTGCCGAGCAGCACGCTCATCGGCATGTCGACCGCGGTGTCGCCCTCGCCGGTGACAAGCAGTCGTCCGTCCGCGCTGATCGTGCCGACGACCGCGTACGGACAACGCTCGCGCCGGCACATCCAGTCGAATACCGGCAGCGAGTCAGGTGCAACCGCCAGCGCGTAGCGCTCCTGGGATTCGTTGCACCAGATCTCCAGCGGGCTCATGCCGCTTTCCTCAACCGGGATCCTGGCGAGGCTGATGTGAGCGCCCTTGCCCGCACTGTCGGCGAGCTCCGGCAAGGCGTTCGATAATCCGCCCGCGCCAACGTCGTGGATCGACAGGATCGGGTTGCCATCGCCCAGTCCCCAGCAGCGATCGATGACTTCCTGTGCGCGGCGCTGTATTTCGGCGTTGCCCCGCTGGACTGAATCGAAGTCGAGCTGCTCCGTGTTGGCTCCAGATCCCATGCTCGACGCTGCGCCGCCGCCGAGCCCGATGCGCATGCCCGGACCACCCAGCTGGATCAGCAGCGTTCCGTCGGGCAGATCGAGTTTGCGGGTCTGTTCGTCACGGATATTGCCGATGCCGCCGGCGATCATGATCGGCTTGTGATAACCGTAGCGCCTGCCGCCGACATTGGCTTCGAACGCGCGAAAGTAACCGAGCAGGTTGGGCCGGCCGAATTCGTTGTTGAACGAGGCCGCGCCGATCGGGCCATCGATCATGATCGACAGCGCGTCGGCGATGCGCGCCGGGAAACCGTAGTCAGCCTCGGTTTTCGCACCACCGGTGAGATCACGATCGCTTTCCCACCGCATGCGCGCATCGGGCAGTCGCAGGTTCGACACACTGAAGCCGCACAGGCCGGCCTTCGGCTTCGCCCCGCGACCGGTCGCGCCTTCGTCGCGGATCTCGCCTCCCGCGCCGGTGGCGGCGCCAGGCCACGGCGAGATCGCGGTCGGGTGGTTATGGGTCTCGACCTTGAAAACGGTGTGCGTCAGCTCGGCGCGCACGGCGTACTCCGTGCCGATGGCACCGTGTGGGTGATTGCTGCGTGGATACATGCGCCGCGCAATGCGTCCCTCGATTACCGCCGCGTTATCGCTGTACGCGATCACCGTGCCCTGCGGCGCGGCCGCGTGGGTGGCGCGGATCATGCCGAAGAGCGTGGCGTCCTTCCGGTCGCCGTCGATGGTCCAGGTTGCGTTGAAGATCTTGTGGCGGCAGTGCTCGGAATTGGCCTGCGCGAACATCATCAGCTCGACGTCGGTCGGGTCGCGCTTCAGCCCTCGATACGCATCGAGCAGATAATCGATTTCGTCGTCGGACAGCGCGAGCCCCAGGTCGCGGTTGGCACGCACCAGAGCGGCGCGCCCCGACGCCTGCACCGGCACGTGCTGCATCGGTTTGCCGGGCAGCTCGCGGAACAGCGTGGCGGGATCGATGTCGGGCTGGAGCAGGCTTTCGATCATTCGATCGTGCAGCAGCGCGCCGATACGCTGATGCGCGTCATCGGACAGCGTCTTGGGACCGAACAGGCCATTTCTCATCACCAGCGTGTACCGCGTGCCGCGCTCGATCCGCAGGATGTTCGACAGCCCGCAGTTATGCGCGATGTCGGTCGCCTTGCTGGCCCAGGGTGAAATGGTGCCAATGCGCGGCACAACCAGCCACTGCGTACCGCTGCGCCGATCGGTGGCCGCTGCTTCGCCGTAGGTCAGCAGACCCTCAAGTCGGCCGCGCTCGTCGCGTCGCAGACCGCCGGCGCAGTGGATGAGGTGCACGTACTGCGCGCGCAGCTCGGCGGCATCGGAATCGATGCGGCGGATGCGGGCGAGCAGGCGTGCGGCGCGAAATGCGGATAGCGCGCCCGCACCGTCGAGCGCGAGATACGTGTCAGTGGATGGCATGCGGAGGCAGGCGCGCTCCGCGATGAGGTGGAAAGTGAGGCGGCAGCGCGGCGAGCAGTATAGCCGCGCACCGTTGGTCGCTCTGCGCTAGATCTCGCTGTCGAGCGTATTTGCCGCCGCCAGTGCGCGCAGCAGCGCCTCGTTGCACATCCACACCGGCAACGCCAGTTCGTCGAGGTGCTTGGCGAGGCCGACGGGATCCGCCCGCTCGATCGCTTCGATGACCGACAGATAGTTGGCGTGCGGACCCTCGCGGCGTGCGATGGCGTCGACCACATTTTCCGGCAATGCGATCAACTGGAGCAGTTGCTCGAACGGAGCGCCGACGATGCGGTCGAGCAGCGAAAACGCCCCAGTGATGAACAGCTCGTCGCGCGTCTCGGTATCGACTTCCTCGCCTCCGACGTATTCGAGAAACAGGCCGCGGCGGATCGACGCGTGCATCAGCGGGAACGCGTTGGCATCTTTCGAAGCGGTCGCCATCAGCAGTGAAAGCCAGCGCATCATCTTCTTGTAGCCCAGCATCATCACGGCATGCTGGAACGACTTGATCTGCACCGGCAGGCCGAACGCAACCGAGTTCACCAGCCTGAGCAGCTTGAAGGCAATTGCCGGGTCGCGCTTCAACGTATCCTCGATCTTGCTGACCGGAGCGTCGTCGCGCACCAGGCGCAGCAGCTCGAGCACGGTGGCCTGGCCTGGCTGCAGCGGCCGTGATTCGCGATGCTGCGCATCGTCCAGGGGCCAGCCCACGCTGGCCATCGCGCCGCGACCGAATGCCGCGTCGACATCGCCGACGGTCTGCACGCCGGTGATGATGAAGGGTACCCGCCGGGTTACGCCTCCCGGCGCAGCGATAGGCGTGCCGTCGAGGTTGTGGCGGCGATCCTCGCTGATGTGGATCAGCGCGTACTCAAAGCACGACAGCAGCGCAGGCGTCAGCGCAACGTCCGAGCGGCCGCGCAGTGCGAGGCGCTTGCCGTCGCGGAACATCTCCTGTGTCAGCGATTGCAGCACCGGGTCACGCAGCATCGCACCGGGAATCTCCAGCAATGCGTTCTTTGGCGGGTCCCAGTCGTGCGCGGATTGGTCGAAGTCCGCGTCGAGCGCTGCGATCAGCACCGGCGCCGATGCTTCGGGCCAGATCTCGTTCAGTGCGATCAGCAGTTCGCCGATCGGCAGCTTGCTGGCGCCCTGCATCGACAGCGTGGTCACGCGCGTACCGATTGCCCGCCGGTGCTTGTTGATCAGTGGCGCATAGCAGATCGCAAGGTTTCCCAGGATGCTCTGGCTTCCCAGTTCGATATGTTCCGGCGCGTTCACGTGGGGTCCCGAGAATGACTCGACCAGAATTGTGTCGCCTTGCGGCGCACGCGGAAGCGCGGAATTGATGCTCTAAACCGCAGGAATTCGCCGTGTGCGCGCCCTCAAGTCGGTGCGCCGAACCCACCCCCGCCCGGTGTTTCGATCACGAACACGTCGCCGGGCATCATTTCGGTGGAGCCTATGTGGTCGAGTACCTCGACGTGACCATCCGTTCGTTCGACGCGATTGATACCCGGCTTGCCGGCCAATCCCCCGGCCATGCCGAACGCACCCGCGTGACGCCCGTTGGAAAGAATCGAGGCCGTCATCTGCTCCAGGAAGCGCACGCGCCGCACTCCCCCATCGCCGCCTTTGTGGCGTCCGGTTCCGCCTGAGCCATTGCGGATCTCGTAGCTCTCCAGCCGCACCGGGAAGCGGAACTCCAGCACCTCCGGGTCGGTCAGGCGAGAGTTGGTCATGTGCGTCTGGACGACGCTGGTGCCGTCGAAATCGGGTCCCGCCCCCGAGCCGCCGGAAATCGTCTCATAGTACTGGTAGCGCGCATTGCCGAACGTGAAATTGTTCATCGTGCATTGACCGGAAGCCATTTCGCCCAGCGCGCCGTACAGTGCGTTGGTGATGCAGGTCGATGTCTCCACGTTGCCTGCGACCACCGATGCCGGCGGGCGCGGATTCAGCATCGAGCCTTCGGGAATGATCACATGCAATGGCTTCAGACACCCGGCATTCAGTGGAATCTCATCGCCAACGAGCGTGCGGAACACGTACAGCACCGCGGCCATGCACACCGCCGTCGGCGCGTTGAAGTTGTTGGTGAGCTGCGGCGACGTGCCGGTGAAGTCGATCACCGCGCTGCGATCCGCCGCATTGACCTTGATCGACACTGAGATCTGTGCGCCGTTGTCCAGCGGGAGCGTGAACGAGCCGTCCTTCAGCCTGGTGATCACGCGCCGCACCGACTCCTCGGCGTTGTTCTGCACGTGACGCATGTATGCCTGCACGACATCGAGGCCGAACTGCTCGACCATCTTGCGCAGCTCCTGTACGCCTTTCTCGTTGGCAGCGATCTGCGCCTTCAGATCCGCAAGGTTCTGCTGCGGGTTGCGTGACGGATGCGCGCCGCCGCTGAGCAACTCGAGCATCTCGGTTTCGCGCAGCCGACCGGCTTCGACCAGTTTCACGTTGTCGATCTGCACGCCTTCTTCGTCGATGCGCGTCGAAAACGGGGGCATCGAGCCCGGTGTGATGCCGCCGATGTCGGCATGGTGGCCGCGCGAGCCCACGTAGAACGTGGGCTCGCGCTTCGCACCTGATGCACCCCCACCCCCTCCCGATCCCTCCAGAGGAGAGCGGCCTTCGTCCAGGTAGACCGGTGTGACCACGGTCACATCGGGCAGGTGCGTGCCGCCGTGATACGGATCGTTCAGCACGAAGACGTCGCCCACGTGCATCTCACCGGCATTGCGCGCGATCACGGTCTTGATCGACTCGCTCATCGAACCCAGATGCACCGGCATGTGCGGCGCGTTGGCGATCAGGTTGCCGCCGGCGTCGAACAACGCGCACGAGAAGTCCAGCCGCTCCTTGATGTTGACCGAGTACGCTGTGTTCTGCAGTTGCAGCCCCATTTGCTCGGCGATGTTCATGAACAGGTTGTTGAAGACCTCGAGCATCACCGGATCGACCGTGGTGCCGATCGCGCGTCGCGCCTCACGCGCCTGAACGCGCTGCAGGACCAGGTGATCGAGTTCGGTCACGCGCGCCTGCCAGCCGGGTTCGACGACCGTGGTGGCATTCTGCTCGGCGATGATCGCCGGACCGGTCACGACATGTCCCGGCCGGGTCTGTTCGCGCACGACGAGTTGGGCGTCCCACCAACGACCGCCGCTGAAGAGCCGGACGATCTCCGCGGCGGGCGCCGGCGCGGCAGCCATGGTCGCCCGGCGCGCCTCGGTCGGCGCGTCGCCTTCGCCTACCGCTTCGACTGAAACTGCTTCGACCACGAGCGCACGCTCGCGCATCAGGAACGAGAAGCGCTGGCGATACGCGGCCTCGAAGGCTGATTGGACCTCTGCTGTGTTGCCGAACGGCACGACCAACGCCGAATCAGTCCCTTCATAGCGCAGGTGAACGCGCTTGTGGATGCGCACATGGCCGGCGCTGACGCCCTGGCGCTTCAGTTCGTCGGCAGCATCCTGCGCGAGCGCGCCAAGGCGCTCGTCCACCATCGGCAGCGCACGCGCCAGGGGCTGCTCAATGCTCGCCTCGCGGATGACGCTCTGGTCCGCGAGTCCCATGCCGTACGCGGACAGCACGCCCGCCAGCGGATGCGCGAATACGCGGGTCATGCCGAGCGCATCCGCGACGCGGCATGCGTGCTGCCCGCCCGCACCGCCGAAGCACTGCAGCGTATAGCGCGTCACATCGTAGCCGCGCGCAACGGAGATCTTCTTGATGGCGTTTGCCATCGCGCCGACCGCAATGTCGATGAACCCTTCGGCCACTTCTTCCGGCGCGCGTTGCGCGCCGGTGGCGCGCTCGATGTCGGCCGCCAGTGCCGTGAACTTGCGCACCACGATGTCGCCATCCAGCGGCTCGTTCGCTTCCGGCCCGAACACCCGGGGGAAGTAAGCCGGCTGGATCTTGCCCACCATCACGTTGGCGTCGGTCACCGCGAGCGGTCCGCCGCGCCGGTAGCACGCCGGGCCGGGGTTTGCCGCCGCGCTCTGCGGCCCGGCACGGAAGCGCGCACCGTCAAAACTCAGAATTGAACCGCCGCCGGCAGCGACGGTATGAATGCTCATCATCGGTGCGCGCATGCGCACTCCGGCGACCTGGGTCTCAAACGCACGTTCGAATTCGCCCGCGAAATGCGACACGTCGGTCGACGTGCCGCCCATGTCGAATCCGATCACGCGATCAAAGTGCGCCAGCTGCGCAGTGCGCACCATGCCGACGATGCCCCCGGCCGGACCCGACAGGATGGCATCCTTGCCCTGGAATGCATGCGCGTCAGCCAGTCCGCCGGACGACTGCATGAAGAAGAGCTTGACCCCGGGCATCTCGCTCGCCACTTGCTCGACGTAGCGGCGCAGGATCGGCGACAGGTACGCATCGACCACGGTCGTATCGCCGCGGCCGACCAGCTTCATCAGCGGGCTGACCTGGTGCGATGCGCTGATCTGCGGAAAGCCGATCCCGCGCGCGAGCCGCTGCGCTGCCAGCTCGTGCGCGGTGTAACGGTAGCCGTGCATCAGCACGATCGCGACACTGCGCAACCCGGCGTCAAACGCATTCTGCAATTCGCGCTTGAGTTGCGCCTCGTCGAGGGGTTGGATCACTTCGCCGTGCGCGCCGATGCGCTCCTGCGCCTCGATCACGCGTGAGTACAGAAGCTCCGGCAGCACGATATGCCGGTCAAAGATGCGCGGCCGCTCCTGGTAGCCAATGCGCAGCGCGTCGCGAAAGCCGCGTGTGATCACCAGCAGCGTCGGCTCGCCCTTGCGCTCCAGCAGTGCATTGGTGGCGACCGTGGTCCCCATCTTCACGCATTCGACCTGCGCCGGCGTGATCTGGTCGGTGGACTTCAGGCCCAGCAAGTGCCGGATGCCCGCCACCGCAGCATCGCGATAATGCTCGGGACTGTCGGACAGCAGCTTGTGCGTAACCAGCGTGCCGTCGGGCCGCTTGCCGACCACGTCGGTAAACGTGCCGCCGCGGTCGATCCAGAACTGCCAGCGTGCCATGGTTACGCGCTTTCTGCGGTGCGATGCGAGCCGACCCCGCTCCAGATCCAATGAAGCAGGGTGACGACATCGTAAACAGGTCGTTGCGTTGCTCGTGCCACCGCGGCCGCGTAGGGTGGCATGTTGGTGCATTCGAGCACGATGGCGCCGACATCCGGGTGCGTCTGCGTCAGCCGGACAGCGGCGGCAACGACCTCATTCTCGGAGCGCACGACGTCGAGGGTCGGCTCATCGTTGAGCAGGCGCGTGGCGAACTCGCCCCGAGGATCAACGCCTTCGATCGGCGTCCCGGGTGGCACGCCGACTGCTGCCAGATGCGCTGGCGACAGCGCCGCCTTGTCGATGGTGACAATCCCCGGCATTCTTCCTGACGGCAGCACGGACGGGAGCCACGCGCACTGCAACAGACTCGAGGTCGCCACCGGGACGGGGAGCGCAGACGACAATGCGTGCTGGTGCAAAGCGAGGAAGCCGCAACTGGTACCGATCGCGCATGCCCCGTCAGCGGCCAGCACGCGCGCGGCGTCAATGAAGCTTTCGATGAGGCCGTCCGCTTCGCCGCGAACGACGCGCTGCGGATTGGCCCCTGCGACGACGACACGGCGCACCGGAAACGCAAAGGTCTGCGGATGGCCGATATCGCCCGGCGGCCGGGGAAAACGCGTTTGCAGCATCAGCAGACCAATGAAAGCGGCCATCATGTAACCCGGTGGCGGGAAGCGGGCTGCGCTGATCGTTGAACGACCGCCATCGTATTCGCTTCCGGCGGCCGAGAGGTCAAGGGTTCGCATCCGGCACGATCGGCCCTACACTTGCGCCGCCGTACAGTCCCGGAGGAGAGAAGATGAAACTGCTGTACCGATTGCTGACCGTTGCGCTTGCCGCAACCACCGCCACTGCTGTAGCGCAGACGAAATGGGATCTGCCCGCCGCCTATCCGGCCAGCAACTTCCACACTGAAAACCTGGTCCAGTTCTCCAACGATGTCGACAAGGCCACCGGCGGCAAACTGAAGATCACCGTGCACGCCAACGCATCGCTGTTCAAGGCGAACGAGATCAAACGCGCTGTGCAGGGTGGCCAGGCGCAGTTGGGGGAAATCCTGCTGGTGAACTTCGAGAACGAAAACCCCTTGTACGGCATCGACGGCCTGCCGTTCCTTGCCACCGGCTATGCCGATTCGGCGCGGCTGTACAAGGCGTCTCGTCCGGGGCTGGAAAAACTGCTGGCCGCACAGGGCATGATGCTTCTGTACGCAGTGCCGTGGCCGCCGCAGGGCATCTATGTCAAGCGGCCGATCAGCAGCGTCGCCGACATGAAGGGCATCAAGTGGCGCGCCTACAGCCCGTCGACGGCAAAGATCGCCGAGTTGATCGGTGCGCAACCGGTCACGGTTCAGGCCGCCGAGTTGTCGCAGGCGTTGGCCACCGGCGTGGTCGAGTCCTATATGTCGTCGGGGTCGACCGGCTACGACAGCAAGACTTATGAGCACATCAAGTACTGGTATGACACGCAGGCATGGTTGCCCAAGAACGCCGTGATCGTGAATCGCAAGGCACTCGATGCGCTCGATGCACCGACGCGCGACGCACTGCTGAAGGCGGCGGGTGAGGCCGAGGCGCGCGGCTGGAAGATCTCGGAAGAGAAGAACGACTGGTACAAGAAAGCGCTGACCGAAAAGGGCATGAACATCGTCGCCCCCTCGCCGAAGCTGGTGACGGACCTCAGGCAGGTGGGTGACGTGATGCTGAGCGACTGGTTGAAAAAGACCGGCGCCGAGGGTAAGGCGATCGTCGACGCGTTTCGCAAGAAATAGTCGACCGTGATCGGGCCGCCCGCTCTCACGCGGGCGGCCGGATGAACGCGCATGCGCAGATCGCTTGACCGGTTGTATGACGCCGCCGTATGGCTCGCCGCGCTGCTGATGATCGGCGTGCTGGTGATGGTGCTGCTTTCCATCTTCGGCCGAATGCTGAACTTTCACGTTCGCGGCACCGATGCGTACGCCGGGTACTGCATGGCGGGCGCCGGCTTCCTTGCGCTGGCGCACACCCTGAAGAAGAACGAACATATCCGCGTCACGCTCTTGCTCAATGCGCTGCATGGCGCATCCCGTCGCGGCCTTGAAATCTGGGCGCTGACCGCTGCAGTGTTCCTCGCCGGGCTGTTTGCGTATTTCTCGGTTCGGTTGGCCTATCAGTCATTCACCTTCAATGACGTCTCGACCGGCAACGACGCGACACCACTGTGGATTCCGCAGCTTTCAATGGCGCTGGGCGCGATCATCCTGCTGATCGCGTTCATCGACGAATGGGTGCTGCAACTGCGCGGCGAGCGCAAACCGGTCGAGAGCGAAGAGGCACTTCATAATGAATGACCTCGCCATCACGACCCTGCTCATCGTTGCCCTGTTCCTTCTTCTCGGCAGCGGCGTGTGGATCGGGCTGACGCTCGCCGGTGTCGCGTGGATCGGCATGCAGCTCTTCTCGTCACGTCCCGCTGGCGATGCGATGGCGGTGACGATCTGGGGTTCGTCGTCGAGCTGGACCCTGACGGCGCTGCCGCTTTTCATCTGGATGGGCGAGATTCTCTTTCGCACCAAACTTTCCGAGAGCATGTTCCGCGGCCTGGCGCCTTGGGTGAATGCGATTCCCGGCCGGCTGCTGCATACCAACGTGATTGGCTGCACGATCTTTGCGGCCGTGTCTGGCTCATCGGCGGCGACCTGCGCCACGATCGGCAAGATGACGCTGCCGGAACTCGCCAAGCGGGGCTATCCGGAAGATCGCGTAATCGGCTCGCTCGCCGGTGCGGGCACGCTGGGCCTGCTGATCCCGCCGTCGATCATCATGATCGTGTACGGCGTGACGGCGGACGTGTCGATCGCAAAACTCTTCGTCGCCGGGTTCCTTCCGGGCTTCATGCTCGCGGGGCTGTTCAGCGGCTTTCTGATCGTGTGGGCGCTGATGAACCCCGACAAGGTGCCGCCGCGGGACGCGACTTTGACACTGGTACAGAAGCTCCACGAGTCTCGGCATCTGATTCCAGTCGTGCTTCTGATCGTCGCCGTGCTGGGCTCGATCTACGCCGGCGTCGCAACGGCAACAGAAGCGGCCGCGCTCGGAGTGGTCGGCTCACTGCTGCTGTCGCTGATACAGGGATCGCTGAACTGGCAGACGTTTTCGCAATCGCTGCTCGGCGCGACACGTCTGTACTGCATGATCGCGCTGATCCTTGCCGGCGCGGCGTTCCTGACGCTGAGCATGGGTTACATCGGGCTGCCGAGGCACCTGGCGGAGTTCATCGCCTCGATGGGACTCTCACCCGTCCTGCTGATCGTCGCGCTCGCCATCTTCTACATCATCCTCGGCTGCTTTCTCGACGGCATCTCGATGGTGGTGCTGACGATGGGGGTGATCCTGCCTACAGTGAACGCCGCCGGCATCGACCTGATCTGGTTCGGCATCTTCATCGTTCTGGTGGTCGAAATGGCGCAGATCACGCCGCCGGTGGGATTCAACCTGTTCGTACTGCAGGGAATGACCAAGCGCGAGATCGGCTACATCGCGCGCGTGACGATGCCATTCTTCTTCCTGATGGCCGCCGCGATTGTTCTGATCTATGTGTTCCCGCAGATCGTTTCCTATCTGCCGAGCCAGATGAAGCTGTAGCGCTGCTTAAGCCGCGGGGCCGCTAGAATCCGCGCGCCCTCACCCGCCCATCCATGCACGTCGCCGTCATCGGTGCCGGAATCATCGGCGTCACCTCCGCCTATTACCTGCGCCAGCAGGGCTTTGAAGTCACCGTGGTCGAGCGCAATCCGGGCGTGGCCCAGGAGGCAAGCTTCGCCAATGCCGGCGTGATTGCGCCCGGCTACAGCGCGCCGTGGGCGCAGCCGGGCATGCCGGCCAAGTTGCTCCATTACCTGTTCAAGAGCGAGGCGCCAATCGTGTTCCGACCACGCTTCGACCTCGCGCAGTGGCGCTGGCTGGCGCGTTGGCTGGCGGAGTGTCGGATTGAGCGTTTTCGCCGCAATAAGGCGCGCATGCAGCGGCTGGCGTTCTACAGCCGGGATTGCCTGCACGCATTGGGCCAGCGACACGGCATCGATTACGAGCAGACGCAGGGCTATCTGCAACTGTTCCGGACGGACGCTGAGGTCGAGCGATCGGCGCCAGCGCGCGCCCTGCTGAAAGAAGCCGGCGTGCTGCACGTGCTGCTAGGCGCGGCCGACTGCCGACGCATCGAGCCCGCCCTGGTCGAGGGCACGCCGCTGGCTGGAGGGCTGCATCTGCCCGAAGACGAGACCGGCAACTGCGCGTTTTTCGCGAAGCGATTGAAGGACATCTGTGCCGAACAGGGCGTCCAGTTTCGCTTCGGCATGCCGGTCGAGCGGCTGGAACTCGCTCAGGGACGCATCGGTCGCCTCCGACTGCGAGAAGGGGCGATGGCGGTCGACGCGGCGGTGGTCGCTGCCGGCGTCGACAGCGTGCGTCTTCTGCGCCCGCTCGGGATCAAACTGCCGCTCTTCCCGGTGAAGGGTTACTCGGCCACCGCCGCCATCACCCGACCGGAAAACGCGCCGATGATCTCGGTGATGGATGAGACTTTCAAGGTCGCGGTAACCAGGATGGGCAACCGTTTGCGCATCGCAGGAACGGCCGAAATCGGCTCGCGCGAACTCACGCTGCGCGATGCTGCTCTTGGCACGCTGCTGCGCGTTGCACGCGACTGGTTTCCTGGCGCAGCTGCCTACGCCCAGGCGCAATTCTGGGTCGGTGCGCGCCCGATGTTGCCCGACGGCCCACCGGTCTTGGGGACAACTCCGATTGCGAACCTGCATCTGAACGTGGGCCACGGTTCGAGCGGTTGGGCGATGGCGTGCGGATCCGCCCGCATCGTTGCCGATCTGATCGCGCAAAGAAAGCCGGACATCGATCTCGACGGCTTGACGCTCGACAGGTATCAGCGTCGGCGCACTGCGTAGGATCGCAAGTCATGGGCAAGCCGCTTTACTCGGTGCAGGCATTGCGACTGATCGAGGGGGTCGCTCAGGCAGATTTGCCCGCGGGCGAACTGATGCGTCGCGCAGGGGCCGCGGCAGCGGCAATGATTCACGAGCAGCACAACGATGCCCGCGTACTGATCGTCTGCGGTCCGGGCAATAACGGCGGCGACGGCTATGTTTGCGCAGCGGCTTTGACACAACGCGGTCACCGCGTGACTGTCGCGGCTCTGGCGGAACCGACGACCGCTGATGCCCGTGCCGCCGCGCAGCGCTGGACGGATGCCGGCGGCACGGTTGTCGACACGGTTCCCGTGACGGGGCATTTCGATGTCATCGTCGATGCGATGTTCGGCATCGGCATGGCGCGTCCGATATCCGGTGCCTTCCTCGAAGCCGCGCGCTGGATGTCCGCCCAGCGAGAGCGCGTCCTTGCGCTGGACGTCCCGAGCGGTCTGGATGCTGATCACGGCGCATGGGTGGGCGACGTGCCCGGCGTTCATGCGCACGCGACGCTGACCTTTCTCGGCGCCAAACCCGGACTGTTCACGCATGAGGGCGTCGACGCAGCGGGGCGAGTGACGGTCGCTTTGCTCGGCCTCGAGGCCGCTGCATCCTCGGGCGCTCTGCTCGATTCGGCCGACTTCGCTGCCGCGCTGCTGCCGCGCGCACGCAACTCGCACAAGGGCACGTTCGGTAATCTGCTCGTTGTCGGCGGCCATGTCGGCATGGTCGGCGCCGCACTGATCGCCGCGCGCGCTGGCCTGCGGCTGGGCGCGGGACGCGTATACGTCGATTGCATCGGCGCGGTCGAGATGCGACTCGATCCGATGCAGCCGGAGCTGATGTTTCGCCGTGGCGCCGACGTGGCGCCCGTCGAAGCGATCGTCATCGGCTGTGGTCTTGGCGCGGATGCGGCCTCGACAGCGGCATTGCGATTTGCGCTGCTGCAGGCGGCGCCGCTTGTTCTGGATGCAGATGCGCTCAATCTGATCGCATCAGATGAATCCCTGCTCCAGACGATGCGCAAGCACCAGCACGCACGCGTGTTGACCCCCCATCCGCTCGAAGCAGCACGCCTGCTCGGACGCACCGCGCGCGAGGTTCAGGTCGATCGGATCGGTACCGCCTCCGAACTGGCCCGACGCTATGCATCCATCGTGGTGCTGAAAGGCGCGGGCACGGTCATTGCCGAACCAGGTGGAAGCTACTGGATCAGCACCACCGGATCTCCTGCGCTTGCGACCGCTGGCACCGGCGATGCGCTGGCAGGAATGATCGGTGCACTGATGGTCCAGGGCATCGCCCCTGAAGTCGCAGCGCGTGCGGCTGTTTGGCTGCACGGTGCGGCCGCCGACGAGTTTGGCGATGAGGTTGGCCTGGTCGCCTCCGAGATCGCGCCTATCGCCGCGCGGATCCTTTCCCGCCTACGTCCCCGCTGAAGCGCTGTCGGCGCGAATCTGCCCAGCATGCAGTTCGACGCGCCGCCCGCAGCGCGCGGCGATATCGGGATCGTGGGTGACAAGCACCAGGGTTGAACGCCGTTCTCGATTCAGTTCGAACATCAGTTCGATCACCGCTTCGCCGGTGTGCGCGTCGAGGCTCCCGGTCGGTTCATCGGCGAGCAAGAGCGGCGGCCGGTTGACGAACGCGCGCGCGAGCGCTACGCGCTGTTGTTCTCCGCCCGACAGATACTTCGGGTAGTGGCGCAGGCGCTCGCCGAGGCCGACGCGCACCAGCAATGCTTTGGATGCCTCGACCGGATCGGCTCCGTCGGGCGTGCGGCCCGACAGTTCCAGGGGCAACAGCACATTCTCCAGCGCAGTCAGGTGCGGCAAGAGCTGAAACGACTGGAACACGAAGCCGATCTTTTCACCACGCACACGCGCACGGCCGTCCTCGTCACGTGCAAATAGATCGTCACCGAAGAGCCGGACCGTGCCGCGCGTGGGAACGTCAAGTCCGGCGAGCAACCCCAGGAGAGTCGACTTGCCGGAGCCGGACGCACCAACGATGGCGACCGTTTCGCCGATCGCGATCGTCAGGTTGATATCATCCAGAATCGTCAGGCTGCCCGTCGCGTCCTGCACGATCTTGGTCAGCCCGCTGGCTTGCAGCGCGTTAATGACAGTCTGCATCCGGCAGAATTTCCCGCATGAAACGAACTGGCGTTGGGGCCTTACGCACGATCTTCGCGATCGCGGCATTGATCTGTTGCGCGCTCACGATCGCCGCGCCGCGCCCTGCATTGCAACCGACTGTGCTGGTGCTCGGAGACAGCCTGTCGGCCGAATACGGCTTGCCGCGGGACACCGGCTGGGTCAAATTGCTGTCCGATCGACTCGCATCTCCGATCGGAGGCGCGGGCAAGTATAGCGTCGTCAACGCAAGCATCAGCGGCGAAACCACCAGCGGCGGGCGCACACGTCTTCCAGCGCTGCTCACTCAACACGCACCGGCAATCGTGATCATCGAACTTGGTGCAAATGACGGGTTGCGCGGCCTGCCCATTGCAGCGATGCGCGACAACCTGCTGGCGATGAGTTCGGCCGGCCGCGCCGTCGGGGCGCACGTGCTGCTGATCGGCATGCAGATCCCGCCCAACTATGGCAGGGAGTACACGGAGCGCTTTGTCTCCACATTTGCCGACGTAGCGCGTTCACAGAAAGCGGCGCTGGTCCCGTTTCTGCTTGAAGGATTCGCCGATCAGCTGGACTACTTTCAAGCCGACCGCATCCACCCGAGCGAGCGCGCCCAGCCGCGGATGCTGGAGAACGTGTGGCGCGCACTGCGTCCCCTGCTTGCACTTCCGGTCACACGCCGCTGACATGGATCACAGCGTCATCTCGTGCGACGAAGCGTTGCATCGGCTTGAACACTTCGATGCCGTGGTCGACGTGCGCAGCGAGTCGGAGTTCGCCGGGGACCACATCCCCGGAGCGATCAACTGTCCGGTACTCGACGATGCGCAGCGCGCCGAAATCGGCACACTGCACAAGCAGGACTCGGCGTTCGCGGCGCGCCGGCACGGTGCCGTGCTCGTTGCGCGCAACATCGCGCATCATCTGGAAGTGTCGTTCGCCGACAAGCCGCGCGACTGGAGACCGCTCGTGTACTGCTGGCGCGGCGGCCAGCGCAGCGGCGCAATGACACATGTGATGATGCGCATCGGCTGGCATGCCCGACAGCTGGAAGGCGGGTATCGCGCTTATCGGCGCGCCGTCGTCAGGGCTCTGGCCGAAATGCCTTCGCGCTTCGAATTCCGCGTGATCTGCGGGACCACCGGCAGCGGCAAGAGCCGGCTGTTACGCAGCCTGGAGCGCGCCGGCGGGCAGGTGCTCGATCTGGAGGATCTGGCACAGCATCGCGGATCGGTGCTCGGCGGGCTGCCCCTGCTGCCGCAGCCGTCGCAGAAGGAGTTCGAGACGCGAATCTGGTGGCGATTGCGCAGTTTTGATCCGGATCGAACGGTATTCGTCGAATCCGAGAGCCGCAAGGTCGGTGATCTGCGCGTCCCGGATGCACTGATCGAGCGTATGCGTTCCAGTGTCTGCCTGCGCCTTGAATTGCCGCTCGAGCAACGGATTCGCCTGCTGCGAGACGAATACCTGCATCTTGAGCAGGATCGCGCAACGCTTTTCAGGCAACTTGATTGCCTCGTCGCGTTGCATGGCAAGGAGAAGGTGCAAAGCTGGAAGGAACTGGCTGCACGCGACGAGTGGGCAGCGCTGGTCGAGCGATTGCTGCTTGAGCACTATGACCCGGTATATCTGCGTTCAATCGGCAGGAATTTCGTACACGTGGCCGACGCCACCATGATCGCCCCGGCAAGCGCTGCCGAGGCCGACTTCGCGCGGCTCGCGCGCGAAGTCGCGGCCATGTGATCAGTTCTTCTTGTCGGTGCCCGTTCCCGACGACGGCGATGAACCGTCCGTCTTCTTGTCGTCCGTCTGTGACTTGCTGCCGGGAGCAGCGGGCCGCAGATCGGTCTTGAGCACCTCGGCCTTGTGTTTCGTCTTCAGCGCGTCAAGATAAGCCAGGTCATCGGCGGCGCCGGCTTGCTGCGTGACTGCACGTGCGAATGCTTCGCGCTGAGGAAGATTGGGAGTCCCGGGCATCTTCGCCGTCAGCACGCGGAATATGCCGTAGCTTCCGCCATCCAGTTCCGCATCGACGAAAACCGGCAGCTTGTCGGCGGGCACGCGCATGATCGCGGCCAGCGCGGTCTGCGGCAGACCCTGCGGCTGCGCGCGCGAAACCGTGGTCGTCGGCGAAAATCCTGCATCGCTCTGCGCCTGACGCAATGATGCCAGCGCCTTCTGCGCTGCTTCACGTGCCTGCCGCGAGGCTTCCTGCCGCTCAACGCGAACCTTGATTGCGTCCCTGACTTCGGCCAGCGGCCGCAGCGCGGCCGGGCGATGCTCGACCACGCGTGCCGACACGAAAGCATTTGGCGCGACCTCGATCGCCTCGGTATTGCGCTTCTTGTTGATGCCATCGTCTGAGAACAACGCCTGCACCACGCGCGGCGTGAAGATTTGCGGCGCGCCCGGCCGAGCCGGAAGCCCGTCCCGCGTCAGGCGGTCAACGGTCTGTACAGGAAGCTTGAGCTTTTCGGCCGCCGGCTTGAGGCTGTCCGATTGCTCATACACCGTGTTGGTGAACTGTTCCGCTGCTTCGGCGAACTTCTTCTGCGCCTGCTGCTGGCGGTACTCGCGCTCAATCTCGGTCCGTGCCTGCTCGAACGGTTTGATCTGCGCCGCCTTGATTCCGGTCACGCGAATGATGTGAAAGCCGAATTCGGATTCGATCACGTCGCTGATCTCGCCTTCCTTGAGCTTGAATGCAGCGTCTTCGAACGGCTTGACCAGCATGCCGCGTCCAAAGAACCCGAGATCGCCACCGTTGGCGGCCGAGCCGGGATCCTTCGAGTTCTCCTTTGCCAGCTGGGCAAAGGAATTGGGATTGGCGCGGGCCTTCGCGAGCAGTTCTTCGGCTTTCTTCTTGACCCCGTCCTTGTCCTTGGCGGTGCCGCCCTCACCGGCCGTCAGCAGGATGTGGCTCGCGCGCCGCTGCTCTGGCTCTCCCAGGCGCGCCTGATTCTGTTCGTAGTACGCCTTGACTTCGGCTTCGGGAGCGGCGATCTGGCCGGCGACGTCGTCAAGCGTCAGCACCACGTACTCGGCTTTCACGCTCTCCGGAATCTCGAACTGCGAACGATTGCCCTGGTAGAAGGCGTTGATCGCCTCATCAGTGACCGTAACCTTGGATGAATAATCCTCGGGCCTGAAACGCAGCATCCGCACTTCACGCTGCTCTTCTCCAAGGCGATAGATGCGGTCGAGCACAGCCTTTGGCACCAGCGCCGACTGCCCAACCGCCTGCAGCAACGTCTGGCGGATCAGATCATCGCGAACCCGCTGTTCAAACACAAACTCGTTCATCCCCTGCGCCGAAAGCAGCGTCTTGTAGCGGTCGTAGGCAAACTTGCCGTCCTGCTGAAACGCAGGAATCGATCCAATCACTTCGCGCAGCCTCCCCTCGCTGACGACGATGTTGTCGCGCACCGCCTCGTGCGCGAGCGCGCGCTCCGACAGCAGCGCGTCAAGGATTGCCGCGCGCGCCTCTGCGGAGTCGAATACCTTTGGATCGAAATTCGCTCCAAGCGCCTGGCGCAACTGCTCGACGCGCTCGCGCTGTGCGGCTTCGAATTGCTGGGGCAAGATCTTCTCTCCGGCGATGGTCGCCACCGCAGTGTCCGCGGACATGAAGCGATTCCAGCTGTACACGCCCGTGACCACAAACGACGGGAACACCAGAGCGGTAAGAAAGAACATCAACCAGCGTCGATGCGAGCGGACGGTATCGAACATCGTCAGTGCCTAAATGTCAGGTTCAAACAAGGAAACTCAGCACAGCAGCGCGAGACAAGATACAAACAAAAAAGGCGAACTTGCGTTCGCCTTTCGTCGTGTTGGCGGAGTGGACGGGACTCGAACCCGCGACCCCCGGCGTGACAGGCCGGTATTCTAACCAACTGAACTACCACTCCCGGTCGCAAACTGCATCGACTGCGGCGACCTTGACAGCCGGTTGGTGGGTGCTGAGAGGCTCGAACTCCCGACCTACGCCTTGTAAGGGCGCCGCTCTACCAACTGAGCTAAGCACCCTGCACTATTCGCGCAACAAAACTGTCAGGGCCGGCGCTGCAAAGGGCGTCAGTTTACCGCATCCTTCAGGTCCTTGCCGGGTCGAAACTTCGGGACCTTTGCTGCCTTGATCTTGATTGCGGCGCCGGTGCGGGGATTGCGGCCGGTGCGCGCCGCACGCTTGCCGACCATGAATGTTCCAAAACCGACCAGCGTGACGGAGTTGCCTTTCTTCAGCGCAACGCGGATGCCGCCAACCACTGCTTCGAGCGCACGTCCGGCGGCTGCCTTGGAAATGTCCGCCTGCTTTGCGATGTGCTCGATCAATTCTGTTTTGTTCACTTAAACCCCCTCATTGGGTTGCGAGTCCTTGTTCTCGTCTCTTATCAGCTTCTTGCCCGGCGTCAGCCGATATCCGCTGATCAGACATGCGTCACCGCAGTTGATGTATTCAACATCGCGCCCTCCAGAGTGTCAAGCCAATCCGCGATGATGCTGCGCAAGAGAAGAAAAAAAAGCGCGCGGCTGTGTGCCCCGCGCGCTTCCTGTTGCCAGCTCAGTGCTTGACAACTTCGCCCGCCGCGACGGGCGCCGGCGTTGCCGGTGCCACGGCCGGGGCGGTCGTCACCGCCTCTTCCTCGGGAAGCGGAGTCGGCTGCCTTTGCAGAGCAATCTCGAGCACGCGGTCGATCCACTTGACCGGAATGATTTCCAGTCGATTCTTGACGTTGTCCGGTATCTCCGCGAGATCCTTGACGTTTTCCTCCGGAATCAAGACCATCTTGATGCCACCGCGGTGCGCAGCCAGCAGTTTCTCCTTGAGCCCGCCGATCGGCAGCACCTCGCCGCGCAGCGTGATCTCACCGGTCATCGCCACGTCGGCGCGCACCGGGATGC
>Ga0209261_10000035_pt1 | contig 34317 bp, 26 predicted proteins | sample DOMMetBare1Fresh_FD_187470 | JGI IMG/M metagenome (GOLD analysis project Ga0209261, IMG submission 187470) | Wetland sediment microbial communities from St. Louis River estuary, USA, under dissolved organic matter induced mercury methylation -... | ecosystem: Environmental > Aquatic >...
AGCATTCGTCTTCCGGGCGCAGGCGGTTACGGCGACCCGCGCCGCCGCGACCGCACACTGGTCCGTGCCGATCTGCGCGACGACAAGATCAGCCGCGAAGCGGCGCTGCGTGACTACGGGTTCGACGAAGAGGGGCCCAACGCCTGAGGCCCGTCCACCGTCGCGTGGTGTCGTCACTGGAGCAAGCGCTGTCGCCACCGCACGCGACCCGGCGCTTCGCGCTCAAGGGCTGGCGGGTGATCCGCAGCGAGTTGGCAAGCGCATCCGCAGTCGGTTCGCGACGCTCAACGACATCGCCCTGTCCCGCGCGTCGCGTTCGAATACCGCCAGCCTCAACGTCCCGTCGCCTTCAGCAGATCGCGGCCGATGATCAGCTGCTGCACTTCGGTCGCACCTTCGTAGATGCGCAGCGAGCGGATCTCGCGGTACAGGCGCTCCACCGGGTGCCCGCTGACGACACCCAGCCCGCCGAAGAGCTGCACCGCGGCGTCGATGACTTGCTGCGCGCCCTCGGTGGCGGCGAGCTTGGCCATCGCAGCCTGGCGGGTGACGTTCTCGCCCTGGTCGCGCTGCCACGCGGCGCGGTAGGTCAGCAGTGCGGCACTGTCGATCGTGGTCGCCATCTGCGCGAGCCTGGCCTGCGTGAGCTGGAAGTCGGCGAGCATCTGGCCGAACATCCGGCGTGAAGCAGCGCGTGCGAGACCCTCTTGCATCGCCCGGCGCGCGAAGCCCAGCGCGGCGGCGGCCACACTGGTGCGGAATACGTCGAGCGTGCGCATTGCGATCTTGAAGCCCTCGCCGCCGGCGCCGACGCGCTGCGTCAGCGGCACGCGGCAGTGGGTGAAACGCAGTCGTGCCAGCGGGTGCGGTGCGATGACGTCGATGCGCCCGGCGATCTCGAAGCCCGGCGTATCGGCCTCGACGATGAATGCCGAGATGCCGCGCGCTCCCGCGGCCTCGGCACTGCGCGCGAAGACGACGTAGAAATCGGCGATGCCGCCGTTGGAGATCCAGGTCTTCTCGCCGTCCAGCACGGCGTGGTCGCCGTCGATGTGCGCGGCGCATTGCAGTGCGGCGACGTCGGAGCCGGCGTCGGGCTCGGACAGCGCAAATGCCGCGATCGCCTCGCCGCGCGCCACGCGTGGCAGCCAGCGCGTCTTCTGCTCGGGCGTGCCCGCCAGTGTGATCGCGCCAGAGCCCAGCCCCTGCATCGCGAAGGCGAAATCGGCGAGCCCCGAATGACGCGCCAGCGTTTCGCGGGCGAGGCACAGCATCCGGGTGTCGAGCGCGTCGGCTGCGCCGCCAAATGCGATGCCGCCTACGACGTGGCGCAGCCAGCCGGCTTCTCCCAGCTGGCGCACCAGTTGCCGGCACAGCGCATCGACATCGGCACCATGCACATCGCGGACTTCGCGCTGCGCCCAGATGTCGAGCGCGGCGGCGAACTCGCGGTGGCGGTCGTCGAAGAAGGGCCAGCGCAGATGCTCGAGCGGGTTCATCAGTCGCCTTCGAACACCGGCTTCGACTTGGCGACGAACGCACGGTAGGCGCGGCCGAAATCCTCGGTCAGCATGCACAGCGCCTGCGCTTGCGCTTCGGACTCGATCGCCTGATCGATGCCCATGTTCCATTCCTGATGCAGCATGGTCTTGGTGATGCCATTGGCAAACGTGGGACCGCTGGCCAGTTCGCGGGCCAGCGCCAGCGCCTCCGCTTCGAGTGCGTCGGGCGCGATCAGGCGGTTGTAGAAACCCCATTGCTGTGCCTCTTCGCCCGGCAACGCGCGACCGGTGTAGAGCCACTCGCTGGCGCGTCCATGCCCGACGATGCGCGGCAGCAGTGCACACGCGCCCATATCGCAGCCGGCCAGCCCGACGCGATTGAAGAGGAATGCGGTTCTGCTGCGCACGGTGCCGAGTCGAATGTCGCTCGCCATTGCGACGATTGCACCGGCGCCTGCGCACACACCATCCACCGCGGCGATCACCGGCTGCGGGCAGTGCCGCATCGCCTTGACCAGATCGCCCGTCATGCGCGTGAACATCAGCAGCTCGGGCGCCTTCAGCTGCAGCAGCGGGCCGATAATCTCGTGCACGTCGCCGCCGGAGCAGAAATTGCCGCCAGCGCCGTGCACCACGACGCAGTGCACGTCGGTGGCGTAGCGCAAGCGGCGGAACAGGTCGCGCAGTTCGGCATAGGAGGCGAAGGTCAGCGGGTTCTTGCGCTCGGGGCGATTGAGCGTGACAAGACCGACGCCGTGGTCCACCTTCCAGACGAAGTGCTCGGCCGCGTAGCCGGCCAGTGCGACGCGGTTGCCCGCGGCCAGGGTGGGATCGACGCGTTCGTTCATGGCATGGGGTCCTCGTCGTTTCACATCGCTGCGCCACCGCACACCGCGATGGCCTGTCCGTTGACATCGGCGCCGGTGATCAGCGCGTCGCCGCAAGTCATGGCTTGAGCGCCTGGGCGGCGCGTTCACGCTGGAAGTTGGCTTCCATCTGTGCTTTGCCCGACAGGTACTGCCTGGGCCAGTCGATGGCGGTGAAACCGATCTTCGCCGCCTCGGTCAGCGTCCACGCGGGGTTGGCAAGGTGCGGCCGCGCGATCGCGCACAGATCGGCACGTCCGGCGGCGATGATGCTGTTGACGTGGTCGGCCTCCGAGATCGCGCCCACCGCAATGGTGGCGATGCCCGCCTCATTGCGGATGCGGTCAGCAAACGGCGTCTGGTACATGCGACCGTAGGTGGGTTTCTGTTCAGCGCTGACCTGCCCCGACGAACAGTCGATCATGTCGGCGCCGGCCGCCTTGAATGCGCGTGCGATCTGCACCGCATCGACCGGCGTGATGCCGCCTTCGACCCAGTCGTGGGCCGAGATGCGCACCGACATCGGTTTGTCCTGCGGCCACGCCGCGCGCACGGCGCGGAACACTTCGAGTGGATAGCGCAGGCGGTTGGCCAGCAAGCCGCCGTAGTCGTCGTTGCGCCGGTTCGTGAGCGGTGAGATGAAACTCGACAGCAGGTAGCCGTGCGCGCAATGCAGCTCCAGCCAGTCGAAGCCGGTCGTTGCAGCGAGGCGCGCGCTGCGTACAAAGTCGTCGCGTACGCGATCCATGTCCGTGCGGGTCATTGCGCGCGGCAGCGCGCTGTCTTCGAGGTAGGGCAGCGCCGAGGCGGCAAGCAGCGGCCAGTTGCCAGCCTCCAGCGGCCGGTTCTCGCCTCTTCCCTGCCACGGCGCGTTGGTCGAACCCTTGGGGCCCGCGTGGCCGATCTGCAGCGCGATCTTCGCATCGGTCTCGCGATGCACGAAGTCGACAATGCGTTTCCACGCGTCACGCTGTGCCTCGTCCCACAACCCCGGACAACCGGGCGTGATGCGCGCATCGGCACTGGTGCAGGTCATTTCGGCGACCACCATCCCGGCGCCGCCGAGCGCGCGTGCACCCAGGTGCACGAGGTGAAATTCCCCCGGCACGCCGTCGACACAGGAGTACTGCGCCATCGGCGAGACGACGACGCGGTTCTTCAGCGTCACCGAGCGCATGGTGTACGGCGTGAACATCGGCGGTACCGCGATGGGCGCAGACAACCCGCTCCTGGCATCGAACCAGCGCTCGAAACCTTCGAGCCAGCCCCGGTCGCGCAGGCGCAGGTTTTCATGGCTGATGCGCTGGCTGCGTGTGAGCATCGAGTACATGAACTGTTCGGGTTCGAGCTGATCGCAGTAGCGTTCGCCGCACACTTCGAACCACTCCATCGCATTCCAGGCCGCGTTCTGCAGGCGGATGACGTCGATCGCGCGTGCTTCCTGGTAGCGTGCCAGCACTGCGGGGATGTGTTCAACGGTATCGCCCGCCTGCCTGAACTGCCGCGTGAGTTCGATCGCGTCTTCGAGCGCCAGTTTGGTGCCGGAGCCGATCGCAAAGTGCGCCGTGTGCACGGCGTCCCCCATCAGCACGACATGGTTCCTGCCGTTGAAGTGCGACCACTGCTCGCACTTCACGCGCTGGAAGTTCAGCCACGCCGAGCCGCGCAAGTGGCGCGCGTTGGTCATCAGTTTCTCCCCTTGGAGATTCCCGGCGAAGAGCTTCTCGCAGAACGCGATCGACTGTTCCTGGTCGGCCTGATCCAGGCCGTGCGCCTTCCACACGTGTTCCGGACACTCGACGATGAAGGTGCTGGTCGAATCGTCGAACTTGTAGATATGGGCCTGAAACCAGCCATGCTCGGTCTTCTCGAAGAGGAAGGTGAAGGCGTCGTAGAGCTTGTTGGTGCCGAGCCAGATGAAGCGGTTGGGGCGGGTGACGATGTCGGGTCTGAAGATCCCGGCGTACTTGCTGCGAATCCTCGAGTTGATGCCGTCGCAGGCAATGATGAGGTCGGCGTCCGGGTAGTCGGCGTCCGACTCCGCCTCGGTCTCGAAGACGAGCCTGACGTCCAGTGCTTCGCAGCGCGCCTGCAGGATGTTGAGCAGCTTCTTGCGCCCGATGCCGACGAAGCCATGGCCGCCGGAGCGGATCGTGCGGCCCTTGAAGTGCAGCTCGATATCGTCCCAATGCGCGAACGACTGCTCGATTGCGTCCGCCGTTTCCGCGTCCCATGCACGCATGTTGTCCATCGTCGCATCGGAAAACACCACGCCCCAGCCGAACGTGTCATACGGCCGGTTGCGCTCGACGACGGTGATGTCGTGGTGCGCCCCCAATTTCTTCATCAGGAGGGCAAAGTAGAGCCCGGCGGGTCCGCCGCCGATGCAGACGATCTTCATGTCATCTCCGGCCGCCCCAGCCGCGCGCGCTCAGGCGTTGACGTTCACGACCACGCGGCCGCGGATGCGCCCAGCCAGGCGCGAATGGCTCCAGATCGCATGCCTGGAGCGTAGCGCGCATCAGTGGCCAACGGAACCTGTTGCGGGCGGGGCCGGCGGTGTCCTCAGGGGGCATTCGCGCCACAGATTCCGGCCAAGGGCCGGACGCTCACATCGACGCGGACGACCTCACGCTGCCTGTGGCGACCGTTCCTTCTTCATTTCGGCACGCGCGGCGATGCGGTTCATCCGCAAGCGTGTCTCTTCGAGGACCGCGTCCAGACCTGCGGTGGCGGACAGACGCGCCAGCGCTGCCAGCTTGTTCGGCGGCAGTGGCGGACTCAGGAAATAGCCCTGGACTTTCTCGCAGCCGGCGGCGCGCAGGAATGCCAGTTGCTCTGCGGTCTCCACTCCCTCGGCAACCACTTCCTTGCGCAGCGTGTGCGCCATGTTGATGATCGCCGATGCGATCGTTGCCGCGTCGTGGTCGGTGGTCACGTTCACCATGAACGACTTGTCGAGCTTCAGGATCGATGCTGGCAGCGTCTTCAGATAGGTGAACGAGGAGTAGCCGGTGCCAAAGTCGTCGATTGCGACGCGCGCAGCCGCCTTTTCCAGGGCGCGCAGCGCTGACATCGCCGCCTCGCCGCCGTCGATGATCAGCGACTCGGTGACCTCAATTTCCAGGCTGTCCGGTTCCATGTGCGTGGCGGCCATCGTGTAGTAGACCGATGGCACAAACTCGGGCTGCCGCAGTTGCCGGTTCGAAACGTTGACCGCGACGCGCGGTATCCGCACGCCTTCACTGATCCAGCGGCCATGCTGCATACATGCCTCGCGCAGCACCCACAGACCGAGCTGTTCGATCAGTCCGGTCTCCTCGGCCAGTTCGATGAAGGTGCTGGGCGCGAGCAGGCCGCGCACCGGATGGCGCCAGCGCAGCAGCGCCTCGGCAGCGCAGATGCGGCCAGACTGAAGCTCGAACTGCGGCTGATAGAAGAGCACGAATTCATTGTTCTCGATCGCCTGCCGCAATTCGCGATCGAGCGTAACGCGCCGGTTCATCTCGACGTTCATCGTCTTCTCGAAGAACGCGTAGCGGCCGCGGCCATTTTCCTTGGCGCCATACATCGCGGTGTCGGCCTTCTTCACCAATTCGGCGCCGGCGCGGCCGTCGTCGGGATAAATGGCGATGCCCACGCTCGCGCCGGCGTACACGCGGTGGCCCTCGACATCAAACGGTTTTGCCATCGCCTTGACCAGCTTGCGCGCCACGTGACTGGCGTCCTTGGCTGAATTGATTCCGTTCAGGATGACGGTGAACTCGTCGCCGCCATGGCGGCCAACCTGATCGCCCTCGCGCACGCTGGCGCGAATGCGCTCAGTCGCCCGCTTGAGCAGCGTGTCCCCGGCCGAGTGGCCGAGCGTGTCGTTTGTTTCCTTGAAGCGGTCCAGATCGATGAACAGCACGGCGGCACGGGTACCACTGGCCTGGGCCTGCTGCAATTCCTGGTCGAGAATGGTCAGAAGGTGCTGCCGGTTTGGCAGCCCCGTCAATGCATCCAGGTGCGCCATCACGTGCAAACGCCGGTCGCGCTCGGCGGTGGACAGTGCGACCGCGACCCGGTCCGCGATATCGCGGATCAGCGCACGCCGCTGTTTCGATAGAGCGATTCCTTCCGAGTGACCGAGCACGATCAGGCCCCACACGCGCCGATTGCGCGCGATCGGTTGCACCAGAAAGACATTTGCCTTCGCTGGTTGCAGCGCTGGCACATAGCCGTTCGGGAGCAGCGGCCGCTCCTGCCAGTCCCAGACGGCTGCCGGGCCGACGAACAGTTTCGGGTCCGGATTCCACGCAATCGCAGTCGTCGGCGCGAGCTCGGTGCCCGACGCGTCAAATGCATGGATGCGTAGCTGCCCCGGAGTGCCCGCTTCGGCCACCCCGAGGCTCACCAGATCGGCGCCGGTGATGTCCTTCAACGCATCCAGCGCCAGCTTGCCGACCTTGCCGATGTCGGGCGACACCAGAATTGTCCTGTCGATTTCCGAGAACGTATGCATGGTGCGGAAATGCAGACCAAGCCGCTCGGCCATCGAATTGAAGGCCTGCGCCACACGACCGAATTCGTCCGACGCCGCCGCCGGAATGCGAACCGAAAAATCGCGCTCGGCGATGCTTTGCGCGCCGAGCAGCAGCCGCTCGAGCGGCACCAGGATGCATCGCATCTGATTGAGGCTGAGCAACAGCGCCATCAGCGCCGCGAGGCCGGCGACCAGCATCACGTGCAGGTAGAACGAACGGTTCGTCTGCACCGAGGCGTCCTCTGAACGGATTGCCGTTACCACCCAGTCCTCGCTGGAAAACACTGCGCGCAGCGGCAGCGGGAATGACATCGCCAACATCGGTTCGTCGCCGTGCATCCAATGCATGACCGATGACGGCGCACGAACACGTTCGCCAGGGTCGGTTGCGGGGATCGAAAGCGCCGGATTGGAACAGTGCAACTGAATGCCGCCGGCGGTGGTCACGCACATCTCGGTCGTGATCGTGCTCGGGTCGGCGCTTGCCCACAGCGCATCCGAATTGATCACCGCGACGACAAGCGTGCGCGCTGCGCCGACCCCGAACGGGCGGACCAGCACAACATCGTTCGATGCTGATCCGATGTGAACGAGAACGCTGGGCCGGACCGGGTCGCTTTCGGCCGCGAACCTGCGCAGCACGACCGGCTCGGGAATCTCGCCGTACGAATGAAGCACCTTGCCGTCGCGATCAAGCAGAGCAACCGCACTGATCTCCTGACTGAACACAACCGGACCCGACGAGGGGGCCGGAGATTTGCTGGCCGGGTTGCCGCCGAATGCCTTCAGTTCGGCATCGATGCGGCGCAAGTGTTCCAGCACATGGGTGCTGTAGGCCTGCGCCGTCCGCGCCATTTCGGTCAGGTCCGCTTCGCGCAGAAATCCGCCCATTCGCAGCAATAGCGAAAGGCCGAGCAGTGTTACGGGCACCAGCGTCGCAATCAGAAACAGCAATACGAGCCGGCGACCGACATGGCTGTGCACGAACAGCAGCTTCAGGTAAGGGATGCGCTGCTCGCGGACTTCCGCGCTCGGCGCTGCCGCGTTCTGCTCGCTCATTGGCTGTGGCGCGGATGCGTAATGCCAGATCCGCGTGAATCTCTTCCCGTCGAGAAGTGAACGCCAGCCTAGCCGGGCAATCCGGTCGCAGGAAGCGTGCGGCATCGCATTCCGTCCGCGCCACGCCACCGCTCCTCGGATGCGATTCATCCGTGCGAATGACGTGACAAGCGACTTCGATGCGAGTCCGAAATCGCGATCCGGCCTGCGATGACCGCACCGCGTGCATTTAACGGTGGGAAAGTGTCGACCGATAGAACGTGCCCGCGCAGCGTGCCCCGGAAGCAGCACCGTCGTGGAACCGATCCTGATCGCGACTCAACGCGTCAGGATTTTCGTGTCGGCGTGTCGGACGAACCTCGGTTCAATCCCAGCGCGCTGCGCAGCGAGCCCAGCAGCCCGCCCTTCTTCTCATGCTTTTCGGCGTCGGCCGGTGGCGCCGAAACGGCCTTCGCTGCGTCGCTTCCTGCGATCGCGGTGCGCGCTCTTGCGCTGCCAAGCAGGCCCAGCGCGGAACATGCATTGACAAAATTGCACGCGGTCTCAAGGCGCACGTCGGCGCGCGTCGCCAGCTCGCCGACGGTCAGTGCCTCTGCCTTCAGCAGCGAAGCCATGCGCACGTCTGAGCGATAGTGCGGCAGTCGGCTGAAATCGGGCCACTTTCTCAGTCGATATGGCTTGCTGACATTCAGCTCAGGTCGAAGCTCGCCATTGGAACCGGCTACCCAGTAGATCCACTCCAGCTTGGCCGGCGGCTCGAACGCGCGTCCGCGCTTGACCAGTGCGGCCTGTTCGTCATCTGTGAGATTGAGCAATATGACGGGCACGTTCGCACGGATCAGATCCGCCAGATCGGTTGCCCGCAGTCGCGTTGTGATTCCGCGGCCCGGAAGCGCGGAGAAGATCTTTGACTCCGTGGGGGTCAGCACGGTGACCGCGCGCGCGGGGTCCTGCAGAACCCAGCGCGTCGCGGTGCGCATCGATGTGCGGATGCCACGTTCGGACTCGGCCACGTCTGTTCCCTGCGGCGGCAAAGTGGTGGTGGCGCCCATTCCTCCGCGGCGCCTTTCAAGTTCGGCCTGCGCCTTGTGGAGAACTTCAATCGTGCGCGCGCTGTTCAGCGGACGGTGGATCACGCAGAACGTGTTGGGCGGCGGCGGCCCTGAGCCGTCGAAAACGATGTACAAGGCGGACTCGCGCGCCGTGCCGGCAGAATTCAATTGCTCCAGCGAGTCGGCATCGAGCAGCACGACATCGCTCGTCGCCGGGTCCGTGACACGCCAGTGGTTGCCGAGCATGGGCAACAACAGGCGCAGCATCGAGCGCGCCGCGGCTTCTGAGTTCTTGGTGATGCCGTGAAAGGCGACGGTGAAGGCGGTCACAGTGCGTGTCTCCGCCAGGATCGCGCGCGCGCCTGGCACATTGGAACCGATCGCGCCATGATCATCATGTCACGGGCACCACGCGTGGGGCCGTTGCGGGTCCGACCAACTCTGGCGATGGAACCGTGGTCCGCAGCGGATCGCTTGATTCCGCGCCGCGCATCCGGCGGCGCGTTTCCTCGATCACCGCGGCGACGCCGCCGGTTTCCGAGCAACGCGCAAGGGCCACAAGCCGGTCCGCCGGCAGCGGCGGACTGAGCAGATAGCCCTGCACTTTCTCGCAGCCGGCTTTGCCCAGGAATTCGAGTTGTTCGATCGTTTCCACTCCCTCCGCTACCACCTCCTTGCGCAGCGTATGCGCCATGTTGATGATAGCCGCCGCGATCGTACCCGCATCCTTGTCGGTAGCGATGTCGGCGACGAATGTTTTATCGAGTTTCAGGATCGAGGCCGGCAAGGTCTTCAGGTAGCTGAACGACGAGTAGCCGGTGCCGAAGTCGTCGATCGCCACGCAGGCGCCGGCCCGTTCCAGCGCGCGCAAGGACGAGATGGCAAGTTCACCACCGTCGAGGATGAGCGATTCGGTCACTTCGACTTCGAGGCTGTCCGGCGCCATGTTCGTCGCCACCATGGTGCAGTCGACCGTCGGGACGAACTCCGGCTGGCGCAGTTGCCGGCTCGACACGTTCACCGAGACGCGCGGAATCGGAACGCCCTCCTTGCGCCAGCGCCCGTGTTGCAGGCACGCTTCGCGCATCACCCAAACGCCGAGCTTTTCGATCAGTCCGGTGTCCTCGGCCATTTCGATGAAATGGCTCGGCGTCAGCAGGCCGCGGGTCGGATGCCGCCAGCGCAGCAGCGCTTCGGCGCTGCACACGCGGCCCGTGCGCAGATCGATCTGCGGCTGGAAGAACAGAACGAACTCGTTGCGCTCGAGCGCCTGTCGCAGTTCGCGGTCAAGCGTGACGCGACGATTCATTTCCACGTTCATGCTCTGCCTGAAGAACGCGAATCGACCGCGGCCCTCTTCCTTGGCCTGGTACATCGCGGTGTCGGCCTTCTTGAGCAGGTCGGCGCCATCATTGCCATCGTCGGGAAAGATCGATATGCCGATACTCGCACCCGCATACACGTTGTGCCCTTCGACCTCGAACGGCTTGGCCATCGCTTTCACCAGCTTGCGCGCCACATTGCCGGCATCGGCCACGGTCGCGAAATCCCGCAGCACAACGACGAACTCGTCGCCGCCGTGGCGCCCGACCTGATCGGCGTCTCGCACGTTTTCACGGATACGTTCGGAGACGCGCTTGAGCAAGGTGTCGCCGGCGGAGTGACCGAGCGTGTCATTGGTTTCCTTGAAGCGATCCAGATCGATGAACAACACGCCGACGCGTCTCTTGCCGGCACTGGCTTCGGCCAGTTCGTGATCGAGGATGCCCAGCAGACGCTGGCGGTTCGGCAGGCCGGTCAGACCGTCAAGGTGCGCCAGCACATGCAGGCGCCGGTCTCGTTCGGCGGTTGAAAGCGCGACGGCGAGACGGTCGGCGATATCGCGTATCAACGCGCGCCGATGGTTCGGGAATTCCTTCGCCTCGCGGTGGCCCATGACGATCAGGCCCCAGATTCGCTGGTTGCGCGCAATCGGCTGTACAAAGAAGACCTTCTCAGGTCCCGGCTTGTACGCCTGCAGATAGCCGTTCGGCAGCGGCGGTTCGTCGGTCCAGACCCAGGCGGACTTCCGACCCAGGAACAGCTTCGGATCCGGGTTCCAGGCGACTTCGTGCGCCGGCGCGAGTTCGCCGTCGGGTCCTTCACAGAAGTAGATGCGAAGCTGCGCCGGACTGCTGGGTTCCACCACGCCGATGCTCACGTAGTCAACATGCGTGATTTCCTTCAGTGTGTCGAGCGCCAGCTTGGCGATCTTGCCGGTGTCGGGCGACGTCAGGATCGTCTTGTCGATCTCCGAGAAAGTGTGCAGCGCCTGAAAGTGCACGCCGAGTCGTTCTGCCATCGCATTGAACGCCGAGGCCACACGACCGAACTCATCGCGCGCCGTGACTTTGATGCGAGCCGAGAAATCGCGGTTGGCAATACTCTTGGCGCCGATCAGCAAGCGCTCCAGCGGCACGAGAATGCTGCGCATCTGGCGCAGGCTCAGAAAAAGGGCGACCAGCGCAGCGAGCGCGGCTGCGAGGATGGAGAAGAAACGGAACGAACGCGATGTCTGCTCGGCCAGTTGTTTCGAGCGGATCGCAGTCACCACCCAGTGCTCGCCATCGAAGAACTGCGCGATGCGCAGCGCGCTCGTTGTCGCCTGCATCGGTTCACCGTTGCGGACCCAGTGCATCTCGCGTGTTTCATCCGCCTTGCCGAGACCGAACAAGGGCGCTTTGTTGGTCGACGCCGGGTCCGTGCAGTAAAGGTAGATTCCATCGGAAGTCGCGACGCAGAATTCGGTGAACATCGTCAATGGTGCAGCACCGGACCAGAGGAAATTTGCGTCCACGTTGACGACGACGATCTGCTCGCGGTCCGTGTTGCTGATCCGACGCGCCATCAAGACCGCGGTGCCCTGCTCGTTCTTGACGCTGGCCACGCGCGCTTTGCCCGACCCCGTTGTTTCGGCAAGCTTCCTCAATGCGGATGGTTCCGGGACGACACCGCGCGCTGTCAGCACCGAACCGTCGCGGTCGAGCACCGCCACGCCCTTGAACTCGCGCCCAATGCGCCTGATCGCGGCCGCAACATCGAGCGTCGGATTGACATTGCGCCACTCGGCGGTCCGCAACGTATCGTCGACGCGTGACAGGCGCTCGATGACGACGGCGCCGTACGCCTGTGCCGCCTGCGCGATCTCCGCGTCCTGCGAGGCCTTCAGGACGTCGCCGATCTGAACGAACAGCGCCAGCCCCATGACCGAAACCGGAAACAGTGCCGCGAGCAGGAACATCGCCATCAGTCGGCGTCCGACATGGCTGTGGACAAACAAGAGCTTGAGATGCGACAGCGGAGTCGCCTTCTCCTTGACGCGCTCGCGCGCGGCGTCCTTCATGCTGTCTCCCATGGATGCGCGAGTTGCGCGGCGCTCCATCTTTTTGCAAATGAGTGAGCGTCAGCCTATCGAGATTCATCCGTAATACATAGCTCCTGATGTCGTAGCGCGTCGGCTCCGACATACCGCTCCTCATCTGGCGCTCATCCGTTTTCATGAGGCCTTGCGGCGCACCGGTGGCCGCCGCGCTGCGCTTCAGTGCGCCGCGGCTACTTCGGCTCGAAGGTGAACAATGCCGGTGACGCCGGATCGACACGCACTCGAATCCAGCGGATGCGCGGACTGCCGAAGGTCTGAACACGCGTCACGTTGGTCGCTGGCCTGCCTTCGGCTGCGCGGGTGAAAGGTTGATCGATGATCAGTTCATGAAAGTCGCCGTGAGCCAGCACGACCGGCCTGGCGAAGTCGAGCGCGCGTTCGCGCAGTCGCCGCAGCAGCGGCTCGAAAGGAATGCGCTCTGCATGCGTAGGCGGAAGATCGAAGCGGGGATTCGCCTGCATCATCAGGAACACCCCGGCTGCATCAATCACGCGCGCGCGCGCAAAGGCGTGATCGAGCCACTCCAGCGCGGCCGCGGTGCGCCGCTCGACCTCCGCGAGGCGGTCCGCACGCGGCGACGCACGCGTATCGGCCGCGTCAAATCCGGTCCAGGGTTCGAGATCGTTGTCGCTGCCGATGATGTGCAGTGTCGCGAACACCACGCGCTCGCGCACGAACAGCGTGTTTTCGACATACTCGTTGAAGCCAGCCTGCGCACTCTGCGGCTCAACTGCGAACGGGCGCTGCCCGCTGGTACGCAGCGGATCGCTGAAGAAAAGTGAGCGGACGAACGCCAGCCGCTCCAGGGGATGGAAGCGACCCGCGGCGGGGCGATGGCAGTCGGTCCACTCGTTGTCGCCGGGCGTATAGATGAGCGCACTGCGAAAGCGCTGCAACTGCTCGTAGCGCGCGCGGATCAGCGCGTCGGTGCACGGCTCGCCGCCGCCCTTGATGTCGCCGACGTGCATCACGAAGCTGACCGAGGGATCGGCGTTGATGGTGTCGATCACCGAGTCAAACAAGCCCTCCTCGCGCGTGCTGTACGGCATGTCGCCGATCAGCGCGAACGAAACACCGCCGCGCGCCTCCACTGACGGCGGCGGCGCGGCACAGCCCGCCAGGATGGCCACCACAGTCGCCGCAAGGACAGTACGCATCGTCAGACTCAAAGACGAGTTCATGGAGGCTCTACCGCTGGACGACGGCGTCGGCAATGAAATCGAGCATGCCTGGCAGTTCCGACAGCACTGGAAGCAGGCGCAGTTCGATCATCGGGTAGCGCGTCCGCAGATTTGCGAGCAGTGGCGGCACGTCGTACGCGATATGACCACCGCTGGCCCAGAAGACCGGCACGATGTCGATCTGCGTACAGCCGGCGTGCAATACCTCGCGGATCGTCTCTTCCAGCGTCGGCGGCTGGAACTCGAGGAACGCCTGTGTCACGTGCGCATCCGGCGTGCGCGCCCGAACCCGCTGCGCCAGCTCGCCCAGCGTGAGCGACCAGCGGGCATCGCGCGCACCATGCGCGAACAGGATCACGGCCTTCCGGGGTAATGCAGCCATGGCGTCGATTATCGACTTGAAAAGCAGCGCCGCATGCCCAACTGCGCCGCATGGGTGAACGCCCTCAGTTTGTCGCCGCCAACGGCGGCCTTTCTGCGCAAGCCGCCGCGCCTGCTGTTGAGGCGCCACTGCTCGATGCGTATTCGCGCACGATCGTGGATGTCGTCGAACGGGTCGGTCCGGCGGTGGGGTTCGTTTCGGTGCGCAAGACCCGGGGCCCGCGATCAGTGCGTGCCCAGCGCGGCACCGGTTCGGGATTCACCTTCACGCCCGACGGCTATCTGCTCACAAACAGCCACGTCGTACACGGTGCGAGCCACATCCGCGTCGCGTTCGCGGACGGGCGCGAGTTCGATGCCGATCTGATCGGAGATGATCCCGATACCGACCTGGCGATGATTCGCGTCGGCGGTCACGATCTGCCCACCGTCAGCCTTGGTCACTCGCGCGCATTGCGCGTGGGCCAGATTGCGGTGGCGATCGGCAATCCGCTGGGCTTCCAGAACACCGTGACCGCCGGCGTGATCTCTGCACTTGGCCGTTCGCTGCGTTCGCAAAGCGGGCGCCTGATCGACGACGTGATCCAGACCGATGCGGCCCTGAACCCTGGCAACTCCGGCGGACCGCTCTGCAGTTCGACGGGTGAGGTGATCGGCGTCAACACCGCGATCATTCCCGGCGCGCAGGCGATCTGCTTTGCCACCGGCATCGACACCGCGCGCTGGGTGGTGGGACAACTGTTCGCGCATGGCCGTGTGCGGCGTGCGTTCATCGGAGTCGGCGGCGCGACCGCACCGTTGCCGCGCGTCCTGCAGCGCGCGCTAACGCTCGAACAGGCGAGCGGCGTGCGGGTCCAGGAGGTGCAGCCAGGAAGCCCGGCACACTCGGCAGGGCTGGAAGATGGCGACCTGGTCGTTGGACTTGATGGGACCATCGTTGCCGGGATCGATGACCTGCAACGCCTGCTCGATGCGTCGCGCATCGGCAGACTCAGCGTGCTGCGCATCGTGCGCCGTAATCGATTGCTGCACTTGACGCTGACGCCGCTCGACGCCAGCGCGTGACGCTTGCACGGCGCACGGCGGCGTTGCCGTAGACTGGCCGCGTCCCGATTCCCCACCGCATTTCCCAATGACAATCAATCATCAGATTCGTCTTGCCGCACGCCCGGTCGGGCTGCCCAAGCGCAATGACTGGAGTTTCACCGAAGAGCCGGTGAAACAGCCCGGCGCAAAGGAAGTACTCGTCAAGGTCCTGTACCTCTCGCTCGACCCCGCCATGCGCGGCTGGATGAACGAGGGCCGCTCGTACATCAAGCCGGTCGCGCTTGGGGATGTGATGCGGGCCGGCGCGGCGGGCAAGGTGATCGCATCGAATCTCCCGCAATTTGCGGTCGGCGACTACGTCACCGGCGGATTTGGCGTGCAGGAATACGCGATTTCAGATGGCAAGGACATAGTCAAGGTCGACCCGCGCGTCGCACCGCTACCGGTGTTCCTGGGCACGCTTGGGATGCCGGGCATGACCGCGTACTTCGGGCTGCTCGACATCGGTCAGCCGAAGGAGGGTGAAACCGTCGTCGTCTCCGGCGCTGCCGGCGCAGTCGGCACGGTCGTTGGACAGATTGCGAAGATCAGGGGCTGTCGCGCGATTGGTATTGCAGGTGGGCAGGACAAGTGCCGCTGGATCGTCGACGAACTGGGCTTCGACGCCGCAATCGACTACAAGCACGAGGAGGTCGGCGCGGCATTGAAGCGGCACTGCGCCAAAGGTGTCGACGTCTATTTCGACAATGTTGGCGGCGATATTCTTGATGCGGTGCTCGCGCGGCTGGCGCGCAATGCGCGCGTCATCATCTGCGGCGCAATCTCGCAGTACAACACCACGGCACCAGTCAAGGGTCCGGGCAATTACCTGTCGCTGCTGGTCAATCGCGCGATGATGAAGGGCATGGTGGTGTTCGACTACGCCGACCGTTATCACCTCGCGGCGCGCGAGATGGCGGGCTGGATGGCGCAGGGAAAACTCAAGGCGCGCACCGATGTGAGCGTCGGGCTGGAGAACTTCCCCGAGGCGCTGCTCAAGCTCTTCAAGGGCGAGAACACTGGAAAGCTGGTGTTGAAGGTCGCCGACGACGCGCAGGGAAACGCTGCGTAAGCGACGGGGCGCAATCTCTGTATTGGACGCGGGGCGCGCGCACTCGTCGCGAAGTGCCCGGCCGTGCACGCGGACCGATTGACCATCGTCATAGCTGCATCCGAGAAGTTTGTTGCGGCGCCGATCGAACCAGCCGTTCTTCGCATATGAAAACTTGGTCCTAAGCCGCGGTGGTCAGGCACCGATAATCGGGCGACCGAATTGCCGGAGAACGCCATGACCATCACTCACCGCGACATTGCAGACCAGACCGACGCAGCAGACGCGGCGCCGTTGACCGCCGATCAGATCTTCGATCTGGCGGCGGTGCGGCGGCTGGAGTTCGACCTCGAGTACGCCGGCGCCGTCACACCACCCGAGGCATGGCAGTTGCTGCGTCAGGGCGCCGCCACGATCATCGATGTGCGTACCTCACCGGAAGTCAAATTCGTCGGCCGGGTCCCGGGCTCGATCAACATCGAGTGGCGCGGCTTCGATTTGCTGCCGCGCGCGGCGTTTGTCCAGTCGCTGGGCAAGGTCGCACGGCGCGACGCGCCGCTGCTGTTCATATGTCGCAGTGCGGTGCGCTCGGATGACGCCGCGCTCGCGGCCGTAGAGTCCGGCTTCAAGCGCGTCTACAACGTGCTCGAAGGATTCGAAGGCCAGATCGACGTCACGCAACAGCGCGGCAAGATCAACGGCTGGCGGCGGGCGGGACTGCCGTGGATTCAGGACTGAACCGACATCGCGTCGCTGCGGGCGATGCGGCTATTCGAGGCTGACGCCGTTGCGACGCGTGATTGCGCGGCGCTCGCCACACTGGACAGTCACAGCACGCGCGTAGCGCCACAGCAGGCGGGGTAAGCTGAAGGCTCCATCAAAAGGAGCCAGTCGGCATGCGCCTGATCACCGACGAGGAAGTCGCCGGCGTGGTAACGATGCGCGAAGCGATCGCCGCGATGGCGGCCGCATTCGAACAGTTTGGCAACGGCACTGGTGCGATCGCGCCGCGGGTGCGCGCAACGGCCGCACACGATTCGCAGCCGGTCACGCTCTCCACGCTTGGCGCGTCCCTGCCCGCCAGCGGCGTGGTCGGCGCCAAGGTTTACGCCACCGTCGGCGGCCGGTTCAACTTCGTGGTCGTGTTGTTTTCGTCGCTCACCGGCGCGCCGCTCGCCGCGATTGAGGCCAACGAGCTCACGCGCCTGCGCACCGCGGCGGCGAGCGCCGTGGCGATGCAGCGCCTGGCGCGGCGCGACAGCCGCACGCTGGCGATTTTCGGTACTGGCGTGCAGGCCCGCGCGCATACCGAAGCGTTCCTGCTGTCACACGCGTTCGAGCGCGTGCTCGTGTCCGGTCGTGCCGGCGCGCCTGATTTCGCCAACTGGATCGCAACCGAGTTCGGCGTGCCGGCGCAGGCCGTCGAGGCGGCACATGCGGCGCGCGAGGCTGACGTCATTGCCACCTGCACGCGTGCGGTCGAACCACTGTTCGATGGCGCGCTGGTGCGGCCGGGCGCGTTCATTGCTGCGACGGGCGCGAGCAAGCCGGCCGCGCGCGAGATCGACGATACATTGCTCGCGCGCGCCGAGCTGATTGTGGTCGAGTGGCTTGCCGCCGCGCAGGCCGAAGCCGGTGAGTTCGTGCGCGCTGGCATCGGAATCATCGACGAGGCAATGAAGCAGGGGCGCGTCGTCGAGCTCGGCAAGCTGCTTGTGCACGGCACGCGTTACGAGCGGCGCGCGAGCGACATCGTGCTCTACAAGTCGGTCGGCATCGGGCTCGAAGACGTGGCGCTCGCCAACCTGGTCTGGCGGCGGATGCAGTAGGCAGACGTCGATGCGTGCGCTTGTCATCGCGTTCACCGTTCTCGCCGCCGCGCCCGTGTTCGCGCAGCGCGCTCCGGGCGCGCCCACAGCCGAAGCCGCGCAGGCGCAGATCGCACGGCTGCAGATCGAGATGTCGAAGAACGAGGAGGCGCGCCGGCGCATCGATTCCGAACTGCGCGAGATGGAACGCCGAGCCAACGAGCTGCGCATCGAACAGCAGAGGTTGCAGAACGAGTACGTTCGTATGCAGTCCGAACTCCTGCTGCTGCAACAGCAGGCGCGTTGACGCAAGGCTCTGAACGATGTGCGGCCGCTACGACCTGTCGGACAATCCTGCTGCGATCAAGGCGAAGTTCTCGGTGCCGCGCGTGCCGGAGTTCGCGCCGAATCTCGATGTGCGGCCGACGCAGGTGAATCCGATCGTTCGGCTCGATCGCGAGGGTGGCCGCGAATGTGTGTTCGCGCGCTGGGGCCTGGTGCCGATCTGGGCCAAGGAGTTGAAGTTCGGCAATCGCTGCATCAATGCACGCGCGGAAACGATTGCTTCCGCGCCATCCTTTCGCGCTGCATACGGCAAGCGGCGCTGCCTGGTGCCGGTCAACAGTTTCTACGAATGGAGCGGGCCCGCCGGCCACAAGATCAAGTGGCGTATCGGGCTGAAGGATGAGCGGCTGTTTGCGCTCGCCGGGCTGTGGGAGTGGTGGAAGGATCCGGCGTCGGGCGAAGGTGTCGAGACCTACACGATCATCACGACCGATGCCAACGCGGCGCTCGCGTCGATTCACGACCGCATGCCGGTCATTGTCGCGGCGGATCGCTATGCCGCATGGCTTGATCCGAACGTGGATCCGCACGCGGCGCTGATTCCGTTTGATGCCGACGCGATGCGGGTGGCGCAGGCATAGCTGAGTTGCTCGATCCGGTGGATTGACTGCCAGCGGCAGCCGCTCGCCCGCAAGGCAGTTATTGCGGCTCGATGCCCGCTTTCTTGACCAGCTTGGCATAGCGCGCCAGCTCGCTGCGGAAGAACTGGCCGGCGTACTCGACGGTGCTGACGTTGATGACGTTGCCCTGCCTGGACATCGCTTCGCGGACGTCGGGCGCATTGAATGCGGTCGCCACTGCCGCGTGCAGGCGCTTGACGTCGCCCGCGGACAGACCTTTTGGCCCGATGAAACCGAACCAGGCCTCGATCACGTACCCGGGCAGGCCCTGCTCGACGAAGGTGGGAATCTCGGGAGCCGCCGGTACGCGCTCGGCCGTGGCCACGCCGATCGCGCGCAGGGTGCCCGCCTTGAGCTGACCCTGCACCGACGGCAGCGCCACGGTGGCGAAGTCAATCTGCCCGCCGATCAGGTCAGTGACCATCGGCCCCACGCCCTTGTATGGAATGTGTTTCGCCTGGACCTTGGCCTCGTCGAGGAACAACTCGCTCGCCAGATGCAGGATCGTGCCGTTGCCGCCCGATCCGTAGTTGTAGGCGTCGGACTTGGCTTTCAGCAGCGCAATGAATTCCGGCGAGGTCCTGGCTGTTACCTTGTTCGGATTGACCACCAGAACGACCGGCGTGGTGCCGATCACGGCGATCGGCGTGATGTCATTGATCGGGTCAAACGGCACCGATTTGTAGACGCTAGGGTAGATCACGTGGTTGTTCGACACGATGCTCAGCGTGAAGCCGTCCGGTGCAGCGCGCACCAGTTGCTGCACGCCGACGATGCCGCCGGCGCCCGGCTGGTTGTCGACGATCACCGGGTAGCCAAGCGCCTTCGCCAGCGCCGGCTGGGCGGCGCGGGTGATCGCGTCGATGCCGGAGCCGGTCGCATTCGGCAGGATGAAGCGCACCGTTTTCTCGCCGACCTGCGCACGCGCGCGGCCGAGGGCCGCAAGGAGAGCGGCGCCGCCGGTCAGCGCCATCAGCCGCTGCAAGGTCACGCGGCGATTCGCGAGCGTCCGGGTCACCTCTGTCTTCATCTGTGTCTCCTGATCGGCAGCATTCGATTCTGACTCAGGCAATTGCGCGCGTGTCGCGCAATGCCTCGATCTGCTTTGCACCGTAGCCGATTCCGGCCAGCAGTTCCATCGTGCGCTGTCGCAACCTGGGAGGATCAATGCGCACGCCGAGGCGCGCGCCCGCCATGGTGATCGGGAACGGTGTGATCTTGACCGTGCCGAGGGTCTTTTACCCTAGAAACGGCGGTTGAGACTGCACCGATGCCGATTTCGTCAAGGCTGGCGGGCCTTTGTGCGGATGATGCAAACTCACCCGATGGGTGAAGCGAACGAAGCGCGCAAGGGGCCGATCGCGCAGGCCGTCGAGACAATGGTGGCGCAGACGATGGGCGGGCGCATGCAGGTGCGCTGGGACGAGTCGGCGCAGGCCACACCGCACGGGCAGTTGGTGTTCTTTGCCGAATTCCTGGCCACAGCCGGCGTCTTTGACCGCTGGGTCGAGGCTTGTCCGCTGAGTTACAGCAGTCCGAACGCCTCGCCCAAGCGCGACGTGCTGGGCACGCTGATGCTGGGCATTTTGGCGGGTAGCCGGCGCTATGCGCACATTGCCGGGGTGCGTGGCGATGCGGTGGCCGCACAGGCCCTGGGGATGCGCCGCGTGGTGAGCGAAGACGCGGTGCGGCGCGCGTTGCAGCAGATCGAGAGCGGGGCGGCCGAGTCGTGGATGCGTACGGCGCTGATGGACAGCGTGAAGAGCGCGCTAGTGCGGCCGTGGATCCTGGATGTGGACACCACGATCAAGCCGCTGTACGGACACCAGCAAGGCGCCGAGGTGGGCTACAACCCGCACAAGCCGGGACGTCCCAGCCATGCGCTGCACACCTTCTGGGTGGGCAATCTGCGGCTGGTGCTGGAGGCGCAACTGAGCAGCGGCAAGCAGCACACGTCGGGCCACGCGCGGCCGGCGCTGGGGCGCCTGCTGGATGAACTGGGGGAGCACGGTCCGGCGCTGGTGCGGGGCGATTGCGGCTGGGGCCACGAGGACATCCTCAATGAGTGCGAACGGCGTGATCGGCCGTACCTGTTCCGGCTGCGGCGCACAGCCAACGTCAAGCGACTGCTGCAACGACTATTCAATCGCGAGGACTGGAGCGCGGCGACCGAAGCCGCCCAGGGGTGGCAGGCGATCGAAGACCGCCTTCAGCTCAGCGGCTGGAGTCGCGAGCGGCGCGTGGTGGTGCTGCGTCGGCGACTCAAGCAAGACCTCGTGCTGACACGCAAGGCATCGGCGCCGGCGGACCAGATGATGCTGGCACTGGCCCACGATGAGGTGTGTGACGAGGCCGACCTGTGGGAGTACGCGGTGCTGGTGACCAACAGCAGCTACGAGCGACAAGCGATCGGGCAGTTGTACCGCGACCGCTGCGATTGCGAAAACGGGTTCGATGAATTGAAGAACCAGTGGGGCTGGGGCGGCTTCACCACGCAGGACATGCACCGCAGTCAGATCACCGCGCGCGCGGTGGCGCTGGTCTACAACTGGTGGAGTTGGTACGTGCGCGCGGCCAACCCGCAGGGGCGCCGCGAGGCGCTGACCAGCCGCCCGCTGCTGCTCGCGGCGGTGGGCCGCGCGGTCAGCCATGCCGGCCAGACGCTGCTGTACCTGACGCCGATGCATGCCGAAACGGGCTTGATCAAATCGATGATCGCCAATGTCCATGCGGCTTTGCGCCACGTCAGGCGCGCTGCGGAGCAGTTGCCCGGGCTCGACCGCTGGCGCGCGCTGCTGACCTACATCTGCGACAGAATCGTCGGCCATAACCCCTTGCCAGCGCCTCCGCCAGCATTGGCCGCGCCAGGGTAACTGCGGTTCTTAGGTTTACTCGTCGACCGGGCTGCACACGGCACCGTATCTCAGCGACTATCCGTGCGTGGCGGCTCACCCTTCGCACGCACTGGCCAAGCGCAAGAAGCTCCCCTTCGAAGACACGCTGGAAGAGGCGTGGATCGGTGTCGCGCCTGGACGTTGCCTGCAGGATTGTCGCGCCGGGACTGGGAATCGCCGTTCTGCCGCGCGAGGCGGCGACGCTCTATGCACGGTCGTCGGCGCTGGCGCTGGTCCCGCTCACTGACCCGTGGGCGAAACGGCGCTTCGTTGCCCGCTCACGCCCGGAACAGATGCGGTCGGCAACGACCCGGCTCCTCGTCGAGCATCTGCACCGAAACGCGTAGCTCCAGCCCGACGAATCGGGATCTGGATTGCGCGATCAGTAGTACGGAACGTCTGATCGACGCTCAAGGCGCCGGATGCGTTGTTCCAAGTCGCACAAGTCCTGCGCTTTGGACAGGTAGTCCTCGATCTCACGCCGCCGCGCCGCCTCCCCGCTGCTCTCAAACCAACTGGCGAGCTTGGGAAAGAACCCGCGCAAGACTTCGCCACGACGCTTGACCAGTTCGGGCGGGGAGGTCTTCGGTTCCTTGGCGGCCCATGGCTGACTTGCCGGCAGGTAGCGCGCCCGCGGGGATGGCGCGTCGAACTCCGCCCTTCCCACAATTGTCGAAATCCAGCTTTGCATCTTGAACTCCTCTAGCCGCGCACTGGTGGCATGATTGCTGCAATGCACACTAGCAATGATGAGGGCGTAAGATCGATAAATAAAATCGTCTTTTCAGATGCTTATCATCATTTTCGACAATCAGGCAGCCCACTTTTTTCCGCATTGCAAAAACTGGAATAACCCCTCCAGTTCAGGGAGTCAACCGATGGAGCTCTATCGATTACGGACGTTCGCGGTGGTAGCTGACGAAGGCCATATGACACGCGCCGCCGAGCGGCTGCATATCAGCCAGCCGGCGGTGAGCGCCCAGATCAAGGCGCTCGAAGAGCGGTTCGACCTGCGATTGTTCGATCGTTCTGCCAGTGGAATGGTGCTGACCGTCGCCGGGCGTGAGTTGCTCGCGCAAACGCGACGGTTGCTCGACGTGGCCGACGAACTGGAGCGCACCGCCAAGCGCCTCAAGGGTGAGGTTGCAGGGCTGCTGCGCGTGGGTACGGTCAGCGACCCGGCGGCGATTCGCCTGGGGCATCTGTTGGCACGCGCGGTCGAACGCTACCCGAGCCTTGAACTCGAGTTGCATCACGAGATCTCCGGCGCCGCATTGGAGAGCGTGCGTGACGGACGGCTCGACGCGAGTTTCTATTTTGGTGATGCGCCGGGGCCTGACATCACGTCTCTGCGGTTAGGCCAGCTCGTCTACCGCGTCGCTGCGCCCGGCGCGTGGGGCGATCAGCTGCGCAGCGCCGATTGGGCCGAGATGGCTGCGCTGCCCTGGATCCTGACCCCGGCCATCAGCACGCACAACCGGCTGGTGACCGAACTGTTCGCTGCGCAGGGAATCGATCCGCCTCAGCGCCACGTGGAAGCGGATCAGGAATCGGTGATCGAGAATCTCGTGGCCTCAGGTGTTGGCGTGTCACTGATGCGCGAGGAAAAAGCGATGGAGCGCGCGCGCTCCGGCGACGTCCTCATCTGGGACAAGGCGCGGCTGCGCACGACGTTGTGGTTCGTGTGTGCCGCGGCGCGGGCCGAAGATCCGCTGATTCGCGCGGTGTTTGATCTGGTGCGCGAAACTTGGCAACAGGAACGCGCGGCCCTGCTGCGCGGCGAAATCGAGCGTGTGGAAGCAGCTCCGCTCGCAGCGACGGACTGACGGCGACGGTCCGCGGCCAAGCTGCCACTTCAACGGCTATCGATTCGCAGGCGGCTTCGACGTCGAATCGGCACTTGCCTGTGACTGCGCGGGATCCCAGCCGCCACCGAGCGCTTTGTACAGGTCAACGATCGCAGTCTGTCGATCACGCAGCGCGGCCAGCCGCGCGCGCTCCGCATCAAGCAGATTGCGCTGCGCGTCCAGCACATCGATGTAGCTTGAATATCCATTGCGCTGGCGCAGTTCGGCAAGCTTCAGTGCATCGATCACGCGCGCACGCCGTTCATCCTGTGCAGTGAATGCTTCGCGCGCACTGCGATGCGCAACCAGCGCATCGTGCACGTCGCGGAACGCCGACTGCACGGCCTGCTGATATGCAATCGAGGCCTGCTCGCGCCGCGCGGTGGCGGCATCCACTTGCGCACCGATACGCTGCGCGGCGATGATCGGCTGCAGCAGCTTCGCGCCGATTGACCAGACACGCGCCGGAGCGGTCAACAAATCTGACAGCTCCGCGCTTTCTCCGCCGAATTGCGCGGTAAGCGTCAGCGACGGGTAGTACTGCGCGCGTGCCTCGCTGATGCGCGCATCGGCGGCGCCGAGTTGCGCTTCGGCCTGACGAATGTCGGGACGGCGCGCGAGCAGGTCGGACGGCAGTCCCGCCGGTACGTCAGGCGCCGCGGCAGCGGTGATCTCCGCGCCGCGCGCAACCGACGGCGTGTAGACCTTCTTCGGGCTGCGGCCGGTGAGCACCGCCAGCGCGGATTCGCTCAGCGCGACCGCGCGCTCCATCGCCGGAATCACCGCGGCGACCGCGGCGCGCTCCGCCTGCGCCAGCTTGAACTCGTAGTCGCTCGCCACGCCCGCATCGAGGCGCTGCTTCTGCAGCCGCACATTGTCGTCGCGCGTCTTCAGCGTTTCCCTGGCGAGCGTCAACTCGGCGTCGTTGGCGCGCAGTGCGAAGTACGCCGTTGCGACCTGTCCGATGAGCGCGATGCGCACCGTCTCGGCGGCGTAGCGAGTTGCCAGCAGGCTCGACTGCGCGGCGTTTCGGCCGTTTGCATACTTGCCCCATAGATCGACCTCGTACGACGCGCGCAAGCCGGTGCTGTAGGTGGTCGTTGCATGTGGCCCCTGAAACTGCTGAGCGGTCGCGTCGCTGGTGCGGTTGCGATTGGCACCGAACTCGGCATCGAGCGACGGGTATAGCGGCGCGCGTGCCAGTCGCAGGTTGGCGCGTGCCTCATCGATGCGCGCGATCGCCGCGCGCAGATCGAGATTATTGTTCAGCGCCTCTTCGATCAGCGCGTTCAGCTGAGCGTCGTTGAACTGGGTCCAGAATCGGTCGATCCCCTGTGGCGCGGCGGCCGTCGTCTCGGGCAGTTCGATCATCAGACGTTTGGGCTCGGGCGTGTTGCACGCAGCCAGCATCGCGACGCACACGGCGCCGAGGGCGAAGACAGCAGCCGCTCGCTTAGACATGGCCACCTCCCCGTGCCAACGACTTGGCTGCCGCTTCGCGGATTGCCTTTGCATGCATTGCCGCGGCGCGGCCTTCGCCGATCGCGACCTCGTCGCGCAGTTCTTCCTTCGAGCGCGGCTCTCCGAGCTTGCGCTCGGTGATGAACTTGAAGAAGAACGGCACGAAGAAGATCGCAAGGAACGTCGCGGCCAGCATCCCGCCCATCACGCCGGTGCCGGCTGAGGTGCGCGCCCCGGCACCCGCGCCGCTGGCGAATGCGAGCGGCAGTACCCCGAGAATGAACGCGAGTGAGGTCATGATGATGGGACGGAACCGCAGCCGCGCCGCTTCGATCGCCGCCGCCGACACCGAGAAGCCCTCGGCCATCTTTTGCGACGCAAACTCGACGATCAGGATCGCGTTCTTCGCCGCCAGTCCCAGCAGCGTGACCAGCCCGATCTGGAAGTACACGTCATTGGTCAGACCTCTGAGCCACACTGCGGCCAGCGCACCGAAGGTGCCGAACGGCAATGCCATCAGGACTGAAAGCGGCAGCGACCAGCGTTCGTACTGCGCGGCGAGGATCAGGAACACCATGATCACGGCGAGCCCGAGTGCGAGTGCGGAGGTTCCGCTCGACTTCTTTTCCTGAAATGACACGCCGCCCCAGTCGAAGCTGAAGTCCGGCGGCAGCACTTCGCGCGCCACGCGCTCGACCTCGGCGATCGCCTGCCCGGAACTGACGCCGGGCGCTCCCTGGCCGATGATCTTCACCGCCGGCAGGTTGTTGAAACGTTCCAGCGCATCCGGCCCCGATGAGTACCTGACGTTCGCCAGCGCGCGCAGCGGCACCATCTCGCCGCGTTCGGAACGCACCCACACTGCGCCGATGTCATCGGGCCGATGCCGGTACTGCGGCTCGGCGCTCATCAGCACCTGCCAGGTGCGGCCGTACTTGTTGAAGTCGTTGATGTACGCGCTCCCGAGCGTGGCCGCGAGTGTATTGAACACATCGTCGATCGGTACGCCAAGTGACTTGGCCTTCTCGCGATCGACGTCGACATGCAGCTGCGGCACGTTGGCGCGCCACAGCGTCTGCGCGCCGCCCAGCACCGGGTCGCTGTTCAGGCGCCCGAGCAGTTGCTGCATCACTTCGGCCGTTTTCTGCGGACCCTCGGTCCCGCGGTTCTGCAGATAGAACTCATAACCGCCGGCGGTGCCGAGTCCGAAGATCGCCGGCGGCGCGAACGCCAGCACCAGGCCTTCCTTGATGTGCCCGGTCTTCATGAAGAACTCGCCGACGAGCTGCGGCGTCTTTTCCTTGCGCTCATCCCAGTGCTTCTGCGTGACGAAGATGGTGGCGGCATTGTTGCGGAACCCGCCGCCGATGAAATCGAAGCCGGTGAAAGCGACGACATCCTCGTTGACCGGATTGGACTTCAGTATCTGCACCACCTCGTTCACGACCTTGTCGGTGCGCTGAAGCGAGGACGCATCGGGCAGGATCACCGCTGCGATGTAGAAGCCCTGGTCCTCGTCCGGCACCAGCGACCCCGGCGTGATGCGCCACAGACCGCCGGCGATGAAGACCATGCCGATGAACAGGATGAGCGCGATCGCCCCGCGCTGGATCATCCAGATCACGCCGTCGGTGTAGCGCGTGCGGATGCGCGCGAACCATTTGTTGAAGGTTGAGAAGAAACGTCCCGGCTGCTTGTGCTCGCGCTTCAGGATCAGCACGCACAAGCTCGGGGTCAGCGTCAACGCGACGATGCCCGAAATGCCGACCGCGATCGAGATCGTGATCGCGAACTGGCGATACAGTTCGCCGGTCAAGCCACCGAGGAAAGCGATCGGCACGAACACCGCGATCAGCACCAGCACGATCGCGATCACCGGGCCGGTGACCTCGCGCATTGCCTCGATCGCTGCTTCGCGCGCGTTCATGTGCTCCTCGCGCATGATGCGCTCGACGTTCTCCAGCACCACGATCGCATCGTCGACCACGATGCCGATCGCCAGCACCATGCCGAACAGCGTCAGTGTGTTGATCGAGTAGCCGAGCAGGTGCAACCCGGCAAAGGTGCCGATCAGCGACACGGGCACCGCGATGATCGGGATCAGCGTGGCGCGCCAGTTCTGCAGGAAGAGATACACCACCAGCAGCACCAGCAGCATCGCTTCGCCCAGCGTCTTGACCACTTCGCGGATCGACACCTCGACAAAGCGCGTGGTGTCATACGGCACCGCGTAGGCCAGACCCTGTGGAAAGCGCAGCGCCAGTTCCGCCACGGTGCGCTTGACGTCGCCTGCCACCGCAAGCGCGTTGGCGCCGGGTTGCAGGAAGATGCCCATCAGCGTGGCATTCTTGCCGTTGTAGCGACCGATGAATTCGTAATCCTTGCTGCCGAGTTCAACGCGCGCCACATCGCGCAGCCGGATCGTCGAGCCGTCCGGATGGGCGCGCACGATGATGTTCTCGAACTCCTTCGGATCGACCAGGCGTCCCTGCGTGGTGATCGTGTACACGAGTTCCTGCGACCCGCTGTATGGCGCCGCGCCGACCTTGCCGGCGGCGAACTGGGCGTTCTGTTCGTTGATCGCGCGCGCGAGGTCGGCGGTGGTCAGGCGCAACTGCGCCAGCCGGTCGGGCCGCAGCCAGATGCGCATCGCGTAGTCCTTGGCGCCGAAGATCTGCACGTTGGTCGTTCCCGGAATCCGCTTCAGCTGGTCGAGCACGTTCAGCGTGACGTAGTTGGACGTGAACAGATCGTCGAATCGGTCGTCGGGCGAGTAAAACGCCAGCACCAGCAGGAACGCGGATGAGCCTTTTTCCACAGATACGCCCTGACGGCGCACTTCGAGCGGCAGTCGCGTTTCGGCCTGCTTGACGCGGTTATTGACGTTCAGTGCCGCTTGGTCGACGTTGGTGCCGATCTCGAATGTGACCTGAATCTGCACCAGGCCGTTGGACGTCGAGTTCGAGCTCATGTACAGCATGCCCTCGACGCCGTTGATTGCGTTCTCCAACGGCGCCGCGACGGTCGACTCCAGCACCTGCGCCGACGCGCCCGGGTACACGGCCGAGACGCTCACGACCGGGGGCGATATCTCCGGATACTGCGCGATGGGAAGAATCCGCATCGCCGCGAGACCCGCGAGCACGATGAAGATCGACAGCACCACCGCGAAGATCGGGCGGTCGATGAAGAAGCGGGAAAACATGCGCGGTCCTTTATCTGTTCTCCCTCGCCCGCATCAGCGGGAGAGGGCTCGGGTATAGGAGTTCTTTCGCAGCGCCTATTTCTTCTCCGCGCCCTTCTTCGTCTCTCCCTTGCCGGCGTCCACTCCAGGCGGCGGTCCGAGCATGATCGGCGCGCCACCCGGGATCGGGAAGATCTTGCCCATGCCTTCGATCACCACGCGGTCGCCCGGCTTCAATCCAGACTCGACGATCCATTGATTGCTGCCGTCGATCTCGACCCAGTCGCCGACGGCGACCGGGCGCGGCGTGGCAATGTCCTGCCCCTTGTCCGACTTGCCGGTGACGTAAACGAACTTGCCCTGCGGGCCTTCCATCACAGCGCGCTGCGGCACCAGAATCGCATTCGGGCGCGTTGCACCCTCGACGTACACGCGCACGAACTGGCCCGGGTGCAGTCGGGCGTCGGCGTTGGGAATCAACGCGCGCGCATCGAATGAGCCGGTGGCCGGGTTGATGCGCGTATCGATGAACGCGAGCCGGCCTTTGCGCGGAAACACGCTGCCATCGGCGAGCCGCACGCTCACTTCATAGCCATTCTTCGCGTCCGGTGCGATCAGTTTTCCGTCGGCGATGAGCCTCGACATGCGCAACTGCTCGTTCTCCGACATGCTGAAGTTCACATACATCGGGTCGATCTGCGACACCGTCGTGAGCAGGCTGTCCTGGCCCGGCGTCACCAGACTGCCCTCTGATTTCAATGCCCGGCTGGCAAACCCGGACACTGGCGCCGTGACCGTCGTGTACGACAGGTTCAGCCGCGCCTCGGTCAATCGCGCCTGCGCCTGTTTGACTGCGGCCGCGCTGGTTTCCTCATTCGACAAGGCGTCGTCGTATTCGCGCCGGCTGATCGCGCTGTCGGCCAGCAATGGCTTCAGGCGTTCCAGGTTGCGCTTTGCCTGCGCGTACTGCGCCTGTGCCTGCGTCAGCGCCGCGGCCGCCTGCTCGGCCTGAGCCGCATACGGCCTGGGGTCGATCATGAACAGCGTCTGGCCGGTCTTGACCGCGCCGCCCTCCTGATAAGTGCGCTTCTCCAGGATGCCCTGCACGCGCGCGCGCACTTCGGCTTCCTTCGAGCCGGCAGTCTGGCCGACGTACTCGAAGCGGATTGGCACCGTGGCGGTCTTCACTTCCATCAATGTCACCGGCGCCGGCGGAAACCCGCCGAACCCACCACCGTGCTGCTGGCCACCGCCGCAGGCGACGACAAGAAGCGCGACGCACATTACCGACAGCGCCCGCATCAGCCAGCGCCAGGCGTGGCCAAAGGCGTTGACCTCGCCGGCTGTCCCGCCCCGATGGGCAGCGCGGGCAAACGAAGGGAGCATTCGTGATTTGACTTGCATCACAGGTCTCTGCGACGAGCGCAGCCTTTCATCGAAAGCGGTTGACTTTTGCGACGCAGCATATTACATACAATCGTGTACGTTTGTTAAAAATCTATTAACCGAAACAGGGTACGCATCCGGACATGGCGCGACGGACCAGGGCAGAGGCGCTTGCCACGCGCGAGGACTTGCTGAATGCGGCGGAAGTGGTTTTCCGCAAGCGTGGCGTGGGTCATACGTCGCTCGCCGAGGTGGCTGATGCCGCCGGGGTGACGCGGGGCGCGGTCTACTGGCACTTCAAGGACAAGGCTGATCTGTTCCAGGCGATGGTCGCGCGCGCCCAGTTGCCGCACCAGCAGAGCCTGCAGAAAATGGAAACCGCTGCAGCGAGTGATCCGCTCGGCGCCGTGCGCACCGCTGCGATCGAAGCGCTCGCGCAGTTTGCGGATGACGAGCGCGCCCGTAACGTGTTCGAAGTGGTGTTCCTGCGCTGCGAGTACACCGAGGAACTGGCGTCGGTCCGAAACCGCGAGCACGACTCGCGGCTCGACTGCTATCGCATGATTTCTCTGGCACTGCGCAAGGCAGTGGCGCGGGGACAACTGCCGGACGGAGTCGACGTGCGCCTTGCAGCACGCGGGCTTTACGCCTATGTCGGCGGCCTGATGCGCGATTTTCTGGATGCGCCGGGCGAATTCGACATCGCGCGCGACGCGCCCGCACTGGTCGATTTCTACATTGACGGACTGAAGCACGCGGCGAAGCGACGCCCAGCGGCTCGTGCAGCGAAGCGTCGCCCGACGCAGGTGCTGGTGGCGCGCCGCAGCGCGAGTTGAACGCGGCCGCTAATCGCGGATCAGCATCACCGGGGTCACACCAAACACGCGTCGAAAGGTTCGACTCAGGTGAGCCGAGTCGGCAAAGCCGGCCTGATGCGCGGCGTTGGTCCGGTTGTGCCCTTGGTTGAATACCTGCACCGCTGCGAGTAACCGCAGCCAAAGCACATGGGCCCGAAACGAGGCGCCGGTCTGTTCGACGAACAGATGCCGAAACCGGCTGGGAGACAGGTGCACCAGTGCGGCGCTTTGCGCCAGCGACGGAGCCACCTGGAGCCGCGCGCGCAGCGCCTCGAGTACGCGCAGGACGCGGTGGTCGATCGCTGCACGCGAGGTCGCACTCACGGCGAGCTGTGCGATGACGGTCTGCGCGGCAGCGATCATCGGCGCCTCCTCCTTGCTGGCGTGGAAGCACGCAAACAGCGGCGCGGCCAGAGCAGCGATCCGCGCCGGCGTCAGGCCGCGGATTGGTTCTTCACCTTGACGCGCAATCAATGCATGGCCGGCCTCGGTTTCGGGCTCGACGAAGATCTGCGCCACACTCGCGCCACGGCTGTCGAACTGGTGCGGCCGGTGGTGCCGCACGGCCGTGCCGTGATACTCGGCCCACTCGCCATCGGCTGCCGAGCGCAGCAGGACCGGCCGATCTTGCGCAAGCGTGATCTGGATCGCATGGTGCTGATGGACCCCGGTTCGCCCGGCGTTGTGGCCGATTCACAGGCTGCCGCCGTTCCACAGGTAAATGCGGCCGATCCCGGCAATGACGAGGCCGCCGCCGCGCGCGGCACGCTGCGGCGCGCGGCGGGATCGATGCCGAGCTACTTTCATCGTGGGTACGCGCACCATGGACGACCTCCATCTGCCGTGTCTTGACCGTGCACTGACCCGGCGTCAGGCTTCTGGTGTCCGCGGGCGCGATCGTTCGCAAGTCAGCCGTTTTGTTCAAGTCGATCGCGGCGTCCGCGCCCAGAATGCACTCCACGATACGTGCGATCGCGCGCGTGGCGGAACCCAGGTAGAAGGAGCGAGTGATGAACATGCAAACCAAGGTGTCCTGTATTTGCGCTAAGTGCCCCGATACGGGCTGCCAATGCGGCCGCCAGACCCAGGCCGCGGCCGCGTACTGCGCGTGTGGCCCCAAATGCGGTTGCGAAAGCGCCGAGCAGGGCTGCGTGTGCAGCTGACCATCGCGCGCAAAGCGGACAGGGTCGCCGTCGAGCGGGCGCACCGCTCGACGCGCCGGGGCCATTGGCTGGCCGGCTTCGGTTATGTGGTGGCGGCGGCGTGCGCGCTGCTGGCGTTTTTCGGCTGCACGCTGCCATTCGCGCTCGAACCCGGCCAGCTGGCGATCAATTACGTCGAAATCTCGCCGCGCATCGGCACGTCGGGGATGCCGACGCGCGCGCAGTTCGAGCCGATCGCGCGGGCGGGCTATCAGGTTGTGATCAACCTCGCGCCGCCCGATGCAATGGGCAGTCACGCAGACGAGGCCGCAATCGTGACTGGTTACGGCATGGGCTATCACAATGTCGCGGTGAACTTCGCGCGGCCCGCCGCCAGCGACTACGCACATTTCGCCGACCTCATGCACCAGCATCGCGCGGAGCGCGTACTCGTGCACTGCCAGGTCAACATGCGCGCCTCGTCGTTCGTGTTTCTCTACCGCGTGCTGGAACTCGGGGAGGACGCGGATCGCGCATACGACGCTGTGCTGCGCGTCTGGCAGCCCGCCACGCAGTGGCGGGCATTTCTAAAGGAGACGCTGGCGGACCGCGGTGCGCATCTGCCCATGGCGCTGGAGTCCTGACCAGGGAAGACCATCCTTTGCCATAGTTGACGTTTACGTCAACGGCAGGTACCTTCAGGGGTGCCCGGCGGCGATTGCCGCCTGCGCGCGCGAGGGCCATGATTGCGCTCCGCCCGGCACCCCCGGAGACTGCGATGACCGACCTGTCCGAGATCAAGAAGCTCGCCGCCTATCGCCCCGCGCACAAGGTGCGGTTTGTCACCGCCGCGTCACTGTTCGACGGTCACGACGCCAGCATCAACATCATGCGGCGCATCCTGCAGAGCATGGGCGCGGAGGTGGTCCATCTTGGGCACAACCGCTCCGTGGAAGAGATCGTGACCGCGGCACTGAACGAGGATGTGCAGGGCATCGCGGTCAGTTCCTACCAGGGCGGGCATGTCGAGTTCTTCAAGTACATGATCGACCTGCTCAGGCAGCGCGGCGGCGCGCATATCAAGGTCTTCGGCGGCGGCGGCGGCGTGATCGTGCCGGCCGAGATCAAGGAACTGCACGCCTACGGCGTGACGCGCATCTTCTCGCCTGAAGACGGCCAGAAGATGGGCCTGATGGGAATGATCGGATCGATGGTCGCGGCATGCGATGAAGATCTGTCTTCGCACGCGCCGAAGAAGCTCGACGCATTGCGCGACAAGGACATCACCAGGCGCTGGCGCGCGCTGGCGCAACTGATCACCGCGCTGGAAAACGACAAGGCGCCGGACAACATCCTCCACGAACTGCACAAGGGCGCGGATACGGCAAAGGTGCCGGTGCTCGGCATCACCGGCACGGGCGGTGCCGGCAAATCGAGCCTGACCGACGAACTGATCCGCCGCTTTCGCCTCGACCAGGACGACCAGCTGTCGATCGCGGTGATTTCGATCGACCCATCGCGTCGCAAGACGGGCGGCGCGCTGCTCGGCGATCGCATCCGCATGAATGCGATCAATCCGTGGCACAAGCCGGCTGGTCAGACGGCTTCGTCGCCCGTGCCCCGGGTCTACATGCGCTCGCTGGCCACGAGAGAAGCGGGGTCGGAGATTTCGCAGGCGCTGCCGGACGTGATTGCCGCGTGCAAGGTCGCCGGATTCGATCTGGTCCTGGTGGAAACTTCAGGCATCGGCCAGGGCGACGCCGCGATTGTGCAGCATGTCGACGCGAGTCTCTATGTAATGACGCCGGAATACGGTGCAGCGAGCCAGCTAGAGAAGATCGACATGCTCGACTTCGCGGACTTTGTCGCCATCAACAAGTTCGACCGCAAGGGTGCGCTCGACGCGTTGCGCGACGTCAGCAAGCAGGTGCAGCGGAACAAGGGCGCATTCACCAAGAGCACGGATGACATGCCGGTGTTCGGCACGATGGCGGCGCGCTTCAACGACGACGGCGTCACCTCGCTGTATCACGCGCTGCTGCCGAAGTTGAAGGAATTGGGGCTCAAGCTCGGCAACTCCCGGTTGCCGCATGTCTTCACGCGCCATTCCACCAACCAGGCGCCGATCGTGCCGTCGGCACGAGTCCGATACCTGGCCGAGATCGCAGAGTCGGTGCGCGCGTACAAGAAGCGCGCGGTCGAGCAGGCGCGCATCGCGCGCCAGCGCCAGCAGTTGCTGGAATCGCGCCGGATGCTCGCGGCCGAATGCAAGGAAGAGAACTCGAACCTCGAGGTGCTGGCAAAGGACCGCGACGCCAGGCTGGATGCGCGCAGCAAGAAGCTGCTCGACATGTGGCCGAAGATGCAGCAGGCCTATAGCGGCGACGAGTACGTGGTGAAGATCCGCGACAAGGAGATCCGCACCAAGCTCACGTACACGTCGCTGTCCGGCAGCAAGATCCGCAAGGTCGCGCTGCCGCGCTTCGAAGATCACGGCGAGCTGCTCAAGTGGTTGCTGCTGGAGAACGTGCCTGGATCGTTCCCCTACACCGCCGGCGTGTTCGCGTTCAAGCGCGAGAATGAAGACCCGACGCGCATGTTCGCCGGTGAGGGCGATCCGTTCCGAACGAACAAACGCTTCAAGCTGCT
>Ga0209261_10000036_pt1 | contig 32327 bp, 27 predicted proteins | sample DOMMetBare1Fresh_FD_187470 | JGI IMG/M metagenome (GOLD analysis project Ga0209261, IMG submission 187470) | Wetland sediment microbial communities from St. Louis River estuary, USA, under dissolved organic matter induced mercury methylation -... | ecosystem: Environmental > Aquatic >...
GATACCGCATCGGATGTTCTTCGGTTAAATCCCCTTCAACAATTACATTGAAAGCTTCGGGTACAACCTGCATCTTTTTCAGGATCATAATGACATCAATACCGGTACATCCGGCCAGCGCAGTAAGCATCAGTTTTTTGGGCCGCGGACCCAGATCATCGCCACCACCCTCTTTCGATGCATCCACAACCAGATGATGTCCATCCATATCACACTCAAATGCCAGGTTTTGTTTCCAGGCCAGGTCAAGTACATGTTTCATAATGTTTTCCTCTATATTGCAATTCAAATAATAGTTCTAATTTTACGCTCAAATTCAACGGACTAAGTATCGCTTTTGTTCTGAACAATTTAGGCGCTATTTACCTTTAGAGACGTAAATATATTAACAAAACAAAACAACCCGATGAGAAGTTCAATTAAACGACCGACAGATGACGATTGCGATTTAAGCGGGTTTCAATTATTTAAGAAACTTACTGAACAGGAAATTGCACAACTTAATTACGACAAAACCTGCTCGATGTATAAAAAGGGCAGCATTATTTACAGGGAAGGCAGTCGGTTAACAGGATTTTACTGTGTTACCAGGGGTATTCTGAAAATCTTTAAAACCGGAATCGATGGCAAGGAACAAATCATCCGATTTGCCAAAAAAGGTGACATCATTGCATATCGTTCTCTGTTGAGTCAGGAACTGGCCTGTACAACAGCAAAAGTGATTGAAGAAGCTGTATTGAGCCATGTACCGTATCAAACATTGTTGTATCTGATTCAGCACAACTGGCAGTTTTCGCACCACATGCTTCAGATTGTTTGCAAGGAATTACGTGAAGCCAATGATTACATTACAGACATCGCTCAAAAAACCGTGCGCGAACGACTGGCAGAAGTTTTACTTCTCCTGAAAGAGAACTTTGAACTCGACAACGCAAACACACTTCAGATCTCTCTTACACGTGAAGAACTGGCCAATATGGTTGGAACAGCCACTGAAAGTGTCATCCGCTTACTTTCAGAGTTCAAACAAGATCAGTTAATCGATTTGCAGGGACGTAAAATTAAATTCATCAACGTTCCGGGATTAACGAAAGTTGCCAATCTTTTATAATTGCAATCAAATTAAGATATCATGGAATTACAATACATTTCAAACATAAAGGGTAAAAAAAGTGCAGTTCAGTTGCCCCTAAGTGATTGGAAAAAAATAGAGAAAGACCTTGAGGAACTTAAGCGCCTGAGAAACAAAAAATTGTTTTTGACCGAACTTGCTGAGGCTATTGAAGAAATGAAGCAAATTAAGGAAGGTAAAATACAGGCTCACAACGCTGAAGATTATCTCAATGATCTTTAAGGTAAAAGAAGTAAATTCTCGAACTCATAAAACAGATTCCATAAAAGGGAAAAAGAAAAAGAGGTCGTTTCAGTGGATGAAGCGACCTCTTTATTTGACCATTGCTGTTGTCTATTAATTGTTCTTGACTAAATCTTCAATATTGCGGTGAGATCTTCAGAACTAACCGGAGCCGACATGTGCTGATGAACTACTTTCCATCCATCTGTGAATTTTGAAAATCCTACGGTTATTCTATTTTTCATACTTCGCAAAACAATACCTTCGCCCGATAATGCCTGAAAATGAATCAGTGCACTGGCAAACCCGAGATTTTCTGATTGATGAATGCTTATCCTTTCGAATTCAATCTTTACTTTTTCATCTCCCAGAGAGTTGAACCAGTCTTCAATAATCTTACTCCATTCTAATGCGTTTGTAATATAACCCCGATCCCATGTGTCAAATATTACGGATTGATTATCATAAAGGCTGAGCATGGCTTCAGTGTCTTTATTCCAGACTGAATCCTGGTAAATTTTGAAAAATTCCTTTATCTCCATAAATCAATCGATAATTATTTAAAAAATTTACAAAAGACTTACAAATACCCATAAGGAGATTTTGCAAGCTATCTCGCAATCCAATCTTCAGGATTTAGCTTCACATTTTCATTCCAAATTTGGAATTTAAGCACGGTTTTATCATCATCGCCATCGGTACCTATCGTTCCGATAGTTTGTTTAATACCAACCTTATCGCCCGATTTTACCTGAACATTCACTAAATTCGAATATACAGTGAGGTATTTCCCGTGACGGATAATAACGGCATAATTTCCTCCTGAAACTACAAATACTCTACTCACTTCACCTCCAAAAACCGAGCGTGCTTTAGATCCCTGTGCAGTTGAAATATCGACACCGTTGTTTTTCACCTGAATATTTTTCAGTACCGGATGTTCATGCACACCAAAATGATCGGTAACCACTCCTCTTTCAACCGGCCAGGGAAGCCTGCGTTTATTTTGCTCAAATTGTCCGGAGGCCAGTTTTTCTTCCGGAGTCATTTCATAGGTTGTTTTTCCGGTTTCCTTCGCTTTTGCACGGGCTTTTTGTACTTCCTCGTCGATAATTTTCTGGATTTCACGGCTTAACTGTGCATCAATCTTCTGTTGTTCACGCAACTTCCGTTCAAATTCCTTTTGTTTTTGCTGTAAGGTTGCCAGGTTTTGTCCCTGTTGCTTTTTTTCCTTGTTTAGCTTATCGGCTTCACGCTTTTTGGCCTGGAGCAAAGTTTCCTTCTCGGTTCGCTGTTGTTGTAATCGCCCCACTTTTACCTGAATCAGATCTCGTATCCATTGTATTAATTCAGCCTGTTTTTTTCTGTAATCGGTATATTGCTTCAGGTACATCAACCTTTTATAGGCCTGGTTAAAACTGTTTGCCGACAGCACAAACAACAATTTGCTGTAGTTGGTATTGTTTTTTTGGGCAAACTGAATCATTTTGGCATATTCCTTTTTCAGTTCTTCGAGGTCGGAATTCAATGCATTGACCAGCCATGCATTTTGATCGATAAATTCGCCCAAAACTCCCACTTCAGAGTTTATACCGTTAATCAGATTTGTACGTAGTTCAATCTGTTTGTTTAATATTTTATATTTATTCAGGCTTTGTTTTTCGCTCTTTTTTGCTTCTTCGAGCAGCTTGGAAGTGTATTTAATCTGCTCGCTGGTTTTCTCCTTTTTTTTGCGCAATTCTTCCAGCGACTGACCATTGGTCAGTATCGTGAATAAAAAAAGAACTGAAAGAATTAAAATGCTCTTCATCCTAATTATTGTTTATCCTTTCAAATTTATCGGGCACTTTAAACCGAATTTCATTCTCTTCTTCAGTAGAAAAATTGGCCAGACGGACTCGCATTTCCAGGTTACTGTCGGGACTGATAAACTGAAGGAAAATCTCACCCGGATACAATTGCTTTCCAACATTGGTATAATCAGAAAAACGGATGTTCAGGTTTCGGGAATTTTGCGCGTCTTCCATGCTTATTTTCTTCAGTTTAAAGGTTTCCGGATCAACATAAACTGATTGGCGAACAGGAGCATTAGAAATTATTATGGGAGATTTCCCCGACGTCTTTTTTGTGTTGCTTTTCTGATTCAGTTTTCTCATATTGAGTTTGGCCACCGACTCAAGTACGTACAACCCGGAATCTATTTTTACCTCAAAATACTTGTCCTTATCCAGTTTCTCATCTCTTAAGGCCAATACATTATTTGAAATTATAGCGTTTACGGTTTCGAAACTGAGATCCATGCCCATGACTGCACTCAGATAGCTGTAATCGTCTAAAAAGTAATTATTTTCGAGGTAGTTGATGTATTTGACACTGTCGGGGGTCAGCCAGAGCCGGCCTACCGGAATGTTCAGTTTACTGAGAAGTACGACAATTCGTTTATCTTTTTCGGCCTGAATACTGGCTTTAAATGAAGCTCTTGTTTTTCCGTTATCAAACTGACAGTTGATTCGTTTGATCGATAAATATTTATAATCGAAGGTGTTGTTTTCAACATTCCGGATCAGTTTTGCTGAACTGATTGGCCTGGCGGTTGATGTGGTTGCTACGCGTGTTGTTTTGCACGATGTAAAAACGATCATAACCAAACAGATAATTCCAAATATTGAATATTTTATCGCGACAATTTTTCTCACTTTTTATTATTTATCGAGGTAACGTTGCTGCTTGATTTTTTCTCCCAAAAGAGCAGATCCTTCTTTGGTATCAAGTGCTTTTTTCCACTGTTCCAATGCATTTTCCTTTTGTCCGAGCATATACAAAATGTCGCCGTAATGTTCAATAATGACTCCATTTTTATCACCTCCGTTTTTTATGGCAGTTTCCATGTAGAACCGTGCAGTGCTGTATTCCTTTCGCATAAACAAAACCCAGGCATAGGTATCCAGATATGTCGGATTTTCAGGATTGGCACGAACTGCCCTGCCGCTTAACTGCTCCGCTTTTTCAAGATTCTCATTCCGCAGCGAAAGATAATAGGCATAGTTGTTCATGGCCAGCCAGTTTTCCGGGTCAACAGCTATGACAGCATCAAAAGCCTTGAAAGCCTCCTCTACCCTATTCAGTTTATAATTGGCTTCGGCCCTGTATAAATCAAACTGAATTTTCATTGGTTTATTATCCAAAAGATAGGGTTCGCCTTCTTTCAGTATAGCGAGCGCTTCGGTATATTTTTCGAGCTGTAGACAGGCGACAGCCCTTAGTCCGTATAAAATTGGCTGATTCGGAAACAGATCAATGGCCCTTTCTGCGTCGGTGTAAATACTTTTAAAATCAAGCAAATCGTTACTGACCAAAAGTAACCGCTCCCAAATCATGTAATTGTCGGGATTGGTCTCAAGCACTTTGCGCAGCTGTTCGCGGGCTTCAGCCAGTTTTCCTTTGCCGATCAGATATTCGGCATAAACAGTAAAAACCCGGTAGTCATCGGCGTTTGTTTTCACCAGGATATTCACCAGTTCATCAATCTGATCCGTTGTAAAAAATGGTTTTTCGGGCTCGGCGGTAATCATCAGGTAATATTGAATTTTTGTTTCAACATCAGCCGTTTTATTCATGAACCCTTTCTTTACGTATTCCCAGGCTTTTTCCTTATCTTCTTTCTGGCGATAATAGGAAGTCAGTGAAAACAGCACAAATCCATTATCCGGATCAATTTCCAGAATCTTCAGGTAATATTTCAGTGCATTAACATCATCCTTTTCCGACAGATAAAAATCGGCCATCAAACCATAATATCGAGGTTCTTTTGGATTAAAATCAATCAGCTTCTGAAGTTCGGCCTGTGCTTCCTTTTTCTTTCCGGCAGCCTGATATATTTGTTGCTTTTCGACTGAAAGCTGGTCATTAATTCCAATCTTTTTCTCCAGCTGATTGTATACCTCAATCGCCTGATCAAATTTTTCAGCTGATGAAAGCAAGGCGGCGTTCATGTACAGATATTCGAGATTATCGGGATCGATGGTATAAAGTTGCTGGTATAAATCGGCAGCTTTTTTATATTGTTTTCCCTGCTGATAAATCTGAGCCAGAAGAATTTTATACCACTTATTTTGCTGATCGATATTGATGGCTTTTTCGAGCAAAAGCGCAGAGCTGGTCTGATCGCCGTTGCTGCTGTATATTTTGGCCAGCTCGAACATGGCCGATGATGAGGCCGGATTGATTTCGAGGCATTTTGAAAACAGTGTTATAGCCGCCTGAGAATTTCCAATCATCTTCTGCTTTAAACCTTCGATGAACGTGTATTCAAACTCGTTTTTGTCGGTATCAGATATGGTTGAAGTTTCAACTTCAGGTTTTGGCTGAACGCTGGATGCCACTGGTTTCTTTGTCGTTCCGCATGAGGAACCCAGCAGAATAACAATTACCAGAAATGCTGTATAGGTGTTTTTCATTGGTTTTACTTTTTACCGGTATGTCCGAATCCTCCGGCGCCACGATCCGTTTCTTCGAGTATTTCAACCGATTTCCATCCAATATGTTCATGACTGGCAATGACCATCTGACAGATTCGCTCGCCATGCTGAATAACAAATTCTTCGTTCGATAAATTGATCAGGATTATCCCAACTTCGCCCCTGTAATCGGCATCAATGGTTCCCGGTGAATTCAATACTGTAATTCCCTTTTTCAGCGCCAATCCGCTTCTTGGGCGAATCTGGGCTTCATATCCCACTGGCAATTCGATAAATAATCCGGTTGGAACAAGCACCCTTTCCAAAGGTTTTAAAACGATGGGTTCAACCAGATTGGCCCGAAGGTCCATTCCGGCTGAATGAATTGTACTGTATTCAGGCAAAGGATTATTGGATTGATTGACAATTTTTACGATCATTTCAGTTAAATTTTTACAAGCTGCTAAGATATGGATTTATAGCTTGAAAGAAATACATTTAGATTCCACATTAACAATATTTAGCACCATCAGACCTTCAGAAAACAGAAATGAGGAAATAGAAATAGTTCGGAATTGGATTCTATTGGAGGCTTAAAACAACCATGAAATCTTCCATAATTTTATCAGAAATGAATAGCCCATCCTGACTTAAGGTTGTGATTCCGGAATTTAAAACAATGTGACCCGTGGAAAGGTATTTGTCCCTTATTTTCAGAAAATGAGTGAAATATGGTTCCGGAAATTCAGTTTTTACAAAGTCTTCCGAAATGCCCCAGATGGTACGTAATCCGGTAATAATGTAATCGTTATAGCGGTCCTGTTCGGTCAGAATTTCAGTCTCGCTGTATGACTGGTTGTTTTCAATGCCCTGCAAATATTTTTCTATGGAAGATACATTCCATCGTCGGGTGCCAATATTAAACGAATGTGCTGACGGACCAATTCCAAGGTATTTTTTGTTTTTCCAGTACGACGAATTGTGTTGAGAATAAAGGCCTGGCTTACAGAAGTTTGAAATTTCGTAATGTTCGAATCCGGCTTCTTTTAAAATTCCGATCAGCAATTCAAACTGCTGAAGACTGAGTTCATCAGGCAATTCCCTGAGAATTCCCTTTTTAAGCTGGTCGTAGAAAACCGTACCTTCATGGTAAGTCAGGTTGTAGGCCGAAATATGCTGAACATCCAGTTCAACGGCAATTCGTACATTCCTCTCCCACTCTTCCAGTGTCTGATTGGGCAAACCATAAATCAGATCGATACTGATATTTTTAAAACCCGCATGCTTCGCCCATTTTACCGATTGAACAGCCTGCATAACACCATGGCGACGGTTCATTAATTTCAGATCTGATTCAGCAAAAGACTGAATGCCCATACTTAAACGATTATAGCCAATTTCACGAAGAGCCGAAAGTGTAGCTTGCGATAAGTCATCCGGATTGGCTTCCATGGTTATTTCAGCTTTTTCGGAAACGGAATAATTCTGGCGGATGGTGTTGAGTAAATCCTGCTGTTCATCAATCAGCAAAACCGAAGGAGTTCCGCCGCCAAGATAAATCGTCTGAATGATTTCTGATTCCAGTTCCGAAGCACGGCTTTCCAATTCCATTTTTAATCCATTCAACAACCTGACTTTCTGGCTCAGATCAGTGGTTTTGAAAAAATCACAGTAATGGCAACGTTTTCGGCAAAAAGGAATGTGGATATAAATTCCGGCCATCAGAAATTTATAAGTATTTGATTCTTGATTTTAATTGCAATAAGCAATCCGGAAAATAAATCAACTTCTTCCAGTTAAAGTCTGATGAGGTCTTCAAAACCTGTCATGTCGCCCAAAATTTCTTCAATGGTTGTTTCCTGATAAAACTGCAACAACTGTGAGCGTATCGGACCAAACCGTGTATGGATCGGGCAGGGTTTTTCGTTTGCCGCATGTGTTGCACAAGGCTGAAGTCCGATCAGGCAATTCTTGAAATAATCGTCCCCGTCAACAATCCTGACAATGTCGTAAAGTGATATTTCTCCCGGTTTTTTTCCCAGGCTGAATCCTCCGTTTGGTCCTTTGGTTGAAAGTAAAATCTTTTGCTTCACCAGGTTTTGGAGAATTTTTCCTAAAAATGGAGTTGGAATCATAAGGTCGGCAGAAATTTTCTTAATACCGATTTTGGTGCCATCAGCTGAAAATTTACCTAGATAAATGAGCGATCTTACAGCATATTTACACGTATTTGAAAGCATAGGTTTTATTTTTTATTAGTCCATTGTTTGCTAAATGATTGACTGGCTAATTTGGGTAATTGTTTCTTCTTTCCCAAGGCATTAGCTCCTAACAAAGTAAATGTATTTTTTGAACTTCCACCCAGAAAATCGAGTCTGCTCCGTTTGGAAAATGCAAATTCATATCCTTTCATTCCTGAATTCCAGATAAACCCGCCAGCCCCCGCCCGCACTGCATCGCGACGGTTAATCAGCAACATGTGATGAAGCGGAATTTTAACCGGACAAACTTCGGTGCATTTACCACATACCGAACAGGCAGAACTAAGGTGATTGTATTCTTTTAACCCTTTAAAGAAAGGAGTGATTACCGAGCCGATTGGTCCGCTGTATGTAGCATCGTAGGTGTAACCACCAATGTTCCGGTAAACCGGACAGGCATTCAGGCAGGCCCCGCAACGAATGCATTTCAGGGCTTCATACTGGTCATTATTCGCGTAAAGCTCAGAACGTTTGTTGTCCAGTAAAATGACAATCATTTTCTCCGGGCCATCCTTTTCGCCTGATTTTCTGGGGCCAATTATTAGTGAATTGTACACTGAAATCTGTTGGCCAGTCCCATGTGCTGCCAGTATGGGCCACATCAATCCAAGATCCTGCATCCGGGGAATAATTTTTTCGATTCCGGCAATAACAATATGGATTTTAGGAAACGAGACCGACATTAATGCATTGCCTTCGTTCTCGGTTAAACAGATTCCACCAACGTCAGCAACCAGAAAATTTGCTCCGGTAATTCCCACTTCGGCAGTGGTGAATTTGGCACGTAGCTTTTGCCTGACCCATGCAGTCAGATATTCCGGCGAACTACCTTCCGGAGTATTGAATTTTTCGGTGAAAAGCTCCGCAATGTCAGTACGAGATTTGTGCATGCAGGGGGTAACAATATGATAGGGTTTCTCTCCCGCCAATTGCACAATGTATTCGCCCAAATCAGTTTCGAGCGACTCTACTCCAATCTCTTCAAGATGCTGGTTTAATTCAATTTCTTCGGTCGTCATCGACTTACTTTTGACTACGGTTTTTGAATTATTTTCGATCAGTACTTTCTTAACCGCATCAATCGCCTCTTTTTCATTTTCAGCCCAAACAACTGTGGCGCCATTCGAGGTAATATTCTTTTCAAATTCAATTAAATAGTCGTGCAAATTATTTACTGCCAGAGATTTAATATATGAAGCCCTGGTTTTGGCTAATTCCAGATTGGAATATCGCTTCATTCCCCGATCGACAGCAATGTCGTATTTCGAGATGTTGAATTTAATGGTTGACCGATGCTTCAGGTCAAATGCAATCTCTTCTGATTTTTTTAAAAATATGTCCTTTTGTTCCGACATTTTTAACAAGGTATCTTGTTTATTCTGTTGATATGACGGCCACCTTCAAAATCGGTATTCAGAAATATTTCAACAATTTCTATCGCCTCTTCATCGCTGATAAATCGTGCAGGCAATGCACAAACATTGGCATCGTTATGCAGACGGGCAAGGCGGGCAATTTCGGGCAGCCAACAAATTGCCGAACGAATTCCCTGGTGTTTGTTGGCCGTCATGTTTATGCCATTTCCACTACCGCAAAGCGTTATTCCTTTATCAAATTCACCAAGGCCGACCGCTTCAGCAAGAGGATGTGCAAAATCGGGATAGTCGCTGCTTTCTGTTGAAAATGCACCGAAATCCTTGAATTCAATTCCCTGTTGCCGCAAGTATTCCAGAACAACCTGCTTACGCTCAAAACCCGCATGATCGCTTGCTACCGCGATTTTCAATTTTTTCATAGTTTTCTAATAAAATTCAAAAATAATACTTAAAAGTATTTTATTGACTAAAGTTTCAATAAAGTTCTCAGTTCATTTTTTTCGGTAAAAAATACCAATAGGATAAAAGCTGAAAATAAACTGATATTCAGACCATATTGAGCTATTGCTTCCGAAAATTTTATCCATACGGAGAGGTAATAAAATGAAGTTGCAATGACCATATAGCCCAGAATTCTCTTTAATTCGTAATCAACTTTGTAATATTTCTGGCCAACCACGTATGAAATTATGGTCATGATTATGAAGCAAATTAATACACCATAGGCCGAACCCATATACCCCATTACCGGAATTAGAATAATATTGGCTGCTATGGTTAAAACAGCGCCAATTCCCGCGATCCAGGCGCCCATCCATGTTTTGTCGGATAGTTTATACCAAAGCGACAGATTGAAATAAATTCCCATAAACAAATTGGCCATCAAAACCGCCGGAACAACCTGCAATCCGGAATGATATTCTTCGCCTATAATGATTTTAAACACATCGATAAACAGGGTAATTCCCAAAAAAATGAGAAGCCCGAAGATGACAAAATACTTCATCACCTGGGCGTATATCAGCCTGGAATCGCTGCTTTTCTGATGACTAAAAAAGAAAGGTTCGAACGAATAACGAAAGGCCTGAATAAACATGTTCATCAGAATGGCCAGTTTGTAATTGGCTCCGTATATACCCAACTGTTCCATGGGTTTTTGGCTGGCAGGAATCAATTCAGGAATCAGAATTTTATCGATGTTTTGGTTGATCATTCCGAAAATGCCAACCAGCAGGATAGGGAAGGAGTACCAAAACATTTCGCGGAAAAGAGTCCAGTCAAAAACCAGTTTTATCTTTCGAATTTCGGGAATAAGCATGATCAGTGTAATCAGCGAAGCGAGCAGATTGGCCACAAAAACATATCCAACACCAAATTCAGGATGATAAATTAAATTGACAAAGCTTTCCGGATTAGACTTCAGAATATACGGACAAACCGTCAGGAAAAAAATATTGAAGAAAATATTGAAAAAGATGTTGACCATTTTAAGCGTTGCAAACCTGACTGCTTTACCTTCGAGCCGTAAATTGGCAAACGGAATGGCAGTACCGGCATCAAGAGCTACAATAACTGCCAGCCATTTGATGTATTGTTCACTATTCTGAAAATCCAGGAATCCGGCGATATTTCCGCTAAAAATAAAAGCAATCAGCACAAAAAGAATGGAACTTCCGAAAAGTGAAAATGCACTTGTAGAATAGATTTTATCGTTTTGCTGCGATTTGTTGGCAAACCTGAAGAATCCCGTTTCCATGCCAAAAGTGAGGATTACCAATAAAAAAGCCACATACGAATATAGGTTGGTAACAACGCCATATTCTTCAGGAAGAAAAATACGCGAATAATACGGTACCAGCCACCAGTTCAGGAATCGCCCGACTATACTGCTCATGCCATAAATGGCCGTTTCACCTGCAAGTTTTTTTAATGCACCCACAACTCAAAAATTTTAGCCAAAGATACAAACCTAATTCTTTTGGAGTTGTCAAAAATGGCCCTGTAAGTCAATTCATTTTAAAATGTTTTATATTTGAAGGCTCATAAAAACTTTATCAAACACATCGAATGAATTTCAGACTATTCGCCGTATTTATTGTTGTAGTCCTGTTTATCAGTTCATTTTCCTGTTCAAATAAATCGAACCGATCAAGGAAACCTGCTGTTCAGATTGCTATTTCATCGGTACATAAAAATATTATTTTTGGTGACGACATAACTATCAGCATTGCAGTTAAACTAAAAGATGGCGATCTGAAAGAAACCCGACTTTTTGTTGACTCTGTTTTAGTTGCCACCAGCAGTGAACCTGAATTTACTTCTTACCTGAAAAAATTTAAAAATCTGGGAAAACATACCCTGAAAGCTGTATCAGTAAAAACTGACGGAGTAGAAGGAGTGTATTATAAAAGTTTTGAAGTTTTATCGGATATTGTTCCTGAACAGCTTGTTTTTGAATTAGTTAAATCTTATCCGCACAACGAAGATTTTTATACAGAAGGACTTGAATTTCATGATGGTTTTCTATATGAAAGTACAGGTGAAAATAAAACTTCAGGCATTTATAAAACCAATCTCAAAACAGCTAAAGTTCTTCAGTCGGTTAAACTGGATGATCGTTATTTTGGTGAGGGAATTACCATTTTCAACAACCGTATTTTTCAGCTGACCTATAAATCGAAAATCGGTTTTGTTTATGAACTTGAAAAAATGGCATTGGTAGATAGTTTCAGTTTCGAATCGACTGAAGGTTGGGGAATGACTCATGATGAGCAAAACCTGATTATGAGCGACGGTACCAACGTATTGACTTACCTGAATCCTGTGACATTAAAACCGGTAAAGAAAATACAGGTTTGCGATGATAAAGAACCTGTATTTTTTCTCAATGAACTTGAATATTCAGAAGGTTATATTTACTCCAATATATGGGGAACCAATCTGCTTGTCAAAATTGAACCGTTAACCGGAAGAGTACTTTCCAAGATCAATCTTGATGGAATATTAACCATGTCTAATCCAAATAAGCAGGTTGATGTACTGAATGGAATAGCCATAGATCCGGCAACAAAAAAGATGTTCGTAACAGGAAAATATTATCCTAAATTATTCGAAATCAGATTGGTTAAAAAAGAGTAGGGGAGTCGCCGTAGTATATTTTACCCAGATGTTTGTAAGCTAATTCAGTCACTTCTCTTCCACGCGGTGTTCGTTTCATAAATCCTTCCTTGATCAGAAAAGGTTCATAAACCTCTTCAATTGTTCCTGAATCTTCACCAACTGCAGTTGCAATGGTTGAAACACCAACCGGTCCGCCTTTGAATTTATCAATGATGGTGGTCAGTATTTTATTGTCCATTTCATCCAAACCAAATTTGTCAATATTCAAAGCATCAAGCGAATACAAGGTAATATCCAAATCAATCTGGCCATTTCCTTTTACCTGGGCAAAGTCACGCACCCTACGCAGCAAGGCATTTACAATCCGGGGGGTTCCACGGCTTCTGGTAGCAATTTCCACTGCAGCCTGATCATCAATTTTTACATCCAAAATATGCGCTGAACGCTTGACAATTTTTGTAAGTATATCTACATCGTAGTATTCAAGATGCGATTTAATACCAAATCGAGCCCTCAGAGGACTTGTTAGTAATCCGGATCGGGTTGTTGCTCCAATTAAGGTAAAAGGGTTTAATTCGAGCTGTATGGAGCGTGCACTAGGACCTTTATCTATCATGATATCGATCTTGTAATCCTCCATAGCCGAATATAAATATTCCTCAACAATCGGACTCAACCGATGAATTTCGTCAATAAACAAAACCGCATTTGGTTCAAGGTTGGTTAATAAGCCAGCCAAATCGCCAGGTTTATCCAATACAGGACCAGATGTTAATTTCAGTGAAACACCCAATTCGTTTGCTATAATATTTGAAAGAGTGGTTTTTCCAAGTCCGGGAGGTCCGTGAAGTAAAACGTGATCGAGCGCTTCACCGCGCATCTTGGCGGCTTTGACGAAAATTCTGAGATTTTCAACAATCTTACTTTGACCACTGAAATCATCAAATTCCAACGGACGTAATTGTTTGTCTATCTCATTTTCATTATCTGAAAGTGATTCATCTCTGAAATCGAAATGTTCGTTCATGCTTAGCTATTAATCCAGCCAAAAGTAGAAAAATAAAACCTGAAGATTTATAAAACTGACACCATATATCAGCCAGGAATATTCAATTCACCAAAGATTGTCTTAAGTTTTTCTATATCAAATGGTTTCGACATAAACTCATCCATTCCATAGGATATACATTTATCTCGGTCATTGTCCATGGTGTTGGCGGTAAGTGCAATGATCGGAGTTCTGTTTTGGATATTATCTCTTTTTTCAATTTCCCTGATTTTTATGGTTGCTTCAATGCCGTCCATAACAGGCATCATGATATCCATTAAAATTACATCAAATTTCTTTTCACAAAATTTTTCAACAGCTTCAACACCATGGTTGGCAATAGTTACATCATGGTTATATCTTTTTAAACTAAACGTTACAATACGTTGATTTAACAGATTATCCTCAACCAATAATATATTCAGTCTCTCGTTCATACTCAGCTATCAATTCAAACTATAATATATATTCCACTTTTAACTAAAAGGAAACCCTTAAAATAGAATTATTTTTTGTTCAATTTTAAACAAAAGTAATATCATTTATATATTTCTAATTAAACTTAAAAATATGAAAATAATGATGTCCTGTTAACTGACTTGATATCTTTTTGAGTTTTTACTTGTTTTTGTCTTAAGTGCTTTTTTATTTTCTTTTATAAACCAGATATTAACAGGTCAAAACTTTGATTTTAAAGATACTCTATTTTGTAATAACAATTGTTCATTTTTGTAATTCTTAATAAATAAGTGACCTTAAATTTATCTTTTACTGTTCAAATGTGGACTAAATAGATTTGATTAAATATGCTTGTATGAATTAAAAAATATATCTATTACACATTTCTATGAATATCTTTGCCCTTATTTTTTGATTTTTATTGCAATTTTATAAACATCATTTCTGATTTAGCGTTTAAATCTTGGAACTGTAAGTATTTAGAATTGAATTTATTATAAGCATGGAAAAAAGCTATAAACAGTTTGTTGATAAACTAAATTCCTATATCAGGAAGTTTTACCTTTATCAGTTAGTAAGGGGAATTATTCTCTTTATTATGCTGTTACTGGTTTATTACAGCTGTATTTCAGGTCTTGAGTACTTCAGTTATTTTGATCCGAAAATTAAATCTGGTATTCTATTCATTACAATTTTATTAACTCTATTTATTTTTTTCTACTTTTTAATTTTGCCTTTAACAAAACTCCTTGGTATTGGGAAAAGGCTTACTTATTACGATGTTTCTGCACAGCTTCAGAAAACCTATCCGGAAATAAGAGACCGTCTAATCAATATTGTTGAATTGGCAAATAGTTCTGATAATAATTATTCAAGCCAATTACAACAAGCCAGTATTGATCAGAAAATAAGTGAATTAAAACTATTTCAATTTTCTGAAGCTATCAGATTCAAAGATCTTAAAATTATATTCATCTTATTTATTGGTGTATCAATTGGTATTGGAGGATTATTTTACTCTTCTCCTGATTTATTTACTGAAAGTTCAGTTAGATTGATGCATTTTCAGCAAAAATTCGAAAAACCGGCACCATTCAGTTTTGAGCTTTTAAACAAGGAATTGGAAATAGTAACCGGTGAATCGATAGAATTGAAATTGCGTTGTGCCGGAAAGGAAATACCGGCTATGATGTATGTCGAAATAAGCGGTAATCGGTATATGATGTTAAAAGAAGCCGATATATTTACTTATAAAATTGAGAATTTAAATAGTTCAGTCTCCATCTTGTTTACCGACAAAAAATATGTCTCTGATTTATACCGGATTACGGTTTTAAGCAAACCATTTATAAATTCCTTTAGTGTTGAAATTAATCCACCTTCATATACCAGTTTAAATCAGGAAACCCTTCAGAATATTGGTGATTTAAAAGTTGTGGCCGGATCAACAGTCAAATGGAATTTCAAAACTGTTGATACCGACAGTTTAGTTATACTTTTTAATGACAGCAGTCGGGTAAAAGGCTGGAAAAATGGAAATGTATTTGAAGTAAATAAAACCATTATGGGTGATATGGATTATAGTATACATATAAGCAATGCAAAACTAAAAAACCATAATAATCTGGTTTATAAAATTCAAACTATTTCCGATTTGTTTCCTGAAATTACTGTGGTTCAGGTTAGCGATTCAATCGATTTTAAGACGTTTCATTTTAAGGGCAATATTATAGATGATTATGGTTTTAATCAACTTGGTTTCAATATTAGTATCGGTGAAAAAGATAGTTTAATCAGTATTCCGTTTACGCCTTCCATATTAAATCAGGACTTTTATTATTCATTTAATTTCGAGACGGTTAGAAGCCTTGGAAAATCATTTAGGTATTATTTTTCAGTGACCGATAACGATATTATTCACCACTTTAAACGATCGATTAGTGACACCTACACCTTTAATTTTCCTGATTATCAGGAGATACTTGCTAAAGAAAATTCTGATTTAAATTCTTTGGATAAGTTGTTTGAAAAAAGTGCCAAACTCACTAAAGATATTCAATCCGAATTCGAGAATTTTAAAATGAAACAAATCAATTCACAGTTATCCGATTGGGAAAAGTTTCAGACGGTGAAGGATATTATGGGGAAAAAGACAGAACTGGAGAATGTTTTAAATCAAATCAGTCAGCAGAACAAAGATGCAAATAATTTCACCAATTCTTTTTCTGAAGAGAAACAGGAGATTGTGAAAAAACAACAGGAGATTGAGGAGTTGTTGAATGAAGTTTTCAGTGACGATCTGAAGAAATTATTTGAGGAGTTTAATGAACTGGCCAAACAATTTGACTTGAAAAAATTCAATGATTTATCGAATCAAATGGATTCTAAAATGGAGGATTTGTCAAAGCAACTGGATAAAAATATGCAGTTGTTGAAAAAAATGAAAGTTGAGCAAAAGGCTGACAGAATTCTTCAGGAACTGCAGAAATTAGCTGAATCAGAAAAAGATATACTGGATAGAGTGAATAAAAATGCTGATATTCAACAAATAGGCGAATTGGAGAAGGAACATTCGTTGCAAATGGAAAACATTACGAAGGATTACGAGCAAACGTTGGAATTAAACAAAACACTTCAAAAGCCGTTTAACCTTTTCAATTTCGATAAGGAGTTTTCCGGAATTAAGGAAAATTACAGTAAAGTATTGAATGAAGCAGAAAAAAGAAACAAACGAAAAATGGCCAATGAAATTGAGAATAATACTAAAAGTCTCGATCAGCTTGCTTTTGCTATGGATCAAATGCTTAAAAATAATAAGAAAAAGCAAAATGAAGCCAATATTGAAGACCTGAAACAAATTTTAGATAATCTGATACTGGTTTCGTTTGATCAGGAAAAAGTATTAAACAAGCTGGCCAATACTGATTTCAACAATCCTATTATTAACGAGTTAAAAATCAAGCAAAAAAATCTGGGTGGGCAAGTCGTTTTTATTAAGGATTCACTTTATGCTTTATCAAAACGTACTCCTGAAATAAGTTCTGTAATAAACAAAGAAATGCTGGCACTGGAAATGAATACGAATTCTTCCTATGAATCGCTTGAATTGGGAAATATTGGAGGATCGAGAATGTATCAGCAGTATTCGATTACCGCATCAAACAACCTTGCTTTATTTTTAAGTGAAGCGCTTGAGAATATTAAAAAGATGCAAAACAGCGAAGGAGATGGTGATTGCGAAAAACCCGGAGGAAAAGGCTCGAAACCTGGAATGCAAAAACTGAAAGACAGTCAGAGTTCAATAAAAGATCAGTTACAGCAAATGATTGATCAAATGAAAAAAGGTGAACTGGGGAAAATGGGCAAAAGTATTGGTCAAACAATTGCGCAGCAAGAGGTTATGCAACAAATGATTCGCGAAATGTTAAATGGTAGTTCAGTCGGAACAAAAGCGCAGGAGCAGTTAAAAGCTATTGATCAACTGTTGGAGCAATCGAGGAAGGACCTTATTAACAGAAATATTAGTACCGAGTTGATTAACAGGCAGAATATGATTCTGTCCAAATTGCTTGATGCTGAAAAGTCAGAAATTGAAAGGGATTTTGAGGATAAACGTGAATCAAAAACTGCTATCGACATACAAAAGGGAAACCCGGAAGATTATTTTGAGTATAAGAATGTTCTAAAGAATGAAAATGAAAAAATCAAACGAAACAATTACAAGTTAAGATCTTTTTATGATCAGAAGTATAATCAGTTTATAAACAAATTAAAGGATTAATTTTGGAACGATTGTTAGTCATATCTTCTAGCCTTAATAACCTTGAAAAAGTGCGGATGTTTTTGGAGGAGGTTTATCAGGAATCAAATCTCAATCGTTCAACTTTTAACCGGGTATTTTTGGGATTGAGTGAGGCTCTGACAAATTCAATCGTTCACGGTAACAAGTTTAACGTTTCAAAAAATATCAACATCGAGGTAAATTATTTAAATGAAGAACTATTTATTGAAATTACCGATGAAGGAGAGGGATTTTTAATGGAGTGTTTAAAAGATCCAACCTGTTCTGAAAACCTGAAAAAAGAGAGTGGAAGAGGGATATTTCTGATCAGGCAATTTGCTGATGAATTGAATTATTTTGAGGGCGGCAGGAAGGTGCGGATTAAATACAATTTAAATCGATGAGCATAAAATTTTTTACTGAAGATGTACCGCTTCCAAAGCTGGAAAAAAGAAAACTGATTAGTTGGATTAAAAATGTGATTCTGAAAGAAGGAAAAAAGACCGGGGATATTTCATTCATTTTTTGCTCCGATGATTTTTTACTGGATGTAAATAAAAAATATCTGAATCATGATTACTACACCGACATTATCACTTTTGATTATGTTGTAAAGAATAAAATTCAAGGGGATATCTTTATTAGTGTCGATCGGGTAAAGGAAAATGCAAAGACGTATAAAACCACGTTTGAAAACGAAAAACATCGTATTCTGATTCATGGAATATTGCATTTATTAGGATATAAAGATAAACTGAAAGAGGATAAGAGTTTGATGACAACAAAGGAAGATTTATATCTTAAGGAGTTGGAAATTAGTTGATTAATGGAATAGGAGAATGTATGTTACCACTATATGATGTTATTGTTGTAGGAGGTGGACATGCAGGCTGTGAAGCTGCATGTGCTGCCGCTAATTTGGGTTCAAAAACATTGCTGATTACAATGGACATGACCAAATATGCCCAGATGTCCTGTAATCCGGCAATGGGTGGAATTGCAAAAGGTCAGATTGTTCGCGAAATAGATGCATTGGGTGGTTTTTCAGGAATTGTAACTGATAAATCGAGTATTCAGTTTCGGATGTTGAATCAATCAAAAGGTCCTGCAATGTGGAGCCCGAGAGCGCAGTGTGATCGGTTCCGGTTTACTGAAATCTGGCGTAATATATTGGAAAACACTGATAATTTGGATTTATGGCAGGATGCTGTTGTATCATTGCATATCAAAGACAATCAAGTTCATGGTGTAAAAACAAAAATTGGAGTCGATTTTTACTCTAAATCTGTTATTTTAACCAATGGCACTTTTCTGAATGGCCTGATGCATATCGGGAAATCACAGGTTGAAGGTGGCAGGATTGGAGAAAGTGCATCGTATCATATTTCAGATCAATTGTTTAGCCTTGGTTTTAAAACAGGCCGGCTAAAAACAGGTACACCTGTTAGAATTGATGGTCGTTCGATTGATTTTGCCAAATTGGAGGAACAGAAAGGTGATAATCAGATTCAAAAATTTTCTTTTCTTCCGGAAGTAAAATCATCCTTGAAACAAAAAAGTTGCTGGATTACCTATACCAATGAAACTGTTCATTCTATTTTGGAGGAAGGTTTTGCTGATTCACCAATGTATAATGGAACAATTGTAGGTACTGGTCCCAGGTATTGTCCAAGTATAGAATCCAAAATTGTAACTTTTGCTGAAAGAACTTCTCATCAATTGTTTCTTGAACCTGAAGGTGAATCAACAATCGAATATTATTTGAATGGTTTTTCTTCTTCTTTACCATGGGATATTCAGTTAAGAGCACTTAAAGAAGTGCCGGGTTTAGATAATGTTCGAATTTTCAGACCTGGGTATGCTATTGAATATGATTATTTTGATCCAACTCAGTTAACCCATACTCTTGAAACAAAAAGGATTTCCAATCTTTTCTTTTCAGGGCAGATTAACGGAACAACTGGATATGAAGAAGCTGCAGCCCAAGGATTAATTGCAGGTATCAATGCGCATCAAAAAGTACATGGACTCAGCCCATTTGTTTTGAATAGGGATGAGGCATATATGGGAGTTTTGGTAGACGATTTGGTGACAAAAGGCGTAGACGAACCATACAGAATGTTCACTTCAAGAGCTGAATACCGGATATTATTACGTCAGGATAATGCTGACTTTCGTCTCACTGCAAAGTCGTTTGAACTAGGATTAGCCAGGCAAAACCGGATGGATTTAGTGTTGGAAAAGAAAAATGCTGTAGATCGAATAGTTGATTTTGTTTCAAATTTTTCGATCAAACCTCAATACATCGATCCAATTTTGGAGAGAAAAGGTTCAGCAAACCTAAAACAAGGAGTGAAATTGATCGATGTAATTTTGCGTCCTCAAATATCTATTTTTGATTTGACTGAAGATATCTTGCCATTTAAGACATTCTTAAAAGATATTCCTTCAGAACGGTTTAACGAGATTCTTGAGTCTGCTGAAATAGCTATTAAATATGCTGGTTATATTGATCGGGAAAGACTGGTTGCCGACAAATACAAAAGGCTTGAAAATATAAACATCAGCGGAAAGTTTGATTATACCAAAATCGCTACTATAAGTACTGAAGCAAGACAGAAACTTACTGATATTCAACCTGAAACAATTGGTCAGGCAAGTCGGATAAGCGGTGTAAGTCCTTCAGATATTAATGTGTTACTTGTGTTGCTTGGACGTTAATGTTCCACGTGGAACTGAAAAATATAAATATGGATCTTAAAAGTTTTGTTCGCACTGTTGAGAATTACCCCATTGAAGGGATCAGTTTTAAAGATATTACAACCCTTTTAAAGGATCCCATGGCTTTTAAAAATGTTGTGGATCAAATTTCTGAATTTTATCGTGACAAAGGAATTACAAAAATAGTTTCGCTTGAATCACGTGGTTTTATTGTTGGCGGTGCAGTTGCTTATTGTATAAATGCGGGTTTTGTTCCCATTCGAAAAAAGGGAAAACTGCCTGCAAAAGTCATCAACGAGTCGTATGAGTTGGAATACGGTGTTGACTCAATTGAAATGCATGTGGATGCTTTAAATGAAAATGATGTTGTCCTGATTCATGATGATTTACTGGCAACAGGAGGCACGGCTTTGGCTGCTCTCAATTTGGTAAAACAAATGAATGTCAAACATATTTATTTCTCCTTTATTTGTGATTTAACCTTTATTCAGACAGACAAAAAGAGGGAATTGGCTCTTTACGACACCCACTCTGTCATTCAATATTAGTTTTCTCAATAGCGAATCTTTCTGATGGTTTTAAAAAATCTTGAATATTTAAAATCTTTGGTATCTGTTTTGCCCGATCAGCCGGGAATCTATCAGTATTTCGATTCATTGGGAAAAATTATTTATGTTGGAAAAGCCAAGAATTTAAAGAAGAGAGTTTCTTCCTACTTTAACAAAAATCAGCAAAATAGAAAAACGGCCCTTCTCGTCAGAAGCATTGCCGATATCAGGCATATGGTTGTTGAGACAGAGCAGGATGCTTTGCTTCTGGAGAATAATCTCATTAAAAAATATCAGCCCAGATACAATATCCGGTTAAAAGATGACAAAACCTATCCCTGGATTGTTATTAAAAATGAACCTTTTCCAAGAGTTTTTCAAACGCGAAATGTAATCCGTGACGGATCAACATACTTTGGTCCATATACTTCAATTTTAACTGTCCGGATGTTACTCGATCTTTTTCGTAAATTATTTAAACTTCGGAATTGTAAGCTGAACTTGTCTGAAGAAAACATTCGTCAAAAGAAATTTAGAGTTTGTCTGGAATACCATATAGGAAATTGCAATGCTCCCTGTATTGGTAAAATTGAGAGTGATCAATACCAAAAAAGTATCGAGCAAATAAAGGAGATATTGAAAGGCAACATTGCAGGAGTGATCAAATATCTCAAGGATTTAATGCGACAATTTGCAGCAGAAATGAAGTTTGAAGATGCAGCAATTGTAAAAGAAAGTTTGGATTTGCTTGAAAAGTTTCAATCACGCTCCACGGTTGTCAGTAATACGATCAATGATGTGGACGTTTTCACAATTGAGGTTGATGAAGCATTTGCTTACGTGAATTACTTGAAGATCATTCGGGGGGCAATAATGCAAACCTACACCATGGAAATTAAGAAAGTGTTGGATGAATCGCCGGAGGAACTTCTGGAATTTGCCATTGTGGATATCAGGCAGAAAATATTCAGCAATGCAAAGGAAATTTTAGTTCCCATAAAATTGGACATTCAATTAGAGGGAATTAAAATTCAAATACCCAAGCAGGGAGATAAAAAGAAACTGCTTGAGCTTTCCGAAAGAAATGCCAAGTACTTCCGGATTGAAAAAATGAAACATCAATTAGTGTCAAAGACTGAGAAAAACACTACTCGCATTTTGGAAACCATGCAAAAGGATCTTCAGTTAAAAGTACATCCAGTACATATTGAATGTTTCGATAACAGTAATTTGCAGGGAACTAATCCGGTTTCTTCCTGCGTTGTATTTAAAAACATACGTCCATCAAAAAAAGATTACAGACATTTTAATGTAAAAACGGTTGAAGGTCCAAACGATTTTGCTTCGATGGAAGAAGTAGTATATCGAAGATATAAAAGGATGTTGGAAGAAGAGCAATCCTTACCGCAGTTGATTGTCATCGATGGCGGAAAAGGACAATTGGGTGCAGCCTTAATGGCGCTGGAAAAACTTGATCTTCGAGGGAAAATTTCGATCATTGGAATTGCAAAGCGCCTGGAAGAAATTTATTTCCCAGGCGACTCCGTTCCATTATATTTGGATAAAAATTCAGAAACCTTAAAAATTATCCAACAGTTGCGTGATGAGGCGCACCGGTTTGGAATTACTTTTCATCGGAACAAGCGATCTGGCGATTTTGTAAAATCTGAACTTGAAAATATTTCCGGAATAGGAGAGAAGACAATAACTGCTATTTTGAAGCGATTTAAGAGCGTTGAGAATCTGAAAAAACTCAGCTATCAGGACGTGGCAAGCGAAATAGGCGATTCTAAAGCACGTTTAATCTTTGATTTTTACAAGCTAACCAACTGAAATCAATCATTTTAATTGGTGTTTTGACCTGTAATTTTACCTGGCTTTCAGAGATTGAAATAGATTAATTTCGATATTTTTCCTCACTTTCGAGCAATCCAAGGTAAGATTGATATCTGCTAAGTGCGATTTTACCTTCCTCAACTGATTTTTTAACAGCGCACTGCGGTTCATGTGTGTGGGTGCAATTGTAGTACTGGCATTCATGAAGTAGTTTGAATATTTCTGGGAAGTAGTGTGAAATTTCTTCCTTTTCCATTTCGAGTACTCCAAATCCTTTTATGCCTGGCGTGTCTATAATAAAACCTCCAAATTCAAATTCATACATTTCTGAATTGGTAGTAGTATGTTTTCCGGAAAAATGTGCTTCTGAAATTTCGCCAGTTTTTAAGTTACCAAGAGGATGCAGAATATTAATAATCGTTGATTTTCCAACTCCTGAATGGCCTGAAAATACATTGGTCTTATTGGCCATCATATTTTTCAGTTGATCAATTCCGACATTTAATTTTGCTGAAATTTTCAAGCACTGATATCCTGCATTCTCATAAATATCGATTAACGAATTCATTAAACGGGTTTGTTCTTCATCGTAAAGATCAGTTTTATTGAAAATCACATGGCAGGGAATTCGGTATGCTTCGGCGGAAACAAGAAACCGATCGATAAAAGTAGTTGTGGTTACCGGATACTGAATTGTTACAATTAAAAATGCCTGATCGATATTGGCAGCAATAATGTGAGACTCTTTCGATAGATTGGGAGATTTACGTATGATGTAGTTTTTACGGGGAAAGATTTTCGAAATGAGGCCAACCGTTATACCATCAGCATTACTATCTTCTCTTGTTTCCGTTAATTCTACCTGATCTCCGACCGCGATTGGATTGGTACTTCTGATTCCTTTAAGGCGTAAATTACCTTTTATTCTGCTTTCAATTAAACTACCCTGCTCCGTTTTTATAGTGTACCAACTGCCTGTTGATTTAATAACAATACCTTTTTTCAATGTATATTTTCTCTTTAATTTTATTCGTTATACTTTAGCAACTCGTTTAATATGAACCAAAAGTAGTAAAAATTGTGAAAAGGATTTTAAGTTATAACGTAAATGGAATTAGGTCGGCCTTAAGTAAAGGATTGCTTGATTTTTTGAGTGAAGTTGATCCGGATATTATTTGTTTCCAGGAAACAAAAGCTCAACCCGGTCAAATGCAGGAAGCTCATTTTGAAAACCGAGGCTATTTTAGTTATGCATTTTCGGCTGCAAAGCCTGGATATAGCGGTGTAGCTATATTATCAAAACAAAAGCCCGATCGGGTTGTATATGGCATGGATAATGCCAAATATGATATTGAAGGTCGCGTCATCCGAGCTGATTATGGTGATATTTCAGTAATTAGCGCCTATTTTCCATCAGGAACAACTGGTGAAGTCAGGCAAGCTTTCAAGATGGATTTTCTGGTCGATTTTCATCTTTATTTGAACGAACTCAGGAAAAGCAGACCGAATCTCATTATCTCTGGTGACTATAATATATGCAGACTTTGGATTGACATTCATAATCCTGATAAACAGCAAAATACATCTGGGTTTTTACCCGAAGAGCGTGAATGGTTTGCCAAATTTGTAGATGATGGATTTGTGGATAGTTTTAGAGTGATCAATCAGGAACCACATCAGTATTCTTGGTGGAGTTACCGTGCAGGAGCCCGTAAGAACAACAAGGGCTGGCGTATTGATTACCACATGGTAACCAGCGATTTAAAAGATAAAATTCGAAATGCCGCAATTCTTCCATCGGCAATACATTCCGATCATTGTCCGGTAGTAGTTGAAATGGATTTTTAAGATGAAATACTTCTCGCTGATTTTTTGCTTATTGGTTTTTCAGATTTCTTTAAGTGCCAAGTCGCTGAAAAATTATTTGGAGGTAAAAAAAGATAGCAATTACATTGAAAGCTATACAAACGATCTGATTCTGAGAGTATATTCAGGCGAGAAAACACATTCACTGGAACTGAGCGACTTAAATTCACCCTATCATCTGAAATATCTTCCCAATGGCTATTTTAATTTGGGCGGCGGTTTTAGTTATAAATCCATAGGAATTAGCTTGGCAACAAAAGTTCCTGTTTTTTTAAACCGAAATTACAAACACGGTGATACAAAGCGGTTTGGAATTCAATATTATTTATATGCCGGCAGCTTTTCAATTGATGTATTAACATCATTTTTAAAGGGGTATTATCTTTCAAAAAGTTTCACTCATCTTAACGGTTTTACAAAGGATAAGGAATATCAGCGTCCTGATTTATCCTCGGCAAACCTAGGCATTTCAGTCAATTACATCTTCAACAGTTCTCGTTTTTCATATAAAGCCGCTTTCAGTGATACTGAAAAACAGAAGAAAAATGCAGGATCTTTAATTGCGGGAGGGAGTGTATTTTCATATCAGACTGTGGCTGATTCTTCCTTTGTTCCACGTGGAATTTCATCTGATTTTTTCCGGAAATCCAGAGATGTTTCCAAATCAGGAGTTTTGGCATTCAATGGAAATATTGGATATGCCTATTCCTTTGTATTCCTGAAAAATGGCATTTTTACATTGACCTATATTTTGGGATCAGGAATTCAGGATAATTCATTTGAAAGGGAAATCGATCCGGATATTAATCGTTGGCGATTTAGCATGAACCATACGGGTAGGCTGGGAGTGGGTTACCGCTTTAATAAGTATTATGCCAGATTGGGAATTATCCGCTCAACTCAATTTACAAATCTAAAATACAATGATTTAGGAATTGGAAACGGTACAAATTTTATACAGGTTTCGCTCGGCAGACGATTTACAGTAGGTAAGAAAAACAAGAGGCTGTCTCAAAAGTCATTGATCATTTCATCCTGAACTTGTTTCAGGATCCCAACGCATTGTATATCAGATCCCGAAATAAATTCGGGATGACAAGTTCCACGAGAATTTTTACTTTTGAGACAGCCTCTTATCTACTTGAATGGTAATTTGTTCTATTCCCAGTTCAGAATAATCTTTCCACAATTCCCTTCTTCCATAATTTGAAAAGCCTGCAGAAAATCGTCAGCTGGAAAACGATGTGTAATAACCGGACTAATGTCGAGGCCATGTGAGAGCATCATTTCCATCTGATACCATGTTTCGTACATTTCTCGTCCATATATTCCTTTAAGGGTCAATCCTTTAAATATTAATTTGCTCCAGTTTAGCTGAGTTGAAGAAGGTAAAAGTCCTAGCAATGATACTTTCCCGCCGTTATACATGTTTTCTACCATATCGCTAAAAGCAGCAGCTGATCCGCTACATTCCAGGCCAATATCGAATCCGCCCACCATACCCAGCGATTTCATGGCATCTTTGATACTTTCCTGACGCGGATCAATTACTTTTGTCGCTCCCATTTTGAGAGCCAGATTACGGCGATATTCGCTTAAATCGGTACCTACGATATACCTTGCCCCGGCGAATTTACAAACCGCTGCAGCCATCGCTCCGATTGGACCTCCAATTCCTGTAATCAGCACATCTTCCCCGAGTAAAGGAAATGAAAGTGCTGTGTGTGTAGCATTTCCCAAAGGGTCCATCACAGACAGAAGTTCGTCCGAAATGCGTTCATCAACTTTCAAAACATTGGAAGCAGGAACTGAAACATATTCTGCAAATCCCCCATCACGGCTTACACCAATTCCAATGGTATGATCACAAATATGCTGACGTCCACGACGGCAATTACGGCAAAAACCGCACGAAATATGGCCCTCTACCGTTACACGTTCTCCGATTTGTACCCGGGTAACTTCCGATCCGCGTTCAACGACGGTACCCATGTATTCATGGCCAATAACCAGTGGTGTTTTTATGGTGTTTTGTGCCCATTCGTCCCATTTGTAAATATGCAAGTCTGTTCCGCAAATGGCGGCTTTTTTGATCTTTATCAGTACATCATTCGGGCCAACAACAGGCATTGGAACATCGGTCATCCATATTCCTTTTTCCGGTTTGATTTTTACTATTGCTTTCATTTTATTTATGTTTGATTTAAAGCTGCAATATTAAGCTGATCGTCATGTAAAAGAAAGAATGAAAATCATGTTTAATTATTTCTTTGAAGGCTGTTCTGAAATGAAAAAGCCGTTGATATTTGTTTTACCAGCGGCCTTTCAGGTATGTTTCATTCAACTTGAATTTATTTCTCGGATTTCCAGATCGATTTTATCGGATAAATTTCCAGTTTTTCAACCAAAAGTTCTCCCCCGGTATTGAAAAGATAAAGTCCGTTTGCATCTTCATTCGGTGAGAAGCATGAACTCATAACAACCTTTCCTTCGTTGGCAAATATTTCAACAGAACTTCTGTCAACCAGTATTTCGAGCTTAATTTCGCCATCAACAGGCTCTACAACAGCCGATTTGGCCAAGCAGCTCAAGGTTTTGGTTTTTACGTTATACATGATTTCGGTTCCATTATCCTTTTTATCCAATCTGACTACAAAACCAAAACTATCGGCCGATTTAATTTTAAAGCTTCCGATAATATGCATACAATCCGCTTTCACGCCCTTCGTCAGGTTTTTATTAAGTCCGGGAATCAGGTTTTCGTTTTCCCATTTGTCTGCTTTTTCATGCAAGAGTTCTATTTCTTTGATTGGTTTGCGAACCAGCCTGATTCCTTCTGTGTATTTTTTAAGCGACAACTCACACGGGAAGGTCATTTGTCCGTTAAATGGCATTCCCTTAAACTCTCCGCCTCTCATCCATGCAATCTGTATCGTTCTTCCGTCTGATTCAGGAATATTGCTCCATGTTTGAGTGGCATAATAGTTGGCGCCAAAATCTCCTTGAATTTTAGGTGTATCGGGAATAAACTTTTCCCCGTTAAATGATCCTATCACATAACTGCCGTCCCCATCGAATAAAACCCATTTTTTATCATCTGAGCGCCTGTTTACTGAAAGTTCAACCATATCGGGACATTCAAAGAATCCGGGCATATGGTTTTTAAATTCCCAGTTAAGAAGGTTTTTCGATGTATAAAATGAAATCCCTTTTTGCCTTTCTTCGTTATTTGGCCGGCGGTATAAAACCATGACATACTGCTTACTAGCTTCGTGCCAAAATACTTTAGGATCGCGTGCATCGTCGGTTTCGTCAAAAGCAATGAGTGGATTTTTTTCATATTTAAGCCAGGTTCTTCCTTTGTCGTTGCTGTAAGCCAAACGTTGGCCACATTTTTGGCTGGTGTAAAACAGCAGAATGGTTTTTTCCTCGCCTTTTTGCAGCCCGGTAAGGTTATTCTCGTCAATTATTCCGCAACCAGAAAAAGCGGTACAGATTTCCTTGTCTTTCGAGTCGTTATCCGGAAACAAGGCAATGGGCAGATGTTCCCAATGTACCAGATCGGTACTGATGGCATGGCCCCAGTGCATAAATCCCCATTCATTCCCGAAAGGATTATACTGGTAGAACATATGATATTCACCCTTGTAGAAGACCAGACCGTTCGGATCGTTATGCCAGTTTTTTTCAGGTGTAAAATGAAACTGCGGACGATACAATTCATTGTAGACTTTGACTGGTTTGTCAGCAAAAACAGTCAGTGTAGTGAGAAAAAAAATGAGAACAAAAAAAGGAAGTTTCATAGCTTAATTGTTATGGAGAATGTATTACAGACAAATATAGATTAAGAAACTATTTAAAATCGGAAATGGAATCAAAAAAGATGAAATTTATATAGTTTCAAAAATTAACTGTGTTTTCTGTTACATTTGAATTTTGAAGAGCCAACAAATAGTGAATATTAACCGAATTGTCTGCTTTTTTTTCTGATAATTGTTAGGGTAATTCCATTTTGGCCCGGATAAAACAATCGCATTAATCGTTGTAAAGAATGAAAATAAAATTGGTGATTTTTATATGGCTGGTATCAGCGCTTTCTGGCAGCGGGAAGGATTTGCGAATTAACGATCGGATTAAATTGCCTCCTGCCGTATGTTATGCTTCGACTGAATCATACCATTCGTTTATAAAACCACCGGCACCAAATCCGGAAGGCTTGAAATCCGGAAAGTTAAAAACAGCGACCATCGTAGTTAGTTACATTGGATTCACAACTGAGCAACAAAATGCTTTTCAATATGCAGTTGATATCTGGCAAAACCTGATTTATTCTCCGATTCCGATTCGGGTAAAAGCCACAATGCAGAGTCTTGATAAAAATACTTTAGGCAGCTGCGGACCTACAGATTACATAAAAAATTTCAATGCAACTCAAATCTGGAATTGCTATTACCCGGTGGCAATGACTGAAAAAATGCTGGGTGAAGAAGTGAACTCAAGTACCGAATTTGACCTGAATGCTACTTTTAACAAAGATATTACGAACTGGTATTTCGGAACCGACGGCAAAACTCCGGCAACCCAATATGATTTTGTGTCTACCGTGTTACATGAACTGACCCATGGATTGGGATTCACCGGCTATTTTTATACCGATCGCGGGAGAGGCGGTTATGGAGATGATGGATTGGCTGCCACCTATGATCAATATATCAAAAATAAAAATGGAGTCCGGCTGGTGAATACCTCTGTTTTTCCAAATCCTTCCATCACTTTATACCAAAATCTCACTTCCGGCTGGCTCGAGTTTGATACGAAAATGTTGTCAGGAAAACTGCCCCGTATTTATGCACCCACCACCTGGGATACCGGATCGAGCATTTATCATCTGGACGACAGCAGTTATCCATCAGGTGATCCGAATTCACTAATGACTCCGTTTACCGGTAAAGGGGAAGCCATTCATGATCCCGGTCCAAATGCATTGGCCATGATGTATGATATGGGCTGGAAATCCATTTCTATCAGACACAAACAGTTAAAGGATGTTGAATTTATTTCAACTTCAAATCCAATCAGGGCTGATGTACGTATTGAAAGTGATTATGACCTCGATTCAGCCAGAATCTATCTGTACTATTTATCGGGCCGATTCACTAAAACAGATTCAATCCTGCTAAAACCAACCAGTGTTCCCATGATTTTTAGCGCACAGCTTCCAACTTCATTAAGTGGCGAAGTCAGATATTATTTCTCTGCAGCGGATGCTAAAAAGCGAAGCTATTTTTTTCCATCCAATGCTCCTGTTCGTTATTTAAGTTTCAAAATTGGACCCGACAAGGAAGCTCCGGTTTTGAAACATGAACCAATTAAGTATATGCTGACAACCAGTCCTTCGGCAAAAATTGATGTTGTAGCCACTGATAATATGGGGATCAAATCGGTTAATCTGGAGTATTTTGTCAATGGCGGATTAATCAAAACCCTTACTCTGGCGCATGATACAAATGACGTTTACACAGGAAACCTTGTTTTTCCGGTGGGTTCGGTCAAGGATGGTGACAAGGTTCAGTATCGCGTGGTTGCTGTTGATGTTTCATCGCAACCGAATACTGGAAGGCTACCTTTAAGTGGTTACAATACCTTTTACTTTTACGAAATGCAAAAGCCGGTTGAGAAATATGTCAACAATTTCAATACCGAAACGCTCGACTTTATCAGTTCCGATTTTACAATCAACACTGTTACCGGCTTTGACAATCCTGCGTTAAATACTGCACATCCATATTTAAGCCCCGATACAGACGATATGAATTTCAATTTTACAACCCATTTGAAATATCCGGTTATCCTGAAAACGGGAGGAAAAATGTCTTTCGACGAAATTGTTTTAGTAGAGCCGGGTGATGCAGGAACCAAATTTGGGGATGAGAATTTCTGGGACTATGTGATTGTCGAAGGCTCAAAAGACAAGGGGAAAACCTGGAAACCTTTCCTTGACGGATACGACAGCAATTCGCAAAAGTCGTGGTTCGATTTATTCAACAGTAAAATGTCGGGCCAAAACAGTACTGCTGTGCCAACTAAAGATTTGTTTGTAAAGCATGAAATTGATTTACTGGCTAATGGAAATTTTGCAGCAGGAGATACTGTTCAGATCAGGTTTCGCCTGTTTTCCGATCCCTATGCACATGGATGGGGATGGATGATTGATAACCTGGCAATTCAGGACATTGGCACTACAGTGAATCCAACCCTGTTATCATCGGGCGAGGTAGTTCTTTTTCCAAATCCGGCATCCAATCAGTTAAATATACAGATTCAGGCAAGAAATACTGTTGAAAATCTACTGATGAAAGCCTATAATTCTTCTGGAATGCTCGTGTTTAACCAATCATTTTCGGTAGGTTCCAACCACTTTCAGACCAATATTGATGTGCATAATTTCAAAACCGGACTTTATCTTTTTGTACTTGAACCTGAAAATGGACAACCAGTTATACGAAAAATACTGATTGAGTAAACAACTTCAAAAAGACAAAGTCAGGTTAAATTATTGTATCAATGATTTCTTTTGCAGCCTGCAGGTTTTGATTTGAAATAAAAAGTCTATATTTGCCAACATATTGATAGCAAAATGAAACGTAAAGGTAACAACAGTTTTTATTATTGGTTTTATTACTTCTGTTCTCAAATCGGGATCGGCTGGTAATGTCTTGTTGTTACAAAAAGATATTTTACAAAAGGGTCCCGTTTTAAACGAGGCCCTTTTTTTATGAGCCCCCTTTCCATTCCCCCAAATGGGGGAAGATTTTGGGAATTGCGTTTAGGTTCTGTTCAGCTCCATTAGGAGCGAAATATTGGTAGAAAAGATAATAAATCGGGAAAATCGTCCGTGAAATTGTGACGTATTATTCTTTGACCACCTTTCGGACGATACAGAATCAACCTTCAAAAATGAAGTTGCAGAATAGATAAAAATTTGAAAACAAAATATATGAAACTAACAGTAATTGGTTTGGGATTGATTGGCGGTTCGATGGCGATAGATCTTCGGAAGGCTGGTTTTGCACATGAAATTACAGGTGTGGATACCAATCCGGAAAACGAGCAGGAAGCACTTCTTCTGGGAATAGTGGATCGTATTGAATCGCTTGAAACAGCGGTGCCAACTGCCGACATGGTAATCATTGCCATTCCGGTGGATAAGATCCTGCATACTCTGACTTCCGTTCTCGACCGCATTTCCTCTCAAACTACTGTCGTTGATGTTGGCTCGACTAAAAAAATCATATCCGAAGCTGTTGAAAATCATCCCAGGCGCCGAAATTACATCCCGGCTCATCCTATGGCTGGCACCGAAAATTCAGGACCGGGAGCAGCTTTGGAGGGTTTGTTTGAAGGTAAAATCAACATCATTTGCGATCAGGAAAAAAGCGGACCGCAGCACCTCGCATTTGCCGAAAAGATGTTTCAGGCGTTGGGAATGGACATTGCCTA
>Ga0209261_10000037_pt1 | contig 31941 bp, 26 predicted proteins | sample DOMMetBare1Fresh_FD_187470 | JGI IMG/M metagenome (GOLD analysis project Ga0209261, IMG submission 187470) | Wetland sediment microbial communities from St. Louis River estuary, USA, under dissolved organic matter induced mercury methylation -... | ecosystem: Environmental > Aquatic >...
ACACAATCTTACTTGTGACACGCGTTTTGATGTGATATCGATCATTTATACCGGAAAGGATGTTGAATTGGAACATTTTAAGAATGCTTTCTATCCACCAATCGGTTAATACAAACCATTAGTACAGCAGGTATTTTTTCAGTAAAATAAGCAAAGTATCCATGTTAATCGGCTTCGTTATAAATTCACTGCAGCCACTTTCGAAAGCGCTTTCATAAATGGAAGGAAGTACACTGGCCGTTTGAATAATAATCGGAATATCGGGATTAATCTGTTTTATATGAGCCATGGTATCGATACCATCCATTCCGGGAAGCCTGACATCCATTAAGACCAAATCAATTTCACTGTTTTCTTTAAACAATTCAATCGCATCGCGGCCGTTTCTAACGAAAAACAGGTTCGCCCGGGTTTTCTTTAATGATTTTTCAAAGAAGTACTGATTGACGGTTTCGTCCTCAACAATCAATATGGTTTTACCGAGAAAATTGTATTCCATAGGATAGTTTTCGATGATGGAAAATTTTAGTGCCCCAAAACTAAATAAAATCATTGAATGAACAGTACTATTGTCCAAACATTATGCATAATTAAAATAATAAGACGACTTCGATCCTTTTAAATATCAACAAATCAAATTAATTCAGAAAAATATTCTCTCTGTGAATACCTATACTTCAGGCAATTTATAAAAGTGAGCAGACATTAGTTTCTGGGAATTACAATATAAAACAGTGAACCTTTGCCCTCTTCCGATTCCATTCCGATGGTTCCTCCAAGCAATTCAGTCAGATTTTTGGAAATACACAATCCCAATCCGTTGCCGCCATATTTCCGGGTGTGAGATGTTTCCACCTGCCTGAACCGCTCAAATACCTTTTCATGATATGCAGATGGAATCCCAATTCCGGTGTCTTTGACGTAAAGTCTCACAAAATTGGGCTGAGGGTCAATTCCTAATTCGATAAAACCTTTTTCTGTGAATTTGATGGCATTGGTTAAAAAATTGACAATAACCTGCCTGATTTTAGTTTCATCCGTTTCAATTTCAATGACTTCACCGGGACTTGTTCGATGAATTTTTATTTCTATTCCTTTCCTATCAGCTTTTTTGGTGAATTCCTTTTGTATCGAGGTGATGAGTTTATCGACTGAAATCTTGCGCTTCGATATGCTCACCTGCCCAGCTTCAATTTTGGAAATATCCATGATATCACTAAGGATCGAAAGCAGGTTATTGCCGCTATCGTTAATCAACTGGGCAAATTCATCCTGTTGTTCAGGTTCAAAAGCCGGATCGCGGATTAACTCTGAAAAACCAATAATGGCATTTAACGGCGTTCGTATTTCGTGACTCATGTTGGCAAGGAAAGCAGATTTTAAACGGTCCGATTCTTCTGCTTCTTTTCTGGCATGTATCAGATCTTCAATCATTTTTTTCTTTTCAGTAATATTTTCCTTCAGGGCCATGAAAAAGGCAGTTTCGCCATACTCGTTTGTAATTGGGGAAATTACTGCACTCTCCCAATATAATTCATTATTTTTTCTTCTGTTTTGAAACTCGCCCGACCAGTCTTTTCCTGAATTTAACGTGTCCCAAAGATTCCTGTAAAATTCAGTTGTTTGAAGACCCGATTTTAATATACGAGGATTCTTTCCTTTAACCTCTTCGGATGAATAGCCAGTCGTTTCTGAAAATTTGGGATTGGTATATTCAATATTTCCCATTTTATCTGTAATCACAATGGTAACCGGGCTTTGATTAAAAGCCTTTCCCATTAGATTTAACTCCTGCTCCGTTTTTTTGCGTTCAATTGAAACGCTAATCTGATTGGAAATAAATTCAAGAATCTGCAGATCTTTTTCAGTATAAGCATTGGGGTTATCGTAACTTTGAACAACTAGTGCTCCTGCAGCTTTATTATCGGTAAACAACGGCACGCCAAGCCATACTTTTGAAGGCGTACCAAATATTTCTACCTCACCCGATGCACACAATTCCATGACTTTGGATTCGGTCGCCAAAAGTGATTTTTTTTGTTTGATCACATAACCCGTAATTGATTTTCCGGCAGGCCAGCTAGAAATCACATCTTTCTCGTCGGTTTCATAAATAGTGGAAAGCATATCGGTTTTTTCATCGTAAAAAGCGATATAAAAATTCGTCGAGTCAAGCAATTTCCCGAGCTCCTGGCTAATCTGCTTGATCAGTTCAGGCAAATCGGTGGATGAATAGGCGGCATTGGAAATGGTATAAAGCACTTGCTGTATCTGATCGGCCCGCGTTTTTTCAGAAATATCTGCCTGCGTTCCCCAGATTCTGACCAAATGGTTGTCTTCAACAATTCCCAAGGCATTGTTGCTGAAGTATACTAATTGGCCATGGGCATTAACTTCATGAGTCAGAGCATTTTCAACCCGATAACCATTTTCAATAAATTCACGTAAAGCGCTGCGATTCAATAAATTATTTTGTCCGCCATGAAAGTCAAGCTGTGTTTTGCCAATCACTTCCTTTTCATCGCTCATTCCATACATATCCAGAAATGCCTTGTTGCATTCCGCAAGAAAAAGATGATGATAAATGAAGTCTATCTGCTCTTCAAGAGGTAAATTAATATCCATCGGCTGGTCGCTTTCGAACCGGTAAACACCTTCCGAAATCTGTGAAATAAAGCTCTTATATCTGCTTTCGCTCTCATACAAAGCTTGTTCCGTTTGTTTTCTTTCAGTAATATCCCTGTCAATGCCAAGCACCATTTCTTTTCCACCTATGGTAACCACAGATGTAGAAACTTCAATTGGCATAATGTGTCCGTCTTTATGCCTGTGAAAAGTTTCTTTTTGCATCACAGGTGTCTTTTTAAGTCTTCCCAAATATTCAATTCGTTCTTCAGGATTTCCTATGGTTAAATTCAGAATGTCGATGGATTGCCCTATCAATTCTTCGCGAGTATAACCATTCATCCGACAGGCAGCCTCGTTGCAGTCAACAATAGGCCACGAATTGGCTGGATCATGAGGATCGATTAATACAATCGCATCTGGCGAGGCATTGAATAATCCCTGAAACAATTGCTGGCTTTCCTTCAGTTTCTGTTCAGTCTGTTTGCGTTCTGTAATGTCCTGAAAGATTTCCAGCATCGCCTTTTTCCCTTTATAGATCATACCGGTGTGGCTAATCTCGAAAACTCTGCCACCCAGGATTCCGGATGCTTCATAGATATCCGTTTTGCCAATATCAATTCCTGTAATCAATGGGCATTCAATACATTGCGTGTTTTCATCACAATATAATTCCCAGCATTTGCGGCCAATTGCTTTTGTAGTAAATACATTTTCAAAATTTGCACTTTGGAATAAAATAGTTCCTTCATCATCAACGATATCCATTCCAAAAGGGATGGTCTTCAACAATGATTCGGTAAATTCATGGCTTTCGCCTCTTTCAAATTCGGCCATCTTCCGTTCAGTAATGTCCTGAATAGTGCCAATCATCTCAATTACATTTCCATCCGCATCGAAATTTAATTTTCCCAAACCCAGAACCCACCTGATCTCTCCGATAACCTGATTAAAAATGCGATATTCCTTGTTAAATGGTTGCTTTTTCCCGACAACCTCTTCCATGAAATACTTTACCATCATTTCCCGATCTTCCGGAAGTATGATGTTAATCCAGTCCTGCAATTTTTTATTCATTTTTGGTCCAATGCCCAGAATCTGTTCAAGTACTTCTGATGAAGACCAATAATCATTTGCGATATCAAACTGGTATGAACCAATAAACGCAGCACGTTGTGATTCCTTGAAAAAGTATTCACTTTCGCGGAGCATAGTCTCCACCTTTTTACGCTCTGAGATATCACGAAAAGTCCCCATCAGGCATTTTTTATCCTTGTAAAATACCCTTGAGGCCAACACTTCAACCGGAACCAAACTTCCATCGGGACGAACAATTTCATTTTCCAGAGGAACCATTGGCAAATCCTGTTCGGTCATTTTATCATGTTCCCTGAAGTTTTGAACTGAAAAATCTTCCTTCTGTTTGGGGTGAATTTGTGATTGATTCAATCCGATAATTTGTTCACGCGGGATTTGCATTAAACCAGCTGCTGAAAGATTTACGTCGACAATTATTCCTGTTTCCAATTCAGCAATAAAAATGGCATCTGCTGCTTTATCGAAGAACTCTTTAAACTGAATTTCCTTTTCTTTTAAGGCATTTTCGGCCATCTTCCGGGTGGAAATATCTCGCCAGGTTGTAAATAAGGTTTGTACACCTTTCAGGATCATGGGGGCTATGGAAACTTCTACATATAAATCGGAACCATCAAACCTGCGATGCATCCATTCAAAGGTATTCTTTCCATATTTAAAAGCATAGCTTATCTTTTCCTCTGCGGATTCAGTTGACTTTTTACCATCAGGTTGAAATTCAGGAGAAAGTGATGCAGGTGTTTTCCCAATAATACTTGAGCGATCGCCACCCATCATTTCTTCGGTGGCCTTATTGCAATCGATAAAGACACCATCTTTTATAATCAGATAGGAGTCGGGAGAATTCAGGAAGAGAATACTGTATTTTTCCTCACTATCCTGTAAGGCTTCAAGTACCTGATTTCGTTCTCTCAGTTCATTTTGCAATGCTTCTGTACGTTCATTTACCAACTCATCAAGGAGTTTTTTATGATTCAGAAATTGGACTTCCGATTTTTTAATACGAAACATTGCATTTATTTGCGCTTTTAACTCGGTTTGGTCAAGCGGTTTTGTTAAAAATGCATCGGCGCCAGCTTCAAGAGCTCTTTCCCGGGCTTCTTTAGTGCTTCCCTGAGAAGTTAAAACAATAATGGGGATGGTTTTAGACAAGTCGTTTGCCTTGAGGATTTGACATACTTCATGCACACCCATATCGGTTAATGAAATATCCAGAAGTACCACGTCTGGTTTTTCGGATTGGCAGAGTTCAATGCCATGCCTGCCCGAACTTGCACTTATGAATGCTGTCTTTGGAAAAGTATCAGATATTAAAGCATTTAACACATTTAGGTTATCTGCATTATTATCGATTGCTAAAATTTTCATCTTCTCCATCACTGTTAAATTTGAACGTATATTTAATCTTTTCCCACTGTCATCACTCAAAATCAAAGGTCTTTTCCCTGGAAAAATTTGTATTTTCTGCAGAAATGACAAACGTACCTGATACCAACTTCCTGCTAACTTTCCTAACTCATTTTATCTGAACAAACATCAAAAATTAGCTGTCACACAGATAAAATTCAATTTGGGTATGGTTTGTCATTTAATCAACATACTTTAACCAGATTTGACACATGGTTAAAAATTTGAGCAACAATGTATGAATAAATTTGAATTTGTCCGCGAATTTGAAAGTACCACTTTTAAAAAAACGAAAATACTGTATTATTAAATTCATTTATCACTATTTTTGTTTAAATGAAATCCAAAAATATCATCCTAATATTCAATGGACAGTAGCAGATTCATTACTACACTTGTTAAAACCTACCGGCGATTATTCAATTGCCTGATGTTCTACAATTAAACACCAGACAAAAGGAAATTAGGAAAAAAGAAGGGTCATTGGGAAAGTTACCGTTCCGATTTTTGCGAATTATTCATGTTGTCTTTTCCTGTTTCCTCTTTCCTTATTCTATTACAGAAGTTTTGAGTTTCATTTATAACTCAACATATCTAATTCATAATTCCAGAATCCATGTTCGAAAAAATCAACCAACATACTGAAACTCCTTTGCGCCCGGCGACCAGCGAAGGCAATTTCTATCCACTCAAAACAAATCCGATTGGTCCGGGAATGAACGAACGCATTCAGAAACTCCGGAAACTGAGCGTTGAGGCCGAACCGTCTTTATCCATTGAACGCGCCCTGCACGAAACAGCATTTTACAAGGAAAACTTTGGTAAAATGTCGATTCCGGTATTGCGGGCGGCCAACTATCTGGATCATTGCCAAAAGAAAGCAATCTATATTGGAGATGGCGAACTCATCGTGGGCGAACGCGGACCAAAACCCAAATGTGTACCAACTTTTCCTGAATTAACCTGCCACAGCGTGGACGATCTGAACGTCCTCAACACCCGCGAATTGCAGCGATACACCATCAGTCAGGAAGATATTGATACCTATGCCCGCGAAGTGATTCCCTATTGGGCTGGGAAAACCCAGCGCGAACGCATTTTCAGCCATGTTCCGCAGGAATGGCGATTGGCTTACGAAGCCGGAATGTTTACCGAATTTATGGAACAGCGCGCGCCCGGGCACACCACTTTGGACGGAAAAATCTATCGTAAAGGGATGCTGGATTACAAACGCGAGATTGCCGCCAACCTGGCATCGCTCGATTACCTCAACGATCCGGAAGCTACCGACAAATCGGAAGAATGGAAAGCGATGGACATTTCGTGCGATGCAGTGATCCTTTTTGCCGAACGCCATGCCGATCTTGCTGAAGAAATGGCAACTTCCGAAACCGACGCAAACCAAAAAGCCGAACTTTTGAAAATTGCAGAAGTTTGCCGATGGGTTCCGGCCAATGCGCCACGAAACCTTTGGGAAGCCATCCAGATGTACTGGTTCGTTCACCTAGGCACTATTACTGAATTGAACGGCTGGGACGCCATGAATCCCGGTCATTTCGACCAGCATTTAGCTCCGTTTTACAACAAAGGAATGGCTGATGGAACTCTCACCCGCGAGCAAGCCAAAGAACTGATTTCGTGTTTCTGGATCAAAGTAAACAACCATCCGGCGCCTCCTAAAGTGGGAATCACTGCCCGCGAAAGCGGAACTTACAACGACTTTACAAACATCAACATTGGCGGCATCAAAAACGATGGCAGCGACGGAACCAGCGAAGTTTCGTACATCATGCTCGAAGTGGTTGAGGAACTGCATATTCTTCAGCCCGGAAGTTCGGTACACATCAGCGCCAAAACTCCGGACAAATTTCTGCATGCAGCAACACGTGTCATTCGCCAAGGACATGGTTATCCATCGGTTTTTAATCCCGATGTGTATGTTCAGGAATTGATGCGTCAGGGAAAATCCTTGACGGACGCCCGTGAAGGTGGTTGCAGCGGTTGCATTGAAGTAGGCGCTTTCGGAAAAGAAGCTTACCTGCTAACCGGCTACCTCAACGTTCCGAAAATACTGGAAGTCACTTTAAATAACGGCATCAATCCGGTGACCGGAATTCGGGTTGGTCCAGAAACCGGAGATCCGCGAACTTTTAAAAGCTACGACGATTTGTACAACGCATTCCTGAAACAGCTCGAATATGTGGTCGATTTGAAAATGCGCGTGAGCAATTACATCGACCGCATGTTCGCCAAATATGCTCCGGCACCCTTCCTTTCGGTAGTTACCGAAGATTGTGTGAGCCGTGGAAAAGATTATTACGATGGCGGCCCCCGTTACAACACCAGCTACATTCAGTGTTGCGGATTGGGAACCGTTACCGACAGTTTGGCTGCGCTCAAAAAGCATGTATTCGAAGACAAGACCTTCAGCATAGGCCGGGTTTTAGAAGCGGTACTGAACGACTTTCATGGCGAAGAAGTTTTGCGTCAAACCATCATGAACCGCACTCCTTTCTTCGGAAACGACGACGACTATGCTGATTCGATTGCAGTTAAAGTGTATGACGATTTGGTAGCAGCCATCGACGGAAAACCAAACATCAAACCCGGCGGAAAATATCACCTGAATATGCTTTCGACCACTTGTCATGTGTATTTCGGAAAAGTAATGGGCGCCACACCAAACGGGCGCATGGCCGGCAAATCAATTTCCGATGGAACATCACCATCGCATGGCGCCGATACGCACGGGCCTTCGGCTGTCATCAAATCGTTGACCAAATTCGATCACATCAAATCGGGTGGAACCTTGTTGAACCAGCGCTTTTTGCCCAGTTTGCTAAAAAAAGAGGAAGATGTCAAAAAATTGGGTCATCTCATCCGGAGTTATTTTACGCTGGGCGGACACCACATTCAGTTCAATATTGTTGATACGGTTACTTTGCTGGCAGCACAGGCTTGTCCGTCGGATTACAAAGACCTGATGGTTCGTATGGCCGGGTACAGCGACTATTTCAACGACATGAATGCCGACCTTCAGCAGGAAGTGATTGAACGCACCGAAAATGATGGGTTTTAGTATTCACAAATAAAGCGTCATCCCGAATTTATTTCGGGATCTGTTCTACTCCGCAGATCCTGAAACAAGTTCAGGATGACTTTTCAATTCTTATCATGAATCAACCTTTTATCTTCGATATCAAGCGGTACGCCATCAACGATGGTCCGGGCATCCGGATCGTTATTTTCCTGAAAGGCTGTAACCTGAACTGCGCCTGGTGCCACAATCCGGAAAGTATTTCCAGCGAAACAGAACGGATGTATGCTCCTGCAAAGTGCATCCAGTGCGGAACCTGCGTGGTGGCTTGTCCCGAAAAGGCAATCACCTTAACATCGGAAGGTATTATTACCAATGCCGACCTCTGCAACATGAATGGCTGCTGTGCTGAAGTTTGTCCGACTAAAGCGATTGAAATTTCTGGAAACCCAATGTCTATCGTCGAAATCATAAACGAGATTGAAAAGGAACGGGTTTTCTTCGATCAGTCGGGCGGTGGAGTAACATTTTCGGGTGGAGAACCGTTGCTACAATCCAAGATTTTGATCGAATTACTTGATGAATGTGGCAAGCGCGGAATCCACCGGGCGGTTGATACCGCAGGATTGGCCAATACTGAAATCATTCTGGAAGTTGCCAAACGAACCGACCTTTTCCTGTACGACCTGAAACTGATGGATTCCGAAAAACATCTGGAATGGGTTGGCGTTCCGAACGAAAAAATTCTGGAAAACCTGAAGGCACTGGCCGAAACCGGAGTAAAGATCATCATCCGGATTCCACTGGTTGGTGGTGTAAACGACGATGCCGAAAACATGGAGGCAACCGCGCGTTTTGTTGCTTCACTTTCAGGAGAAAAGAAAGAAGTGAATCTGCTGCCATACCACAAAATTGCCCAGACGAAATACCAAAAATTGGGCCGTCCGGAAGAATTTCAGCTTCTGGAAGAACCAACAAAGGAAGCCCAGCAACAGGCCATTGCCATTTTTGAAAAATATGGAATTCAGGCAAGCATTGGCGGATAAAAAAAGCCCCGTTGAAAAACGAAGCTTCGATATCTTTTTAACTGGTTCAATCTTTCAGACTAAACTGCTTTGTCTCTTCCCCAAACCAACACGATCATTGTCCCCATAATTGATGCAATAATTGTAGAAACAAGTATATCTATCAACAATGCACCAATACTATTAAACATGTTTGTCATGGAATAAAACGACAAGTCCATGGTCAAAACATAGAGAAAGCCAAACAATGCACCTGTTTTTAATCCATCAATCCATCCTGTTGCTCCTGACCATTTTAGCACTATGGTTAAAAAAAACGCATAAACAAGGTTTGATAGAATAAGTGTCCACCAAATCATATCGGCTGATGCCCGATTCATGCACTGATTATAATTGGCCAAACTAAAATCGGACAATAAAAGTCCGTAAATCAACCATCCAAGTAAGAAGTAAGCTACACCTCCAAAAATAGTTCCTTTTAAGATTTTCGCATCCATAGTTGTAAGTTTTAAAGATATGATGCACTTGCTTACGTTAAACAATTAATAATGATACCATCTCCCGACCTAAAGTTTACACGAACACCATAAATGTCAGTAACATCAAAAAAGAAATGACAAAAAATATTTTCAGGGATATCAAAATGAAATCAGGGGCAAATCGATAAACAGGCAGAATAAATATTAATTGCACCACATAAATTGCAGCTATGTAAAACAGAAAAACAATCCAGTTTCCAATATTCAGCATCCACCTAAAATCGTAAAATCCCTCATCAATATAAAAGAGGAATAAGGTTAACAACAAGGCATTGAGCAATGGAAGAATGAATTTTAACGACTCATTTTTAACCGGAAGTGTTTGTAATCTCATAAGTCTAAATTTAATATTTGCATGCAGAACTCGCGAGTTCAGCCAACTTTTTGCCGGCTCTCTCAAACCGATGATTTTCTAAAAAAACGTTTGGTGAAAACGAATTATTTCAACTTTTCACACTTATTTCAATTTAATTTCCAGTTCAATAAGTTTGATCACATTTTCATAATCTTCAGACGAACGCATTTCAATTGAAATGGCCCGGCTATGGGCATATCTTTTCGCATTTCGAAATTCATCCTTGATTTGATCAGGAAGATTACTCGCCAAAAGAGCCGGTTCCGCCTTGTCGCCAAACCAAAAGCTAATCCGGAAGGTATCTTTGATGACACCAATCCAAAAGATGGTTTTTTTCTTCCGCAGTGTACGGTACAGCCAGCTTTTGCCATCATTATAAAACCGCCATTGTTCGGAAATATCAAAATGATGTTCGTACAAATAATCGATAATCTGCTTCCAGTAAACACTATTTTCTCCAATAATTGAGAAAACCAGTTCATCAGTCGGTTGAACGTTCGGATCGGTTAAAACAATGGGTTCCATGATATAAAAATTTAGTTCGTAATAAATATTAACGATTCCTAAGATACCATTTTTCAGGCATTTTATAAGCAAAAATCCCCGCCAACATTTAAGCTAACGGGGATTTTTAATCTGAAAATTAAATTATCAGATAATCAGCATGGCATCGCCATAGGTACCGAAACGGTATTTTTCCTTGATCGCTTCCTTGTATGCTTTCATTAGGTTGTCATAACCGGCAAATCCGGCAACCAACATCAGAAGAGTTGACAATGGTAAATGGAAATTGGTGATCATGCGGTTTGCCACACTAAACTCGTAGGGAGGAAAAATAAATTTGTTGGTCCACCCTTCGTATGGTTTTAAATGACCCTGAGTTGAAACAGAGCTTTCGATGGTACGCATAACTGTTGTGCCAACTGCACAAATATTCCTTTTGGCATCTCTGGCGTCGTTTACAATCTTGCAGGCTTCTTCCGATATCCAGATTTGCTCTGAATCCATTTTGTGCTTGGTCAGATCTTCCACATCAACACTCCTGAAATTGCCCAATCCAACATGAAGCGTTACATAGCTGAAGTTACACCCGGTTATTTCCAGACGTTTCAACAATTCACGGCTGAAATGTAGTCCGGCAGTTGGGGCGGCAACAGCACCTTCGTGTTTGGCAAAAATGGTCTGGTAACGATCCTTGTCTTCAGGAGTTACTGCACGTTTAATGAACTTTGGTAGTGGTGTTTCGCCCAAACCATAAAGTGTTTTCTTAAAATCTTCATATGGTCCGTCGAATAAAAACCGAAGGGTACGTCCACGCGAAGTTGTGTTGTCAATCACTTCGGCAACCAAAAGATCATCCTCGCCAAAATAGAGTTTGTTGCCAATACGGATTTTACGGGCCGGATCAACCAAAACATCCCAAAGACGCTGTTCGCGGTTTAATTCGCGAAGCAAAAAAACTTCAATTTCGGCCCCGGTTTTTTCCTTGTTACCATATAAACGGGCAGGAAAAACCTTGGTGTCGTTAAAAATAAAAACGTCCTTGTCTCCAAAATAATCAACAATATCTTTAAATATTTTGTGTTCGATTGTACCAGTAGCACGATTCAGAACCAACAGTTTGGATTCATCGCGGTTTGGAGCTGGGTTGAGCGCGATCAACTCTTCAGGTAAATCGTATTTAAACTTGGATAATTTCATTATGTATCTGTATTTATTAAATTATTTTCTTCGACTATTCATTATTCTGACTTCACGGGAAGAATCCGATTTAACGGTTCAAATTTCAATTAGTTTCATTCAACTGAATCTTTTCAAGGAAGTCATCCAGTTTCCATGCATCTTCCAATCTCATATCTCCAATTCTGGTCCGGCACAAACCAACCAAATAAGCCCCGCTGTTAAGCGAAATGCCTAAATCGCGGGCTAAACTCCGGATGTAAGTTCCTTTGCTGCAAACAATCCGAAGTTTAATTTCAGACGGTTTAAATTCAAGAACTTCAAGCTCCGAAATTGTAATTCGTTTTGCCTGAAGTACAATATCATTGCCTTTCCGTGCGTGCAAATATGCACGCTTGCCTTCAATTTTAACAGCACTGAATACCGGCGGAACCTGATCAATTTCTCCGATAAAACCGGCAAGTTTCTCCTTTACCAGTTCGATGTTCAGATGCTCCGTCGGGAACTGTTCGTTTTCGGCAGTTTCCCGATCATAGGAAGGAGTTGTTGCCCCCAATTTAATGGTTGCCACATATTCCTTTTCCTTTGCCTGCAACAAATCAATATTTTTTGTCTCTTTACCGGTACAAACAATCATTAATCCAGTTGCTTTCGGATCTAAAGTCCCGGCATGACCAACTTTCAGCTTCTTAACACCCGCTATCCGGGTTAAATAATTTCGTAATTTTCTGACCAGATCAAATGATGTCCAATCCAATTCCTTATCAAAAAGGAGAATTTCACCTTTCTGAAAATCAAATTCATCCATGGATTTTCCCATCCTGAAAAGCTATAAATTTAAGTGATGTGCAATCAGAATGTTATTTGTCTGACTTTGTTTTTTTCATTATGGCGTAAATCTCGAACATAAATCCAAAAAGAACGACCATTGGAGCCAAGGTAATTCTCTGGAAATTAAATATTTCTGGATTAAAAACCGATGGATTGCTACTTTTACCACCAGTCATTAAAAGGAAGCCAACGACAATGATCACCAAACCAATAACCATTAGTTTTAAGTTTTCTTTGCCCAATGCAAATCCTTCCATATTTTCAAAATACTTCTTGGCCATGATAATAAAATTTTGCGCAAAGTTACATGAAAAGTTGCAAGTTGCAAGTTAATAGTATAATTCGTCGAACTTTAGCCTGATGAATTTACTTACTGCCAAATAAGTTGAACCCCAGGATATCAAAACACCCAAAAGAAGGTCAGCTAAAAAAACCACTCCAAAAATTTTAATATCATCCAAATTGATTATTCCGGTGAGTTCCGAAGCATACGAAAGCATCAGAACAAACAACAGGACATTGGCGGCCATTGCCCCAATTATGCCATACCAGATGCTTCTTCTGATAAACGGAGCGCGGATAAACCGATCGGTGGCACCCACCAGCAACATGGTGTTAATAATGAATCGTTGCGAATATATTGAAATACGTATGGTATTGTTGATGAGGGCAGAAAAAATAAACAACAACAAACCGGAAAAGAAAATCAGGATCAATCCAATTTTTTTGACATTTTCGTTGATGGTACTTACCAGATCCTTTTGAAATGAAATTTCTTTGACCTGAGGAAATTCGAGGAATTTCGATTCAAGCAATTTCAGACTTTCCGGATTAGTGTATGCGGCATTTAGCTTTACATCCATCGATGCCAGCAGCGGATTGTAACCCAGGAAACCGGTAAAATCTTCACCCAGATCTTTTTTCAATCGTTCAGCAGCAGTTTCCTTGTCAATGTATTCCACCGACTTGACAAAACCGGAAATATTCAACGCTCTCTCCAGATCAGCCACATCCTTTTCCTGAACATCATCTTTCAAAACAAGCGTTACACCAATGTTTTCACGTACAAACTTGGCAAGTCGTTCAGCATTCAGCAAAACAACGCCCAACAATCCAATGAGAAACAAAATCATGGATATGCTGATGGTTGAAGTCAGATAGGATTTAAAAATTCGCTTGTTTAGCTTCTGAGGCTGTGCTTTGCCGGCCATTGATTTTACTTTTTAAATTTAAACTGATAGACGAAATAGCCTGCAACAGCTAATAAGAGCAGAATTGAACTTGCAAAGGAAACTTTATTGCCCAGATAATAGGAAGATGGCTCAAACTTAAACTCAATCTGATGTTTTCCTGCCGGAATGATCATAGCACGAAGAACATAATTTGCCTGAATATGTTTTGTTTCCTTTCCATCGATATAGCTCTTCCATCCTTTAGGATAATATATTTCTGAAAAAACAGCCAACTGAGGGCTACTGTTCACCGTGGCTTCATATTTCAGGAAATTGGGCTGATATTCTGTCAGTTTAATTTCGCCTTCACCGGAACCTGATTGATATCCATCCAGATCTTTTTCAGAATTTTTGTTTACAACGGCAGTTGTTTTCGGATCAAGTTTATCCAGCGATGATATCTCCTCATTCGCATTCGAAACGAATTTGACTTCCTTCACCAGCCAGGCATTTCCCAGGGCGTTAGGATTGACAAGCGGTGGACTATTCAGGTCGTAAATGAAATATTTGGTGTTCAGCATATTGATTATCGGTAGAAAAGCGGTCAACGAATCAAGCGATCCGATGGTCCGTGATTTTTCCCTGAAAAGTTGAATTTCCGGATCAATTCCGTAGGAAACTAATTCGTTGTACCTTTTCATTTTTGCTCCATGATATCCTCCCAACGATTTGTGAAAGTAAGATGTACGGGCATCAGCCATTGGATTTTGAAGATTCAGAACCCTGTAATACAAATCTTTATCTTTCAGAATTTCCACATCAGCCGGCATTTTCTGGAATGGCACGGAAACAGCTTTTGTAGATGAAAAATTATCGTTGTTGAAGTACTTTTTATTTACCGGCATCATATCAACTATTATCAATGCCACCCATAAAAGTATCGCATACTGACCCTTAATCTTTTTATTCCAATAGGCCCACAAACCGGCAGCAGCTAAGGCTACAAACAAAAATGCCTTAAATGAATCTACTCTGAGGGCACTTTTACGGTCAGCAATCAAGGCATTCACATATTCATTGATTAACTCCTGCGGCCATTTATACTGCTGTAACTGATACTGCAACTTGAGATCAACTTCACCTGTAAAACTACCTGCCAAGCCTGGTATGATTACAAAAATGAGCGCCAGTCCACCGGTAATTCCGAAAGCATATTTCAGACCATTCATAAATTCAGCAGAACTTATTTTTCGCTGGATAACTTCTTTTACGGCAAGTACACCAAGCAAAGCCATAGCAAATTGCTGAATGACGATGATGTTTTTAACATCCCTGAATTTGTTGTATCCGGGGAAATAGTCGAGCATCAGGTTGGTAAGCAACGAAAAGTTTTTCCCGAGTGACAAAAGCAGGGAAACGACAAAAACCGCAACAAGCCACCATTTGTCTTTCCCTTTTACCAGAAACAAGCCAAGCACAAACAAGAAACAAAGAACAGCACCGAAGTAAAACGGAGCGCCTGAAATCGGCTGGCTACCCCAGTACATAGGCTGACCAGCTTCCACCATTTTTTTTGCTGGTCCGGCGCCCTGAGCTTTTTCCAGAAGTTTATAGGTTTCAGAACTGGTTGATAAGGGTTCGTTCATGCCACCGCCTTTAAACCGTGGAATAAATGCTGTCATGGCTTCACCCAAATCGTAACTGTAATCAAGGATATATTCTTTATCCAATCCACTGGATTTGTTTTCGTTGTTGATGCTCAATTCAGACTGCCCGCGCATCGAATATTTTCCGTATTCGTAGGTGGTATATAATCGTGAAAAATTGGTTCCAACAGCAAGTAATACGGCAAATAACAAAAGGCCGGTTGTTTTGGCAAAATCAGGAAGTGTTTTTTCCCTGATCGCATATACAAGGTAGGTAATACCTAAAATCAAGATCAAAATTGCTGCATAATAAGTCATCTGCAAATGGTTGGCGCTTAACATCAGTGAAAGCCCAAGCGCGGCAATCAGACTGCCTCCGATTTTGCTTTTCTTAAAGGCAAGTAAAACACCGGCCACAACAAGCGATGTGTACACCAATGCATGTGCTTTGGTCAGGTGCCCGGTGACCATTACAACAAAGGTAAAAGTCATAAAACCATAGGCGAGACTGGCTGCGAAGGCGGTCCAGACACCAATATCGAGCAAGAGACAAAGAACAAAAAAGAATACAAAGCTTAAAGTCAGAATCATTACCGGTTGCGAAATGGATGTAACAGATTTCTGGATCTTCGAAATCAGTTCTCCTGAATAAATGGTAGAAGTCAGGTAAGCAGGCATTCCTGAAAACATGTTATTCGACCAAAGTGCTTCCTTTCCGGTTGCATTCCGGTAATCAACAATTTCTTTGGACATGCCCTTGAACTGAATTCCATCTGAACTTTGCAGCTTCTTCCCTTCTAAAACAGGCGAGAAATAAATCACACTAATAAGCAGAAACAACACTACTGCAATGATATAAGGTCCCGTTTTCCGAAGGAGGTTTTTTGTATCCATATTCTTGATTGGTATAATTTTATATTTCGTATTTTCGTGCGAAGCAAAAATAAACCTTTTTAAGTCAATAACTAAAATAAATGGGTGTAATTAAAAGGCAAACCATCAAGGGTTCGGTGTACTCATACCTCGGTGTAGTCGTCGGTTTCTTTACCACAGCTTTGATTATGCCCAAGCTGATGTCGCAGGAACAAATCGGGTTGATCAATGTTCTGGTTGCGGTTTCAGCTTTGTACTCCCAATTCTCGACTCTCGGATTTACCAACGTCACCGCTCGTTTATTTTCCTATTTCAGGGATAAGGATAAAAATAATAATGGATTTGTGTTTCTGGCCGTGGCAGTTGGGTTCATCGGATTTACACTTTCGCTTGTTTGTTTTTTTCTCCTGAAACCGTACATCGTTGAAAGCAATATCGAAAAGTCGCCCTTGCTTGTTCAGTACATTTATTATCTCATTCCGCTGATTTTTTTCCGGATGTTTTTCCTGCTCTTAGATACCTACAATAAAATGCTGTTCGACGCTACCACCGGAACTTTCCTTAGTGATTTGCTTTACCGTATCGGGAACCTTGTTTTGCTGATTGCCTATTTCTTTCACTGGATTGACTTTACCCAATATGTTTTCGGTTATGTGGTTATTCTGAGTTTCCCGGCGGTATATCTTGCAGGTTTGCTTATTTACCGGAAGCAATTTAATCTTCAGCCAAAACTGGAATTTATTCAACCGCCTTTGCGAAAGGAAATGATTTCGCTGGCTGCTTACGGAATTATTGGAGGTTTGAGCAGCGTGGCTCTGACCAGCATCGACAAAATCATGCTGAATGAATTCTACAATCTATCTCTTACCGGAGCTTATTCGATCAGTTTTTTCTTCGGATCAATTATTCTGATTCCGAACCGGGCGCTGGGAAAAATTTCGTCAACAATTATTGCCGATGCCTGGAAAGATAACGACCTGAAAAAAATAGACGACATTTATTATAAGAGCAGCATTAATCAGTTGTTTGCCGGATTGTTTCTTTTCATTCTGCTGGTAGCCAATCTGCATAATATTTTCAAAATATTACCTCCTGAATATAGTGGCGGAGAATGGGTGATTACCTTGATTTCGCTGTCCAATTTGCTGGTAGCTTCAACCGGAGTGAGTGTCCAAATCATCAGTACTTCTCACAAATATAAAATCCAAACCTATTCACTCGGAGTACTTATTTTGCTGATGGTCGCTTTTTACTGGCTGTTGATTCCACTCTGGGGAATGAACGGCGCAGCCCTGGCTTCACTGTTGTCAATGGCTTTGGCTTCGGCTATGCGGGTATTCTATCTTAACTGGGAAATGAAGCTTTTTCCTTACCGGCTCAACCACCTGAAATGCTTGGCCATCGGAATACTGGCTTTTGTAATTGCTTACTTCATTCCTGTTTCCGATTACTATATCATCGATTTAATCATCCGCTGTTCGGTTATCGGAGTAGTATTTGTAGGTTTAAGTTATGCATTCCGAATTTCAGATGATTTAAACCTGATGGCTGATAAATTCCTGAAATACATTCGGATTATTCAATAATCAGCAGAATTTACAACTGAACTATTCCTTGGCCGGTTTCATCCAAACAACCTTTTGCTCCGACCGATGTTCCTGTCCAATAATATCCCGGTACAATCCGGGTTTTCTGGCCTTAATATAACGGAATCCTCCAGCTTGAATAAGTTTTTCAGGAGCAATGGTAGCGGTTACAAATGAGTTGTCAAACGAACGGCACTCGGCAATTACATCACCAAAAGGATCAAGAATCATGGAACAGCCATTTTTTAACTGGTCGTCGTCCATGCCAATCGGATTTGAGAAAATGGCATAAACTGCATTGTCGTATGCTCGTGCAGGTAGCCATTTTATCAGCCAGCTTCGTCCTTTCAGCCCATCAAACTCCAAACGGAGTGAATCCGGATCAGTTTCGCGATTCTCCCAGAGTTTCGGATCTACAAAACCCGCGCCGGGTCTTGTAGATGGCGTGCACATCGTAACGTGAGGCATAAAAATGATATCGGCACCCAGAAGTTTGGTAGCTCTCACATTTTCAATAATGTTGTTGTCGTAACAAATCAGAATGCCGCATTTCCATCCTAAAAGATCAAACACACAATAACTATCGCCCGGAGATAAATATGGATTAATAAACGGATGTAGCTTCCTGAATTTTGCCACTAATCCGTTTTTATCGACACAAACATAGGCTTTGAACAGATTTTTATTCTCATCCTTTTCGAAAAGCCCGGCCAATACAACGATATTATTGTCACTGGCAATTTGGATAAGTTTTAAAAGACTTTCTCCTCCGGGAATGAACTCGGCCAAATCAAGCATTTGTTCTTTTGAAAGGTGCCTGGCAAAAGTATAGCCGGTAACCGAACATTCATGGAATGAAATCACCTGAGATCCTTCACTGGCAGCTTTTCTCGATAGTTTTTCAATAACACTCAGGTTGTAAGCTTTGTCTCCGCTTTTATTTTCAAATTGTGCTGTTGAAATTCTCAGGTTGTCCATGACCCACTAGTTAAATATTATACCTCAAAGTTAATCTGAAAAGAATTCAATGATAAAAATCTGTAAAGAACATTTCTGTACTTTTGAAGCAACAGAAATTTAATTTGAAACATGTCCCAATCAGGAATTATTCTTCAAGCCCGAACAGGTTCAACCCGAATGCCTGAAAAGGTGATCCTGCCTTTTTATCAGGAAGAATCGATTTTGGATTTGCTGCTCGAAAAAGTAAAAAAAACAGGGATTCCGGCAGTATTGGCAACCACCGTGAATCCTTCCGACGACCGGATTTGTGCCATTGCTGAAAATCATGAAGTTTCCGTCTTCAGGGGTTCTGAAAATGATGTGCTCGATCGTTTTATTCAGGCAGCCAGACATTTTGGCTTCAGCAAGATTATTCGCGTTTGTGCCGATAATCCGTTTCTGGACTTGAATGGAATGCAAACGGTTATCAATCAATTTGAAAATTCTGATGCCGATTACCTGAGTTTTCAACTCGCCGGAAACAAACCATCGATACTCACTCATTTTGGCTTTTGGACTGAGGCTGTCCGGCTTGATGCGCTTGAAAAAGCCCAGAAACTAACTTCTGAAAAGCTGTATCACGAACATGTTACCAATTACATTTATGGCAATCCTGCTTTGTTCAATGTGCAGTTTATTCCTGCTGATCCGCTCGTATTTTCGCGTACCGATATCCGTATGACACTGGATACTCCGGAAGATTTTGAAATTCAGCAAAGAATATATGCTTCAATCAGCAAGGAAAACCCTAATTTTGCTATTCCGGAAATAATCAGTTGGCTCGACAGGCATCCTGAAATCCTGGAACAAATGAAAATTGAAATCCTGAAAAATCAGAAATAAAACAATCATGGCAAAATCAACTTATATCATTGGCGAAATCGGACAGAACCACAACGGCGAAGTTGACATTGCCAAAAAGCTGATTGATGTAGTCACCGAACCTGTAATTGACAAGCTTTTCGGGGAAAAACTGATGCCTATGAACGCGGTAAAAATGACTCGCCGCGATCTGAAAGAGGAATTGTCAGCTTCTGAAATGCTCAGACCATACGAAAATGCCAACTCATTTGGAAAGACTTATGGTGAACACCGCGCTTTTCTTGAACTGAACGACGAACAGCATTTTGAAGTATTTCAGTATGCCAAATCGAAGGGGCTCGAATTTGTCGAAACACTTTGCGCCAAAGGCTGTCTTTCGATGTTGCGCCTGTTTACCCCCGACCGGCTGAAGGTGGCCTCACGCGATCTGACAAATCTTCCTCTTTTGGAAGCCATGGCCGAAACCAAAATTCCGATGATTCTTTCAACGGGAATGACCGGCCAGAAAGAACTGGACGATGCACTCAAAATCATTGCCAGATACCATTCGAACATTAACATTCTGCATTGTCTGTCGCAGTATCCTTCTGAATATCAAAACATCAATTTATTGAGTATTCAATTTCTGAAAGATAAATATCCGGATTTTACCATTGGCTATTCCGATCATTCCATCGGGATTTTAATGCCGGCGGTAGCAGTAGGAATGGGTGCCGAAATCATTGAGAAACACATCACCCTTGACAGGAACATGAAAGGAACCGATCACCGTGGTTCGCTCGAACCGGAAGGAATCTGGCGTATGATGCGCGATATTCGCAATACTGAATATGCCATCGGGAAATATGGTATTTTTGTCAGCGAAAAAGTAGAAGGTACACGAATTAAACTGGAACGTTCCATTGCTACTTTACGTAGCATTGGCGCCGGTGAAATTATTACAGAAAACGATTTACACCTGCTGAGCCCCGGAGATGGTTTTAAATGGGTGGAGAAAAATCTGGTGATCGGTAAAAAAACGCTAGTGGCTATTCCGGCCAATGAAATCATTTATCCCGGAATGCTTGAAAAATAAGAGCACAAGAAAATGTTAGGCAATTATACCACCGGTTATCCCGGAAAGGATTTTTGATTTCCTGGAAGATTGGCATTTCAACATATAAAAACGAAATAAAAGAATGAAAATTAAACTGGTTTTATCTGATATTGACGGGGTTTGGACTGACGGAGGAATGTATTACGATCAGACCGGAAACGAACTGAAAAAATTCAATACTGCAGACAGTGCAGGGGTTATCTTTCTTCAATTGCTCGAAATTCCATTCGGGATTATTACCGGAGAAAATACCCGGATTGTATGGCGAAGAGCCGAAAAACTAAAAATAAACCATTTGTTTATCGGCGTCAAAAACAAGCTTGAAGTAGCCGAAAAGTTGTGCGCCGAATTGCATATTTCCCTTCAGGAAGTTGCTTATGTGGGCGATGACCTTAACGATGCCATGTTGCTGAAAGCGGTAGGATTCAGCGCCATACCAGCCAACGCCTGCACCTACATGGAAAAATATGCCAAAGTCAGGCTAAAACGAAAAGGCGGAGAAGGCGCTTTCCGTGAATTTGTTGAAATGCTGCTTGAAAAAGAAAACCTGCTCGACACAGCCATCCAGAAATACCTAAAAGCTACTTTGCAGAAGTAATTGCCTCAATACATCGTTCTGCTACTTTGCCGTCAATCTGGTAAGCATATTTCCGGATAAAGGCATCGTATTTCACCTTATCAATCTTAAGGTTTCCACGGAATATTCCGGTCAGAATGGTTTCAAGCGTTAATGAATTGGTAGCATGAAAAGCCACACCTTCGGCCACATATCCCTGAATATCCTGATTCAGATGATCAAGAATGACCAGCGGTTTGTAAAAATAGACGGTTTCAGTTCCAACTGTCGAGAAACAGGTGATTAAGGTATCGCACGAAGCAATCAATTGATATAGGTCTGATGTTTTATCGATGACAAAGTTAGTACAGCCGGCTTTTTTGGCGATTGCCTCATAGTATTTCTCATCATCCGATTCCCGTGGATGAAGCTTCACTACCAACTTCGACTTTTGCAGACGCTTTACGGCCTTAAATATGTCGTAGGCAGCCTGATAGCGTAATTCGGGGTCGCGTTGAGGCTGCGATGCAAAGACAATGGTTTCCAAAGGCTTTGCCTGCTTTTGTTTTTCAGCTTTTAACAATAGCGGAATAACATCCGTCCTGATTTGCCCGACAGTTAAAACCGATTCCTTCGGATAATTACCCTTCTCGATTAAAAATTGTTTCCAGTATTCACCCCAGGTCAGGGTTAAATCGGGCATCACGCCATTTTCACTGTCCTTTTTTGTATACAAATAAGCCGGATGCAGATCGTGCATGGTTCCGTGCTGAAGTCCGATAACCCTGATTCCGCAAAATCTGGCAGCATCAAGTATCGACTTGGTTAGCGGACTGTTTTCGTCAGGCGCAATTACAGCTTTTATTCCTGATGATTTAAAATATTTACAGGCTGACAGGTACCGGAAAAGAAAAAATTCGGTTGATTTGTCGAGTGACTGAAAAAGTTCAAAAATGAGTTTTTCAGAATCGGAGAGATCCATTTGCTTAACAGTCCGGTAAGCCAAATGTACCTGATGACGGGCATCAGCCAGTTCTTTCCTTACTTTGCTGCTAATCAATCCTGAAAGGAACATTCGTTCTGAAAAAATCTTGGTTTGCCTGCCCCAGGAAGCCTGAAGATATTTCCACGAAAATGAGTAATCCGACTTCCCTTTGGGTTTTGGCATTAAAACCTCCGTAAGCAGTCCGAATCTTTCGTCGAGTTCAGAAATGAGGTACTCCAAAATGTGATGGCCGGATTCAGGTTCGAGCGTAATTTTATCCATCACGGTCGAATACTTTTCAGTAAAGTACAACAGGTATTCCGGCTTTTTCGAGCGTACAAAAACACTTCTCAAAATTCGGAGTTTCGCCAGAAAAAGATAACTGAGGAGATCCCCAAAATTATATTGCTCCTTCTTTTTTTCGGTCACGAACCGAAATGTAACTTCCGGATAAATCTTTTGTAACACGCGGGCATCCGAATCTACAAACCATATGTGGTCTTCAAAAGTGTCAAACATTTCCTTGAGCGGCTCCACAAAATACATCAGGTTTCGGGCAGCAAAATAAATCCTGAACTTATGGTAGTGCCATACACTGGCTCTTCCTACCGAAAAATGTTCGGCAACCGATTGCGAGCCACATCGAAGGTCGCCAAAGCGCAACACCTCTGAAATGGTCTCATAATTAATTGATTTTTTGTCTTCAGGATCAATGGTAATTCGTTTGGCAAAATCGGGGGCATTGATGGCCGAAAAAGCAACAACTTCAGCTCCGTTTTCCTCCATTTGCCTGATCTCGTTTTGTTCAAGCTCAGTCAGTGTACGGTTTATAACAATGGTTTTGCTCATCTTTACATATTAATCTCTAACAATTCCGAAATTTTGTGGGTCAGATTTCTTCTTGAAAATTGATGTCTAATTTCAGGATTACTTTCCATATTTTTATTTTCAAGCGAATCCTGAATAAACGCTTTTATTCCTTCCGCGTCGCTGTAGTCGAATATTTTGCCGCAATGTGTTTCCTGAATGATGCCGGCCAAATCACCGTCAACCGGACCAATTGCCAAAACGGGTTTGCCGGAAGCGAGATATTCAAAAAATTTCCCGGTAATAATACCCCTATTGTTCTTAACCCGTGGTACAACCATCAGGAGCAAATCGGATAGGAAAAGATATTCGACCGATTTTGCATGATCGACATACCCGGTTAATTCTACTGAAATACCTGCAGATTCGAAGTTCTGAACAATCACGTGAGGAACTTTTCCGACAAAACGTATCACAAATTCCTTCCTGATATTTGCATCCAGATTCCCGATGGCTTTTAACAAACCACTGACATCATAGGCTTCAGAAATCGTTCCGGTATACGTTATTACTTTTTTCCCTTCCGGTTTTTGTGGTTTTATCCGGAAGTCATCTTCATCGTATCCATTCGGAATTACAACAGTTTTATTCGCAATAGGAAGTTTTGATTTCTCAGCAAAAAGGCGTTTTACATCCTCACTTACAGTGACAAGCACATCCGCATTTTCAAGTACTTTCCGCTCATAATTCAAATCAATTTTCAGGGCAAGTGCGGTATGCTTAAACTGGTTATAGTAATAAATATCGGTCCATGGATCGCGCAGATCGGCAATCCACCGGATGTTCAATTCTTGTTTAAGTTTTAAACCTATAAGCTGCGTGGAGTGTGGAGGACTTGTTGTAACCACCGTATCAATATTGAATTGTCTGATCAAATCTCTGGCTTTAATCAAGGCATATTTATTCCAGCCTTTGCGCGGATCGGGCAACAGAAAATTTCCACGGAGGAATTTTGATGTCTTTTGAAGTAATCCTTCTTTCGATTCGTTGGCAAAACCTCCATACGGAACTTCCTTTTTACCGGAGATCAGTTTGTATAAATTATAAAGTTCAAAGCTTTTGGTGGTAAAAACCATGCAATCCTGATCCACTTCAGCCATCAGGCTTTCGTCGCGCTGCGGATAACTGGCAAATTCCGGATCGACAGTCAAAATAACCGGTTGCCAGCCAAATTCTGGAAGAAATTTGGCAAATTTCAGCCAGCGCTGAACACCTGCCCCACCCGATGGCGGCCAATAATATGTAATTATCAATACCTTCTTCATGTACAGTCTGTGTCTGGTTCGGTAAAGATAATTGATTTGGGAGAAGGGATTAGGCAAACCAAAATAAAAAAGCCACCTTAATTGCTCAAAGTGGCTTGTTGAATGTATTATTCCTTTGGCGGTTTACTCCTCCACCAGCTGGCCAGAGCCGATCCGGTAACATTCATCAGCGGACCAAATATGGCAGGAGCAAGTCCAACTGTGGCAATTTTTCCCATTTGCAGTGCCAATCCTGAGGCCAATCCACCATTCTGCATGCCAACTTCGAAGGCAACTGTCCGACGATCCTTTTCCGGCATTCCGAATAGCCAGGAAACTCCGTAACCAAGTGAGTATCCGGCCAAATTATGCAACAAACTGGTCACCAAAAGCAACGCACCAACCTTCAAAAGGCTGTCGCGGCCTGCGGCTGTTATGATGGTAATGATGACAGCTATTCCAACCATGGAAATCAAAGAAAGGATTTGCCCCATTAATTTTTTGTCACCTTTCAGGAAATGGCGAAGTACAAGTGCGAGGATCATTGGAAGTATGAAGAACCAGACCATTGATTTTCCCAATGCGAGAATGAATCCGTTAAAATCAGCGTGTTTGGCTTTCATGAAAACCAAATCAGTGAGCAATATAATTACAAAGAAAATGCTCAGTTGTATCACCTTTGTGCGCAATTTTTCTTTTCCTTCATTAAACAGATTGAAAATAAAACCGGCAACAATCGGAAGGATGATCATATTCAGGATATCAAGCATCATGCTCCAGAAATTCACTTCGATGTATTGTCCTCCAAGCATTTTCATCAGAAATGGAGTAACAAAGGGTGAAATAAGTGTAGAAATTGCACCGATAGTCACAGCCAAAACCAAGTTTGCATGGGCAATATACGACATTACATTGGAGGCCAATCCACTTGGAACACAGCCTATCAGGATAATTCCTGCCGCAATTTCAGGAGGGAAATTAAATATCCGCGAAATGGCAAAAGCTACCAGTGGCATGATGATGTAATGCGATCCCACTCCGATAATTACTCCTTTCGGCATTTTTATCACCCCGGTAAAATCGTCCAGACTCATTTGCGATCCCATACCAAACATGATGATCTGCAAAAGGGGAACGATAAGTGTTTTAAACTGGAAACTGCCTGCTGTAGTAAAATACTGAGGGAAAAACATGGCAGCGGTCACACCGGTAAAAATCCAGATTGTATAGGATAGTCCTTTAACTGACGCGAATCCCCTGACCGCAAATGCGAGTGACAAAAAGAAGGCAATCAGAAAAGGACCTGAGTTGGCCAAATTTCCGGTAAAAATGAAGAAAAGCGAAATAATCAGAAATAGCGCAGCAAATCCGCTTGCTATCTGGTAAGCATTAATTTTTTTCATGCGTTGTTAGGTTTATTCTCCGTACAAAGTTAGTTTAAGATTGAACGTCGTTATGTTGGTTTTATGAACGACTGCTGGTTTTTGCATTAAAATCAGCAGCCGTTTTTCAGGTGTAAAATTCATAGAAATTAACTCCAGATTCTGTCATGCGAGCGCTTTTCGTTCCATTCGTCAGTAGGAGCAAAAAAGCTTTTATCTTTTGTATGCAAATGTTCTTTTACGACATCTTCATTCAATTCAATTCCTAATCCCGGAGAATTCGGTACAAGGGCAAAGCCTTTTTTAATGATTGGGTTGCCGTCGGTCATTTTTACCAGACTTTCCCACCAGGGAAGATCAACAGAATGATGTTCGAGCGCTAAAAAGTTTTGGGTAGCAGCAGCGCAATGCACATTAGCCATAAACGAAACCGGCGTTCCTGCCTGATGCATGGCCATAGCAATTCCGTGTTCTTCGGCATAATCGCCAATCCGCTTGGTTTCTAAAAGTCCGCCAGAAGATGCCAAATCAGGGTGAATGATATCGACGGCATGTTTGTCAATCAGCGGTTTGAAGTTTTGCAACAAATAAATATCTTCACCTGTAGTGGTAGGGGTTTCCAGAGCGTCAGTCATTGTTTTCCACTGATCAGTGTATTCCCAGGAGACAATATCTTCGAGCCAGGCCAACCTGTACTTCTCAACAGCTTTTCCCAAACGAATTCCGTTATTTAAATCAAAATGTCCGTAATGGTCGGTTGAGATAGGAATATCCCAACCTATATGCTCACGTGTATGTTCTGCAATTTTAGCCAGTTCTTCCAGTCCCTTATCCGTTATTTGAATCTGGGTAAACGGGTGTTTGGTGTTTCCATAGCCCATATAATTACGAAGATCGTATTGTCCTGAAGCTCCATCCCAGAACTCATGATTCACCAAAGCGCCCGGAATATTCTTCAGTTCATTGATAGAAAGATCCATTTTCAACCAGGTGTATCCCTGATCCTCAATTCGATATTTAATTTTTGCAGTTTGATCTTCATGTGATTTACCTTCCGGAGTATCAGCATACAACCGGATACTATCGCGATACCTTCCTCCCAATAACTGCCATGCAGGAACTCCATAAGCTTTACCGACAATATCCCACAATGCCATTTCAACAGCACATACCCCACCAGCCTGACGGGCCTGTCCCCCAAACTGTTTGATGATTTTAAAAATCATTTCCACATTGCAAGGATTGAGTCCTAAAATGCGGCTTTTAAGCATCAGAGCATATCGAACGTCGGCACCGTCCCTGACTTCACCCAGCCCTGAAATTCCCTGATTGGTATCAATGCGAATAATCGCTGTTTGACCCAAAACGCCTGTAAGTGCATAGCGCATATCGGTGATCTTTAATTCTGAAGGACTTGATGCCCGAGATACAGTTTGGGTAGTTTGTGCGATGGTGTCCTCGATGGATAAGTGCATCAGACCGCCTAAAGCTATACCGCCAAGGGCAGTTTTTTTCAGGAAATTACGACGGTTATTACTGGTTGCAGGATTTGCGATTTCAGCTTTAACGACTTCTTTTTGAGCAGCCTCGCGCTCTTTATTTTGATCAGAAATTTGTTGAATAATACTTTTCATGATTGATGTAGTTTAGTGGTTAAAATTGGAAAAAGTCATTAGTCATTTGGAAAAAGAAATAAGAAAAGAGGAAAAGTTGTACTCTGATTTCCTAATGACTTTTTCCCAATGACTAAATTTTTAGTAATTCCTTTCTTTCAGATAATTATCCAGTTCTGCCTTTGTCATCGGCAATTTCCCCGGATAATTATTCAGCCAGTTCAGGAAATCTTTTTTGATTTCTTCGCTCCATTCACTATCAATTTCTCCGGCCAGATATTTCTTTTCTCTCAGGCGTTGATGACCGAATTCGTCGCGTAGTGCTGTAACTTCCGAAGTCAATACCAGGTCTTCTACCAAATAGGCAGGAATGAAAATTACCCCGTATTTTTTTGCCAAAACCACATCGCCGGGCAAAACGGTCGCACGTCCAACACGTATCGGAGCATTGATTGAAGTGAGCATCATTTGCTGAATATAGGAAGGATCCACTCCTTTGACCCATCCATTGAAACCTTTGATTTCTGATATCCCTTCCAGATCTCTAACTGCACCGTAAAAAACAACACCTCTCTGCGATTTGGCATAAATCGAATTTCCAAGATTGTCACCTATGAGAGTTCCATCTACAATTTTGCCATAGCTGTCAGCTACATAAACATCGCCGGTTGTCATGACATCAATTGGCCATGAATTGGTACCTCCTTTTTGAGCTCTGCCCTCGATTTTACCCTGTTCTTTAATCAGTTTTTCCATATCAGGCCTGAGCGGCATGTACTGAGCTGTTATAACCCGGCCAGTCATGGCTTCATCAGGATTGACAATCGTCCAGTCACCCTCGAACTGGTTTTGAAATCCTTTGTTCCGCAAAACACCCCATGCTTCTTCTACGGAGATATTCTTTAATCTTTCCAAAATGGCATCCGACACTTTTGGTCTTCCGTCAGGAAAGCGATCACCTTTCCACTCTGAAGTTAAAGCTTTAATGTATTCGGGCGATGACCCGACATTCTGAGCGTTGCCCATGAAGCTGCCCAATACAAGAACTACGATGATAATGAGTTGTTTTTTCATCTGTATAAAATTTTAATTAACTGTATTTCTTTTGGTTATAAACTTATTTTCTGAACATCGTAATCGCCGGATGGAACTCACATGTACTAGATCATTGGTATTATTGGTTTCGTAAACATGTTCGTTACATAACGATAAATCTATTTTTAGTTGGTTTTCAAATTTCCTCTTTTACAATTTATAAAGGTCGTCAATATGTATCATTTGAGGATCATTCAACTCTAAGTTGCCTGCCAATACATGTGTTTTTTCGTTTTCATTACCTAAGCTGGTAACAACACCATCAGCACTCGATAAGTCTTCATTTTTTGTATACTCATTTACGGTTGCCAACACTTTAATGTAGGCCTCTTTTCCCGCAATAACGCCATTCTCCGAATCTTCAATCACAAGCGCTTCATTCGCAGAGAAGCCTGTTTTTTCTAATGCCAGTGCATAGATTTCAGGATCGGGTTTCTTTTTTGTAACCACATCCCCTGCCAGAATGAGATCAATTTTAATATCGGCAAGCAATGAGTTTACAATTGCTTTAACTGCCTTTTCGTTTGACGTGGTGCAAATTCCTAGAAGAATTCCCTTTTCATTGGCTTCTTTCATGATCCGCTTAATTCCGGGCCGCAAAGGCAGCATCCCTGTTTCAATGAGCGAAACAAAAATTTCTGTTTTCAGCAGATGAAGTTGCTGTACAAGTTCGTCCAGGGATTTTTCCTGAGAAATGGATTTTTGGCCTTTGTTCTGAAAATAATATTTCATCCGCTCTTTTCCCCCGGCAATTTGTAGCAACTGATGGTATTCTTCCACGCTCCATTCTGCCTGGATTCCTGACCTGGAAAAAGCCTCGTTAAAAGCTACCCGGTGACCATCCTTCTCGGTGTCAACAATGGTTCCGTCCATGTCGAAAAAAATTGCTTTAAGCTCTTGCATAATGCTTTTCTATATTGCTTTTCCAGCGCTTCCCAATAAATCAATCCAGTATTCGATTCGTTGTTTTGTTGCCATTTTTACATGTTTATCCAACTTCCCGGGATCGTATTCTTTCAGGTGTCCTGACATATATTCGAAGGTACTGTCCATCAGTATATATTTCAGATTGGTGGAAACATTGTATTTTGAACCTCCGTTTTCAATCAGCTTGCGAACAGTGACTTCACTTAAACCTGTACCTCCATGAATCACCAATGGAGTTCTTACCTCAGGAGTATTCAGTTTCTGATAAATTTCGCCCAACCGAACAAAGTCAATAACCGGATTTTCGGTCTGATAGATTCCGTGAGCAGTACCGATGGCAGGGCCAAAAAGATCAATTCCTGAACGCTCCATAAACTCAAGCGACTTTTCGGGATCGCAAAGTTGCGCATCGTCTGAGGATACTTTTATCTGGTCTTCAACTCCTGAAACAGTTCCCAATTCTCCTTCAACCGTAATTCCGCCAATGGCGTGACAATAATCGCTCACTTCACAGGTTCGTTTAATATTTTCCTCGAAATCGAGGTGAGAACCGTCATACATGATGTTGGTATATCCAAGATCAGCGCATTTTTTGCAAAAATCAACGTCGGTACAATGGTCGAGGTGCAAACAAACCGGAATGGAAACCGATTGAGCCAAAGCCCTGAAAACGGCGACCACCACTTCGGGTTTTAAAAATTTGGCCGGGGTAACCGAAGTCTGAACGATTACGGGGGCATTCTTTTCAGACGCAGCTTCAATAACTGCCACCATTTGCACCACGCTCGTAATGTTGAAAGCGCCAACGGCATACTTTTCCTCACTTGCTTTTAAGAGCATTTTTTTTGCTGAAACTATAGTCATCTTTTTAGGTATTACAATTTTCAAAATAGATTTTTGCCAATCCGGCAGCTCCCTGTAACGAGCTCTGATCGATGTACTCAAACTCATAATCTCCAATCCATTTTCGTTTAACGAGGTCCATATTTCGGATATTCTGAGCGCCTCCGGTCAATTTTATTTTGCTGCTAAGCTTTACCACCCCAGAAACTTCAGAGAGATGGGAAGACAAGTACAAATTGTTGCCTTTCAAAACAGATATCAAAAAATCATCACGCGAAGTATTGACATCTATTCCTGAAAAGCTTGCTTTCAGAGCCTGCACACTGTACCTGGAACCCTGAAGGTACGGTTCATAAATAGGAACTTCCTTTCCAGCTTTATTTTCAATCACTTTGGGAATGTATTCATTGTAAAACTGCTCATCAGTCATTTCGCTGCAGAACACGGATTGAAACCATTCGAGCGATTTTCCGCCTGTATTCAGCACGAACAAAGTCATCCACAAACCGGGTAAAATGTGCGAACGGATGTTATATCCTGCAGAGCCAATGGGTTTGTCTAAACAAACCATCATGATATCGCAGGTTCCTGAAATGTGCAAAATATCACCGGGTTTATTAATGCCGGCAGAAAAAGCGGATAACACCGCATCGTTTCCCCCGCATAAAACCATGCAGCTTGACGGCAATCCGACTAAATCTGCGACCTCAGGATTAATTTGGCCAACCGACTGAAATGACTGAAACAGTTCAGGTAATTGATCTTCAGAAAGGCCCAGTTCCTTCAGAAATTCTGAATTCCAGCTCAGATCGTTGTCTCTGGTATTGTACAGTCCGGTAATCGAAGTTGTTGAAGGATCGATTCCCCATTTTCCGGTCAGCTTGTGAATCAGAAAAGTATTGGTGTGACCAAACTTAAAAGTCTGCTTATACACTTCAGGCATATTTTCTTTAATCCAAAGGATGGAACTCAGCGATGAGCCTCCGGAAACCGGAAGGTTGCAGGCTTTTTCGAGAAGCTTCTCTTCACCGATTTTGGTGCGAATAGCCGATGCCTGGCTGTGCGACCGCTGATCGAGAAAAAGTATTGCTTTGGTAAGCGCATTTCCATTTTCATCCATTGCCACAAGGCCCGGAGTGGTAACAGAAAATGAAACAAAATCAACCTCTGCCAGTTTTTTTCCGAAAGACTTGCAGCCTTTAATCAACTGTTGCCACCAGATTTCAGGATCAATCTCCGCCTTCTCATCATTAAAAATATCTACCTCATAGTTTTGCTGGTATACCTCTTCCATAGCAAGAGATTCGTTAAAAATCCCCATCTTAAAATTAGTGGTACCAACATCAATAGCTAATATTTTATATGGCATCGGTATAAATCTCCTGGATTGAATTTCTGATTTTTTCTACTTCCGGAGCAGACAGCCTTTTTAATGGAAAACGCGATTCTCCTCCAACAAGACCCATTGCATCCATACCTGCTTTTACTCCGGCAACACCGCTTTTTCCTGAAATCAGACTATTCAATCGAATGGCTAATTCCTGAAGCGATCTGGCCTTTTCCTTGTTACCGGTAATGTATTCATTGTAAATCCGTACCGGAAGTTCAGGCAGAAAGTTTGCCAGAGAAACTACGCCTCCT
>Ga0209261_10000038_pt1 | contig 31484 bp, 29 predicted proteins | sample DOMMetBare1Fresh_FD_187470 | JGI IMG/M metagenome (GOLD analysis project Ga0209261, IMG submission 187470) | Wetland sediment microbial communities from St. Louis River estuary, USA, under dissolved organic matter induced mercury methylation -... | ecosystem: Environmental > Aquatic >...
AGCGATCCTGAATGAGCTTTCAAAAAATGACAATATAATTCTTTTCATCGACGAAATACATACAATTGTCGGAGCCGGCGGGGCAACAGGATCGCTCGATGCTGCCAATATGCTGAAACCGGCTCTTGCCAGAGGTGAAATACAGTGTATTGGTGCAACGACTCTGGACGAATACAGACAACAAATTGAAAAAGATGGTGCCTTGGAAAGAAGGTTTCAGAAGATTATGGTAGAACCAACTACGGTAGACGAAACCATTGAAATTCTGAATAATATAAAATCGAGATACGAAGATCACCACAATGTAATTTATACTCCTGAAGCTATTGAAGCATGTGTTAAATTAACGGCAAGGTATATTCCTGACCGGTTTTTACCTGACAAAGCCATTGATGCGTTGGATGAATCGGGATCAAGAGTGCATATTTCCAATATAAATGTTCCGGAACGAATACTTAAACTGGAAGAAAAAATAGAAAAAACCAAGGAAGATAAAATTAAAGCGGTTAAAAGTCAGAATTTCGAACTGGCTGCCAATCATCGTGATAAGGAAAAAAATCTGCTTCAATTGCTTGAACAGGAAAAGGAAGAATGGGAAAAAGAACTGGTTAGTCACCGCGAAACAGTTACTGAAGAAAAAGTAGCTGAAGTCGTTGCTATGATGTCCGGTGTTCCTATTCAACGAATTGCACAAGCTGAAGGAAAGCGCTTGATGGATATGGGAAAACAACTCATGGGCAGTGTAGTCGGACAAAATGACGCGATTGTTAAGATTGTAAAATCGATTCAGAGAAATCGGGCCGGACTTAAAGATCCTAATAAGCCTATTGGTTCGTTTATTTTCCTGGGACCTACGGGTGTTGGGAAAACTCAGCTTGCAAAGGTTTTGGCAAAATATTTATTCGATTCAACCGATTCGCTTATCCGGGTAGATATGAGTGAGTACATGGAAAAATTCTCTGTTTCCAGATTAGTAGGTGCGCCTCCCGGATATGTTGGTTACGAAGAAGGCGGTCAATTAACAGAAAAGGTTCGCCGGAAACCCTACTGTGTGGTTCTTCTCGATGAAATTGAAAAAGCACATCCTGATGTTTTCCACTTGCTTCTTCAGGTACTTGATGAAGGCAGATTGACTGATAGCTTAGGCAGAAGTATCGATTTTAAGAACACTATAATAATAATGACCTCGAACATTGGATCTCGACAATTGTCGGAATTTGGCCGCGGTGTTGGATTTACTACACAAAAGGCGAGCGTTGATGAAGGCGAGAATGCAAAATATATTGTAGAGAAAGCCTTGAAAAAAACTTTTGCCCCCGAATTTTTAAATCGTATTGATGATGTCATCATGTTCAATTCCTTATCGAAAGAACACATTCATGAAATAATCGATATAGAACTCAAAAGTTTGTATGAGCGTGTAAACTCACTGAATTATAAATTAAAAATATCTGCTGCGGCGAAGGATTTTATCGCTGAAAAAGGCTACGATCCTCAATTTGGCGCCAGACCGCTAAAGAGAGCCATTCAAAAATACCTTGAAGATGAAATGGCTGAAGTTATAATTAAAGTTTCAGTAGTTCAGGGTGATACGATTTCGGTTGGTTTTGACAAGAAAACAGAAAAGATTAAAATCAGAATATTGTCGACATTGCCAAAAACTGAATAAAACAGAAAACCAGGTTTAAGCCTGGTTTTCTGTTTTTGGAAGATATTTGACAGCAAGTAATGTAATATCGTCAGCCTGACTATTCTCACCTTCGTAAATTGCAATGCTTTTCACTAATCTGGATACAACTTCATCAGCCGATAAATCAACAAGATTCAGCAAGTTGCTCTCCAGTTTATCGATGCCGTAATGCTGGCTTTTACTGTCCATTGAATTAATTACTCCATCGGTATACAACAGAAGTAAATCACCGGATTTCAAATCAATTTTACTTCTCTTGTAAGTTTTATTCTTGTATATGCCCAAAGGTAAACCATGACTTTTCGATAATACATCAATCGATCCGTCAGGATGAAGTATATAAGGGAAATTATGCGCGGCATTACAATAATCCATGGTTCCGGATCGAACATCAAGAACACCAATAAACAGAGTTATAAAATACTGATGTGCATTACGTTCACTTAGTTCATTGTTTACCCTGCTGACGATATCTTTGGCAGAAATAGTCTTCGAATTGGTTTTGATAAGCGTGCTGGCAATGGCCATAAATAAAGATGCCGAAATCCCTTTTCCCGATACATCGCCGATAGCTATTAATAAATGGTGTTTGTCTATAAAGAAATAATCATATAAATCACCTCCGATTGTTTCGGCTGGTTTTAATATAGCGGACAGGTCAATTTCCGGATGATCAGGAAAAATTGGTTTTCCGGAGGGAATAATGTTTAGTTGGATATCGCGTGCAGATTTTAAATCCTTTTCTAACTTCAGTTTTTCGGAGGCTGTATGCGTTTGCTGCTTAATCAGGTTGCCATATTTTGTTTGCCAATCCTGAAGACTATCAGCCAGCATTTTAATTTCATCCTTCGATTTTTGTTCCTTGCCGGATGAGATACTAAACCGATGAATTGCTGTTGATATTTCTGCAAGCGGTCGAAGTATTCTTCTAAATATCAGCATGTTTAGAGCAAACAGCAATAAAATTCCAAGTCCTGAGATCAAAATTATATTCTGAAAAATAAGGTCGATTTTTTTAAACAATTCTTTCTCGGGCATTACTATAATTACCGACCATTTCGAGTTAGGTAAAGGAGCAAAATAATACCAGGCTTTTTCATTATTCAGGTATTCAGATTTACCATGACCAATGACTGTTTCATCATTCTTCAACTTTATTTCAATTTCTGAAAGGTTGCTGTAAAAATTACCCGGTTGATTTATAAATATATTTTTTTCAAGAATCCATTGTTCGTTAGGATGCGTGATATAATTACCTTCTTGATTAATTATAAAAGCATAACCGCGTTCTCCTATTTTTATTTTGCTAAGCATTTCTCTCATTTTTCGAAGCGAAATCTCACAAAAAACATGACCTATAATTCTTTTTGAATCAGGGTAAAAAATTGGAGTGCGGTACGTAACAAGCAAATGTGATGTGTCATTCATGCAATAAAAGGGCTTCGACCATATCCCCTGATCTTCAATTGCTGTAGTGTCTGAAAAGATGTGGTCCTCCGCATTGCACCGGTGACTGCAATGTCCCGTTGAAATGCAGGCGGTATAACTTTCCTCTTGATCATCAAACTCAACGTGAATGCTTTCAATACTTGAATTTGCAGCTAAAACCTGATTCAAAAATAAATTCAAATCATTATGCTGATGATAGTATAGCGATTGATAAGACACGTTTTTGGCGATTTCTTCAGTGCCAATTGTAATTCGTGATATTTTGGAGATAACAAAGTTGCTTTGGTTCACTGCTCCTTCTTCAATTTTCTCAATCAGAATTTTATTACTGAAATGGTAATTAAAGTATACAATGGCAGAAATAATGAGGATGGCAAATGTGGAAACGTGAGAATTGAGTCGAAATGAAATACCTCTTTGGCTCATTATCTGATTTTATTTTTTTTACCTAATATAGTAAAAAGCAAGCAGAAAATTTACTTATTGAAATTAAAAGTCAACATTTTTATATAAAATAAAAAGCCGGAATTTCTTCCGGCTTTAACTATTCTTTGAATTTAAATCCTATGTATTCATAGCACCACAAACATTAATAACCTGCCCGCTCACATACGAAGACAGATCGGATGCTAAAAACAAAGCAACCTTCGCAACCTCTTCGGGTGACCCGCCGCGTTTCAATGGAATGCTTGCTTCCCATTGTTTCCGGGCATCTTCAGGAATTCTGGCTGTCATTTCGGTTATGATAAAACCTGGTGCAATGGCATTTGACCGAATTCCTCTTGAACCTAACTCTTTGGCAATGGATTTGGTGAATCCGATAATTCCTGCCTTGGAAGCTGAATAATTAGACTGTCCGGCATTTCCACTTACACCAACTACCGAACTCAAATTCACAATTGAACCTGACTTTTGTTTCAGCATAATTTTTTGAGCAGCTTTCGTAAAGTTAAATACTGATTTAAGATTTACATTAATTACAGCGTCCCATTGCTCTTCTGTCATTCGCATCAGAAGTGTATCTTTGGTGATGCCGGCATTATTAACGAGAGCATCAATTGCACCAAAATTTTCCACAATTTCATTAACAACCCTATCAGTATCTTCAAAGTTTGCTGCGTTTGAAGCATATCCTTTGGCCTTAACACCAAGTGCAATTAACTCAGCTTCTGTGTTTTTCATATTCTCATCTTCAAAAAGATCAGTGAAAGCTATGTTGCAGCCTTCCTCAGCAAATTTAATGGCAATTGCTTTTCCAATTCCCCTCGATGCGCCGGTTATAACGGCAGTTTTTCCTTCAAGAAGTTTCATAGTAAATATTTGAGTTATTAATTTTCAAACTACGGCAAAAGTAATAAAATAAGCGAAAACGAAAGTTTTTGTAATTTTTCCAATCTAAAATCACTTCTTAGTGGCTCTCAACAAACCACGTCTGAAATATGGAGCTTTCATCTTTTTATCGTAAAAGAAAAGCATATATCCATCAGAATGTGTTGATTCAAAACCTTTTTGAGTCAATATTGCTGAAAACTCTTTTTCATCATTCTGTTTATGGTAGGTACAAATAGCTACTTTTAATGGTTTCTGTTCGGATAATATTCTTGTTGATCCATTTAATAAAAGTGACTCTGCTCCTTCAACATCAATCTTTAAAAACATGGGTATTGGTCCCGGTGAAATATAATGATCGATGGTTGTATACTTTGAATCATTTTTATTGCTTACAAATTTATTCACAATCTCAACCTTGTCTTTCCAGGGGGCAAATGTGGCCTGAAGGGGTTCAATCCATTCTTTATCCGCCTCAAAAAGAATCAGTTTTGAAGCTTTTTCAACCACATTAAGTGCAAAATTACCTTCTGCAACACCTGCATCTACCAGAATTTCACCTTCTTCAAACTGAAACTGTTCAGTCAAATACCGGTGTGGACTGCGAATATCCTGTTCTTTTGAAAGCAAATTAAAATGATTTTGAATCTTTTTTTTCCTCCACCTTTTCTTAAAATAAAGTCGTTTATTGTCCTGAAGTACATAAGATAATCCCTTTTCCTGATCAAAATAAACTTCAATATTCTCAGGCTTATATTCATCCTGAAAATCATATGGAAATGCAGTAATTGGGTTCTTTTTAAGGTAATCGAGTACTACCCTTATTTCTACTGAAGGTGATTCAGAAATGCTGTTGTAATAATTTTTAATTGCGAGTGGAAGTCTTTTGGCCAGAATTTTTTTTCGAAAGTATTTTGGTACTATGATACGATATAGTTGTGCCGTAATATTATTCATTCCCTATTTATCCTAATGTTAAAATTGAACATCTTCCCAGCATTTTTATTTGATTGCCCATTCAAGATATTTAGGGTTCAAAGTTAAAATTTAAACTGACAGAACTGATTTTGTCTATTGAAAAGAGATAAATTATAACATACCATTTACCCATATTTGCAGAATTCTTATAAGCATTGTTCAATTTTTTATTCTTTCTGTCCGGCCATTCCAATCTGAAACCATTACTTTTGCAAGAAAACTTCGGATGGAGGTTAACACAGACGTTAAAGTTTATATCTTATACTATAAAGATGGAACTGTCATAAAAACAGATCAAATCTATCAGCCTGTTATGGCTGGAAATGCTCTGCATCAAGGTAAATCGGTTTTCCAGGGAGATAATTCAGGCGATAATATTTCAGAGAAAAATCCTTATTTCAGTGAACTTACAGGTATTTATTGGATTTGGAAAAATACAAACCAGCAAATTACCGGCACTTGTCATTACCGCCGGTTTTTCACAGCTAAACGAGAACCATTCATTTACAGATTAAAACGGATTTTATACTTTCCAATAGGTCAACATAAAAAGCGATATGGGCTAATTTACACGAATAACATCAAACTATTTGCCCCACGAATAATTAATGAGCAGGAAATAAAAGGTTTGCTAAGCTCGTACGATGCCATATTGCCTCAGGCTCGTAAATTAAAATATACAGTTGAAACTCATTTTCAACGATACCATGACATTAAGGACCTACAATTGCTCGAAAATATTTTAATCGATAAATATCCCGAATTTCTGGACGCTTTTCATGACACCATAAAAGGAAAACGACTTTATGCGAACAACATGTTTATCATGAAAGATTATCATTTTCAGGAATTTATGACATGGTGGTTTGATGTTCTTTTTGAGTTTGAAAAGAGAATTGTTCTAAACGACTATACTGATTATCAGAAACGTATTCTGGGTTTCATGGCTGAACGGTTATTAACAATTTGGTTCAGAAAAAAACAGTTGAATTGTATTGAATTGCCAGTCATCTATTTTAAATGGTTTAAGTTTGAATGACAAAACACGAAGAGTCCTTTCAAATTATGTATTTTTGCTGTGTTTAATACTTGATTCATGCTCGATCAGTTAACCATTTGCGCCATAGCTACTTCTCCCGGAATGGGAGCCATTGCCACTATCCGTTTATCCGGAGAAAAAGCTCTTGAAATTGCAGATTCGGTTTTTCAATCACCCAAATCAGGGAAGAAACTGGCCGATCAACAACCCAATACCTTGCATTTTGGAAGCATTGCTGACGGAGACGAACTCATTGATGAAGTTGTTGTTTCGCTTTTTAGGGCTCCACATTCCTTTACCGGCGAGGATGTAATAGAAATTACCTGTCACGGTTCGGTCTATATTCAGCAGCGAATATTACAATTGCTGATTACAAAAGGTTCCCGGCTGGCGCTGCCAGGCGAATTTACCCAGCGGGCATTCCTGAACGGAAAAATGGATTTATCACAGGCTGAAGCTGTTGCAGACCTGATCGCTTCAACAAATCGTGCTGCTCAAAAAGTAGCGATTAACCAGATGCGTGGCGGTTTCTCTTCTGAATTAACCAATTTACGTGGTGAATTGCTCCATTTCATTGCCATGATTGAGCTGGAGCTTGATTTCAGCGAAGAAGACGTAGAATTTGCCGATCGTGATCAATTAAAGAAATTGGTTTCCAGAATAGAAGCGATTCTACGGAAGCTGAAAGATTCGTTTCAGCTCGGGAATGTGATTAAAAACGGAATTCCAGTGGCTATTATCGGTGAAACAAATGTTGGAAAGTCTACCCTACTCAATGCCCTTTTAAAAGAGGAAAAAGCCATTGTTTCCGACATACATGGAACCACCCGCGATGTGATTGAAGACGTGGTAAATATTCATGGAACAGCTTTTCGATTTTTTGATACTGCCGGAATCCGCGAAACAACCGATACCATTGAAAATCTGGGAATAGAACGCAGTTACAGCAAATTGGATCAGGCAACTGTGGTTATTCTGGTTGTTGATATGCAAAATGATTTTAATACAGTCGCTGAACGGCTAGCAAAGATCAGGGAACGAATAAATGAGCAACATCTGATTATTGCAGCCAATAAAAGTGATATTGGATTGCCTGAAACCATTTCTTCACTCAAAAAGATGGAATTATCATCGAACGAGAAACTCGTATTTATTGCCGCCAAACAAAAAACGAATCTCGACGAACTGATTCGGGAAATGCAACATGCCGTTTCACTCGAATCCATTAGCGAAGATGCTGTCATTGTTACCAATGTGCGGCACTTCGAAGCATTGACCAGGGCACATGAATCTATTGAAAGAGTGCAACTTGGGCTCGATAATATGATCTCAGGAGACTTTCTGGCACAGGATATCCGTGAATGTCTGTTGTACCTCGGGGAGATAACCGGTGAGATATCCAATGACGAGATTTTAGGGCATATTTTCAAGAACTTCTGCATCGGAAAGTAATTCGAATTGATAGATATTTTATATAAACAAGTTTTCAAAAACAGTGACTCTACCAACTTTTGGTATTTCAATTTAGCCATCCTTAACATCTCAACACAAAAGACAAATCGCACCTATTGATGTGTGAATGATGTAACTATTATCGGAAATTTTGTAAGAACAAAATCCGAAATGTGATCACCGTTGATTGGTACAATTTAATTAAAAATTTACCATCATTCGATTAAAACCATTAGGTATAGTTCTGAGTATAGTTGGAATAATAATGATCATTTACACCGGATTCAATTATGTGACTACTGAAAAAGTAGTTGATTTAGGTTCGATTGAAATTAATGCAGAAAAGAATCACCCCGTACAATGGTCACCCATCGTTGGCATTGTGTTGCTCGTTGGAGGCATTGTAATTGTGTTAAGCGACAAAAAAGTTAAAGTCTGATACAAATATTTCCACCAAATGTGTGAATTATGTAACTTATTCATATAGTTGTGTAACATTCCGGGTTGAAATAAGTGCACCTTTGATCCTACTTGTTAATAAAATTGAAATAATTGAAACTATACATCAAATACATGGTGAGCAACCGCTGCAAAATTGCGGTAAAAGATGAGTTAAAAAAGCTTGGCTTACACTTTATTGTGGTTGATTTAGGTGAAGTTGAAATCATGGAAAACCTTTCAGTCGAAAAACGTGAACTGGTAAAAGCAGCCCTGTTGAATGAAGGGTTTGAACTAATGGACGACAAGCGTGCTGTTTTGATTGAACGAATTAAAAATACAATTATTGAAATGGTTCACCATTCCGAAGAGCTTATTAAAACAAACTTCTCGGTATTTCTTAGCGAAAAATTGAACCACGACTACACTTATCTGGCCAACTTATTTTCAGAAGTTCAGGGCACAACCATCGAACAGTTCATCATCTCCCATAAAATCGAGCGAATCAAAGAATTAATCATATATGGCGAACTAAACATTACTGAAATCGCCTGGAGAATGAATTACAGCAGTGTGGCTCATTTATCTAACCAGTTTAAAAAAGCAACAGGGCTATCGCCTTCTCATTTTAAGCAGTTAAAGGATAAAAGACGCAATCCGATTGAAAATATTGGAAATGCATAGGGTGACAATGTCATCAAAAATTAGAAAACAATGAAGAGAACGAATTCGCACGAGTCACAATATGCCAGTAGTTTAATTGAAGCCAGTCTGGATCCATTAGTTGCCATCAATATCGATGGTAAAATTACAGATGTCAATCAGGCCAAGGTAAATATTACCGGAATAGAGCGCGATCAGCTGATCGGCACTAATTTCTACAACTATTTTACTGAACCGGAAAAAGCCAAGGATGTATATCAGAAAGTATTCGCAAGCGGATCGATTACCAATTATCCACTTACATTTCGCCATCATAACGGCAAACTAACCGATGTATTATTCAATGGGTCGGTCTATAAGGATTTTGATGGAAATTTATTGGGAGCAGTGGTGGTAGCCCGTGATATTACTGAACAAAAATGGGCCAAAGAACTTCAGATCGCCAATAAAGAGCTCCTTTTTCAGAATGATGAAAAGGAGAAACGGGCAGCAGAGCTAATCCTTGCCAATAAAGAACTGGCTTTCCAAAGCGAGGAAAAAGGAAAACGAGCAGACGAATTGCAGATTGCCAATAAGGAGCTGGCTTTTCAAAACAATGAAAAGGAAAAGCGGGCTGCTGAACTGGTTGTTGCCAATAAAGAACTGGCTTTCCAGAACGAGGAAAAAGGAAAACGAGCAGACGAATTGCAGATTGCCAATAAGGAACTGGCTTTTCAAAACAATGAAAAGGAAAAGCGGGCTGCTGAACTGGTTGTTGCCAATAAGGAACTAGCTTTCCAGAACGATGAAAAAGAAAAACGTGCTGCTGAACTGATCCTTGCCAATAAAGAACTGGCATTCCAAAGAGATGAAAAGGGAAAACGAGCCGACGAATTGCAAATTGCCAATAAAGAGCTAGCCTTTCAAAACAGAGAAAAGAAAAAAAGGGCGGAAGAATTAATCATAGCCGACAAAGAACTTGCTTTTCAGAACCATGAAAAAGGGAAACGGGCCGAAGAGTTAATCCTGTCTGACAACGAACTTGTTTATCAAATCAGGGAAAAAGAAAAAGGTGAAATTGCCAATATTGAACTTGAAGCAATTAGCGAGTCATTAAAATTAGCTTCTAAATATTCACTCAGTTTGATTGAAGCCAGCCGCGATCCGTTAATTGTAATAAGCCCCGCAGGCAAAATTACCGATATGAATGAAGCTTTGGTAAACATTACCGGAATTTCGCGCCATAACCTGAGCGGCACCAATTTTCTCGATTATTTTACCGAACCGCAAAAAGCACGTGAAGTTTACCAGGAAGTATTTGCCAAAGGATCGGTTGCCGATTCGCCGCTGACCCTTCGCCATGCCGATGGACAACTGACAGATGTATTGTTTAACGGATCGGTTTACAAAGACGATCAGGAGAAAGTATTGGGAGTGGTGATAGTTGCCCGCGATGTAACTGAACAAAAACGAATTGCAACTGAATTAACCGAAGCCATTGTGTTTGCCGAACTGGCTGTTGACATTGCTGAAGAGGCTAAAGCAAAAGCTGAAAAAGCAACTGTGACTGCCGAAAATGCAGTGAAAGCCAAACAGCAGTTTTTGTCGAACATGAGTCATGAGATTCGCACGCCAATGAATGCGATAATCGGATTCACAAAAGTTTTGCTAAAAACCGAAAACACAGCCAAGCAAAAAGAATATTTACAAGCAATTAAGATGAGTGGCGATGCATTAATTGTGCTCATCAACGACATACTCGATTTGGCCAAAGTTGATGCCGGGAAAATGGTTTTCGAACAAACGCCATTCAAAATGTCTTCTTCCATCTCGGCCATGCTTCACCTGTTCGAAACAAAAATTCAGGAAAAAAATTTAAAGCTTGTGAAGGAATACGACAAGAATATTCCTGAAGTTTTGGTTGGCGACCCGGTGCGATTGCACCAGATTATTTTAAACCTGATGAGTAATGCCGTAAAATTTACGAATAAAGGGAAGATTATTGTCAATGTAAGTTTGTTGAGCGAGGATGTGAAGAAAGCAACCATTCAATTTTCAGTTACTGATACCGGAATCGGAATACCCGAAACTAAAATCAACAAGATATTCGAGAACTTTCAGCAGGCTTCGAGCGGCACCTCGCGCTTATACGGGGGAACTGGTTTAGGATTGGCTATTGTGAAACAATTGGTCGAATCGCAGGGAGGAAGCATTCATGTAAAGAGTGTAATGGACCAGGGTTCAACATTCAGCTTCGAGCTAAGTTATCTGAAAACCACTGCTGATGCCGAATTGGAATCAGAAATTATTGAATTGGACTCTGAAATTGCAAACATTAAAGTATTGGTGGTTGAAGATATAGTTCTGAACCAGTTACTGATGAAAACCCTTCTCGATGATTTTGGATTTGAACGCGACATTGCCGATAATGGAAAAATTGCCATCGAAAAGCTCCGGCTGAAAACATATGATGTCATTTTAATGGACTTGCAGATGCCTGAAATGAACGGGTTTGAAGCCACCGATTACATTCGGAACATCATGAATCTGGATGTTCCGATTATCGCTTTAACTGCCGATGTAACGACAGTAGATTTAGCCAAATGTAAGTCTGTTGGAATGAATGATTACATCGCCAAACCCGTTGACGAACGCGTATTGTACAGTAAAATAGTTGGATTTGTAAAAAAACCTGAACTCAGGAAGTTAAGTGTTAAGGAAATGGAAATCGTTGATGAAATAACCTTAAATAGTTGCATCGATTTGAATTATTTAAATCAACGGACCAAATCGCATCCGAAACTGATGATGGAAATGATTTCAGCATATCTGGAGCAAACCCCGACCTTAATTTCAACCATGAAACAGAGCCTGATCGATCAGGATTGGAATCAATTGTATGCTTCCGTGCATAAGATGATTCCATCGTTCTCGATCATGGGAATGAACATCGATTTTGAAAACATGGCAAAAAAAGTTCAGGAATACGCAAGTACGCAAAAACAGGCTGAAGGAATATCGGAGCTGGTTTTGCAGCTCGAAAACATTTGCACGCAGGCTTGTGACGAATTAAGAGTAGAATTAAACCGGATAAAAAAAACGATCTCATGAACAACAAAAAAATAAAACTCTTCCTGGTCGATGATGATGCTGTATTTCTGAAACTATTGGAAATCGAATTTATGGAACATGCTGATTTTGTCATTGAGACATTTGCAACCGGTGAACTGTGCCTCGAAAATATATCGCATCAACCTGATGTTATCGTCTTGGACTATTACCTGGACGGTGTTGACCGTGATGCAATAAACGGAATTGACACACTGGATCAGATCAAAGCTTTTAATTCCGAAATTCCTGTAGTTATGCTGTCATCTCAGGATAAAATTGATGTAGCCATTAACTGTATGCATCACAAGGCATTTGACTATGTGGTAAAAAGCGAGACTGCCTTCTTGCGCCTGAAAAAAATCATTACCACCATTCTGGAAAACAAAAAACTTGAAAAACAATTGAATTGGTACATGGATCGCATGTAAACACCCCAATTATCAGAAAAAAGTTATTAGTCATTGGGAAATTGTTTTACTAACGGTGTGACTTCGAGCCACCACGTCAGTAATAGCTAAAAGATAAATAAGAACCTCTGGATTACAGGGGTTTTTCTATTTTAAACCGAACGTTTTTGAATGTGTGAATGATGTAATTCTTATCCGGAATTGTGTAAGGCAATCCCGAGTCAACCTGACGATCTTTGAATAGTGATAATAATTTCACGATTTAAAGATCTTATGATGAAAAAATTAACTTTTTGTGTCATGGTAACATTTCTGATATTGTCAGGAATTCCCAGCCAAATTAAAGCCTCAACTACTGAAAAAGCAGATAAAAATGAATCTGTATCGAACGAATCTGTTAACAGCAATGTTCAGCTAAACGAAATCAAATCCATTGAATTATCCACTTTAAATTCTGCTGAAAACAAAGAAATTCTGAAAGAATCAATCCCTGTGGACAATGAACAAGGCCGTCACAAAGGCCAAATTAAACACCGACGAGGCTTAAGAAATAATGATGTAATGATCCAAACAAACCAGGGTTATGGGCATCGTCATACCGGAGCCTATATCGGTGGTGGTGGACTATTGTTATTAATCCTGATTTTGGTTCTTGTCCTGTAAATCAGTTCATTCTTTGATATTCCAAATGAAATAAACATCAGTTAATTAAAATTACAAATAACAATAACTTTTAAAATTAACGATCATGGGAAATTTACTTTATTTAATCGCAGTTGTATTAATCATTTTATGGCTTATTGGATTTGTTGGCTACAGTGCCGGTGGTATCATTCATGTTTTGCTGGTTATTGCCATCATTGCCATCATACTAAGACTTATCCAGGGAAGAAGAGTTCTCTGATAACTACATTATCTCAACTTACATTTTATCATTTTTTCCTTTGGATGCTTGCTGGGATCATTTCCAGCGAGCATTTCAGGAAAGAATTAACCTCAAATTAAACAAATACAAATGAAAACACTCGGAATAATATTGGTTGGATTAGGATTAATCATGATGATTTACACCGGATTTAATTACGTGACCAAAGAAAAAGTTGTGGATCTGGGTCCGATAGAAATTAGCAAGGAAACAAATCACCCGGTGCAATGGTCGCCAATTATTGGTGGTCTATTACTGGTGGGTGGTATAGTCGTATACTTAACCGCAAAGAAGGCTAACTCATTATAAAACAGCGGCCAAAGAATACGTTAAATGTGTGAATCATGCAACTTAATTCTTAAATTATGTAACACAATTCGCTCATCCGAAAAGTAAATTTGAGCTTAACTTTAAAATTCTTTTATCATGCCACTTTTAACTATTTTAATTGTAATTATTGCTGTAGGCGTTATTCTATGGCTTATTAATTCGTTCATCCCCATGGATCGCAACATTAGGACTATCTTAAATGTAGTGGTCGTAATTGTACTCATTGTTTGGTTACTCAAAGTTTTTGGAATATTCAATAGCTTGATGGGTATTCACATCTAATTTAAAAACGATGAACTTAAAAAGAATCTTCGGAGCTATCCTTTCAATTCTCGGAATCGGTGGACTGATATACACTGCAGTGCTTTTCGTCAACACTCCAAATGGGGGAAACGATTTTAAAGCACTTGTTATTTATGGTTTACTCAGTCTCTTATTCTTTATTGCAGGCATAAGCCTGGTCCGTACCACAAAGGACGAATCATAGAATTCAAGTTTAGATATACTAAAAGATCCAGACTATGTCAGTAAATGTAATCAGAAAAAAGTTGGTGTTTTCTCCTGATCCTTCCAGAATTATTGCCAGGTTTTTATATTTAAATGACGAACGATCGGCTGATATCATCCGAAAAGTTCTGGCAATGTCAGAAAGTGAAGTAAACATTGCCATGGTTCAGTTACTGAGAAGATATTCGAGGAGACACCGAAATATTTCACGAATTTTTGAAAAACATTTTGCCCGGCTCGCTCCCATTTTTGATAAAATTGAAGTGAACGAAGAAGATCTCAGTCAAACGCAACAGGCGTTGATCGGGTCTTATTTCACCATGGAATATTCCATTGAATCAGCTGCGTTTTTTAATCCATCAGTTGTAGAGGACCTGGATCAATCGGGAACAAGAACCGATGAAAAGAGGGTAATTATTAGTTTCAGGGCAACCGGCGAAGGTCACATTTCTTCCATCGTATTTCGAACCGGAATTCTCGACCGAAACAATAACTTAAGCCTTGAACCGGTTGGCAAAATGCTGGCCGAAGCCGATGTGATTAAACGAAATTTCTACGATAAACAAACTTTTCGTCAAAAATTAGCCGAAATGAATAAGGCTGAAAATACCGTTTCACCAGTTATTCTCGATAAATCCGTTGCAAGTTCAGACCACACCAATGTTATTCCTCCAGTTGTGGCAAGTTTGCCAACTATCAAAAAGAAGACAATTAAAATGGCTTCCTATGCCTTCATTCTGGATACATTACAGAATAATTTCACGTATGGCGAACTAATGAAAAACCTGGCCATAGCAATTAGAAATCCAGATATTACTGAAGATCAGATTAAAATACTAAACCACATGATGTGGCTTGCATCCTCGCACTATGAAATTAATTTTTCCATTGACTCAGCTATTTCCGAACGGGTTATTTTCCCTGTTTCGGCTACTGAACAGAAAGGGATAGAAGACGCACGATTTGTCAGATTCACCGATGACAACGGGGATGTAACTTATTATGCCACTTATACCGCGTATGATGGCATATCCATTCTTCCAAAATTAATCAGCACAAAGGACTTCTATAATTTCAAAATTCTGCCAATCAACGGCCTTCTTGCCCGTGATAAAGGGATGGCTCTTTTCCCAAGAAAAATCAATGGGAAATACGCGATGTTATGCCGGATTGACGGCGTTAACAATTACATTGCTTATTCTGACAGCATCAATATCTGGAACGAAGCAAAAACAATACAACAGCCAAAATATTCCTGGGACCTGGTCCAATTAGGCAATGCAGGATCACCGATTGAAACAGAATTTGGCTGGCTGGTTATTACGCATGGAGTTGGTCCGATGAGGGAATACACCCTGGGGGCCTCATTGTTTGATCTGGAAAATCCGGAAAAAGAAATTGGCCGGCTGGTTCAACCATTGATGATGTCGAATGAAGAAGAAAGAGAAGGTTATGTGCCAAATGTAATCTATTCTTGCGGTTCAATGATTCATAATCACGACCTGATTATTCCTTATGCTATGTCAGACCATTCGTCGACTTATGCCACAGTAAATTTGAAAGAATTGCTTGATGCACTGATGAAATCAGGAGTACCTGCCGGTAATTAATCAAAACGGAATTAGTTTGAGGTTAAATCATTCAGATCACATTCTGATTTATGTGTGAATCATGCAAATTATCTGTGGAATTATATAACAAATATATCTGTTGAGTTCTTCAACTTTGAATTGTGAAAATGTTTTCACCTATAAACTCATAAAAACATGGACACTGCAACATCAAAAATAAAATTGAATGAGAAAAAAGCCAAACTTAAACAGAAGTTTGCACAACTCATTGACGATGATTTGTTGTTTGATGAAGCCAGAGAAGAGGAAAAGGCTGCTAAATATCAAGCTATGTTTTTCCAGTCAGAAGAGGATTTAGAAAGAATTCTCAAATCAATGTAATCAACAACAAATCTTCTGGGCTATCATTGAGTTAATCTACTGACATACAAATGAATAATATCTAAAAGAGGTCGAAAAGAAACACTTTTTTCACAAACAAACACGACCTTTCCACAACCAAAAACTTGAACTTCTTTGGGAGGTATTCAAAACAAACCAGATGGATTAAAATAAATCATTTCTATGATTTCATTGCATAAACAATAACCATCTCCGGATGATGTGTGAATGATGTAACACTTAAACGGAATTGTGTAACGGTTTCCGGACAAAGTCTGATCAATTTTGTAGTGTGAAAATTTATTCACTTCAGGAACGATAAAGATGAAAACTATAGATAAAACCGGGAATTGGATCAAGACAAAGAATCTGCTCAGGCAAAAATTTGCCCTTTTGATAGAAACCGACCTCCGTCAAAATGAAGGGAGAAAAGAAGAGATGCTTGATAGACTGCAGATAAAACTTGGCAAATCAAAAGAAGAATTACAAAAGATCATTGGGGCAATTTAACTGATGGTAAAAAAAACATTCTGGAATAAGCATTAAAATCTCCGGTGATCAGCGTACAAAAATACAGCCATGAACTGGAGATCATTATTATCAATTGAATATCAACGTTCACTAAAAACAGAAATTATGAGTACAGGAAAAGTATTATTGGGAGTAGTTGCCGGCGCGGCAACAGGCGCACTATTAGGAATTTTATTTGCACCACACAAAGGTTCGGTCACACGCAAGAAAATATCAAGAACGACCGGAAATTATGCTGACAGCTTAAAGGAAAAATTCGGTGAGCTGGTTGATAGCGTTACCGAAAAATTTGAAAAAGTAAAGGAAGATGTATCTGAATTTGCCGATCAAAAAATGCAACAAAATGGTGAAATGAAAAAAGAAGTAAAAACGACTTAAAATCAAGCATTCACCAAGTATTACGACCTTGAGCCCGATCAGGAAAACATTATTTATAAGCATTTTATATTCTAATTGTTTCAGATTGGGCTCATTCTTTTTAAATCATCAATGTTTATAAAATCATGGAAGACCAAACAAATTTAATTGAAACGCTTATTGAGAAAGCATCTGACTATGGCAAAACAAGCTATGAACTAGCAAAATTCAGGGCGCTTGATAAAAGTTCACAGGTTATTTCATCACTGCTTTCCAACGCTGTTATCCTGATCATTACTTCACTATTCATGTTATTCCTGAATTTGGGATTGGCTATTTGGATTGGTCAACTTATGGGTCAGATATATTTTGGATTTTTCGTGGTCGCTGGCTTTTATGGCATCATTTCAATCCTTGTTTATTTGCTGATGCGAAAGTGGATGATGAAAAAACTAGGAGATTCTTTCATTAATCAGGTGCTAAAATAAACTCCATGCAAACAATTACTTCAATAACCGATCTAAAAACCGCCATTCAGGTTTTAGAATTTGAACAAGAAATTAAGAAGCAAAAACTTAACGATCAGCTACTTCTAATACACGAGAGTTTAAAACCTGTAAACCTTATTAAAAGTACCTTATCCGAAGTTGCATCATCGCCATATCTGATCGATAATATGCTGGGTGCATCCGTTGGTCTGGCATCCGGATATTTATACAGAAAGCTAGTAGTAAGCGGTTCTCATAATATTTTCAGAAAGCTTCTTGGTTCAGTCATTCAGTTTGGAGTGACCAATGTTGTTGCTCAAAACACTGATCCGATTAAATCCATCGGCCAGTATATCTTTCAGCATTTTCTCCGAAAAAAAGAAAACAAATCCAAACAACTGTGATTACCAAAGAAATACAACTGCCATTTTTCGCCAAAGCTTCCTTCTTTTTAGTGGGATTGTTTGCTTTGGTATCCATGTTGTTTATCGCACAGAGCATCATTGTTCCGTTTATTTTTGCAGTCATCATTGCCATTGTACTCCACCCGGTGGTGAACTTTTTCGTAAACAGAAAAATAAACAGGGTCATTGCCATCGTAATAACCCTCATTCTAACCGTTCTTGTATTTGCCACTTTCGGGGCATTTATCATTTCTCAAGTCATGCGTTTTGGCGAAACCTGGCCCAAAATGGTTGCCAAATTTACCGAACTTTTCAACGAAACTTCCAGTTGGGTTTCAGATTACTTTGATATCAGCCCAAAGAAAATCAGTGAATGGATTACCAAATCAAAAAGTGAAGCCATTAACACCAGCGGAACTGCCATTGGGCAAACACTGGTCAATGTAGGAAGCGGCTTAGTCGTACTTTTTATCATTCCGGTATATATTTTCATGTTGCTGTTTTACCACCCACTCCTGATTGAATTCTTCAGGAGAGTATTTGGAGCAACCCACCGTGGCACGGTTAACCAAATCATCACAGAAGTTAAAAAGGTAATCCAGCAATATTTGACCGGCTTGTTTATTGAGGTGGTCATCATATCCATCCTTCATTCCATTGGCCTGTTAATGCTGGGAATTGAATATGCTATTCTGCTTGGTATAATTGGAGCATTGCTTAATCTTATTCCATACCTCGGAGGACTGGTTTCAGTGGCCTTACCCATGATGATTGCCCTGGCAACGAAAGACTCAGCATGGTACGCCATTTATATACTCATTATCTATTACATCATTCAATTAATCGACAATAATTACATCATCCCTAAGATAGTTGCATCCAAAGTCCGCATAAATGCGCTCGTTTCCATCATTGTAGTTCTGGCATTTGGTGCCCTTTGGGGTATTCCCGGAATGTTTATTTCCATCCCTCTTACGGCAATAATTAAAGTTATTTTCGACCATATAGAACCATTAAAACCCTGGGGATTTTTACTTGGAGACAGGATGCCTGCCCAGCTACAAATCAAACCCTTAATCGATAAAATTTTAAAATAAATCCTGTAAAGGAAATCCAAAATGCTGGAGATCCTCCCGGGATTAAATACCTAAATAATTATTTATACCATACAAAATGAACAATAACATAATCTCACGCAAAAATGATAAGGATTTAAATCGCCAGTTAGGATTTTCCGGTTTTGAAAAAAAACTGAATTCATTAGGCGCTCCAAAAAGTAATAAACAAGATTTATTGCCGGATCCAGTCCAGATGCCGACAGAAATCCTGGTCGTAACATCCTATCCTCCGCGCGAATGTGGCATTGCCACTTATTCCCAGGATTTGATCAAATCAATCACTAAAAAATTCAGCAAGTCAATTTCGATAAAAGTCTGTGCTTTAGAATCGGGTGAAACTAATTATACCTACCCTATTGAAGTGAAATATATTCTAAAGACTTCAATTGCTGCCGAATACGAAATAATGGCAGTAAAAATCAACAATGATCCCAACATCAAGAAAGTGTTGATTCAACATGAATTTGGATTTTTTCATGCCCAAAAACAGGCCTTCCAACAATTTATTACCAACATAAAAAAACCGGTAGTAGTTGTTTTCCATACCGTATTGCCAAATCCTGACGAGAATCTAAAATTACAAATACAGCGCATAGCTGCGTTTAGTACTTCCATTATTGTAATGACACATACTTCATCAGATATTCTGATGAATGAATACAATATTCCGGAGCAAATGATCACTGTAATTGCCCATGGAACCCATTTGGTAAAACATGAAAACGAAAAAATCCTTAAGGCGAAATACAAACTGGATGGTCGTAAAGTGCTCACTACATTTGGTTTGCTGAGTTCCGGGAAGAGCATTGAAACCACCATAGAGGCATTACCAGCCATTGTCAGGCAAAATCCTGAAGTATTATTTCTGGTTATCGGGAAAACACATCCTGAAGTAGTGAAAAACGATGGAGAAAAATACCGCGAAATGCTCGAACAAAAAGTCAAAGATCTTGAGGTCCAAAACAACGTAAGGTTCATCAATAAATACCTGGAATTACCTGAATTACTGGAGTATTTGCAGCTGACTGATATTTATGTGTTTACAACCAACGATCCCCATCAGGCAGTGTCAGGTACTTTTGCGTACGCCATGAGTTGTGCCTGCCCGATTATTTCAACGCCCATACCACATGCGAAGGAAATCTTGACCGCGGATACCGGAATTATTTTTGATTTCCGCAATTCCGGACAACTGGCCGAAAGTGTAAACAAGTTACTGAATGACGATGAGCTACGAAAACACATGAGTACCAATGCGCTTCAAAAAATAGTTTCAACTGCCTGGGAAAATTCAGCAGTGGCGCATGCTGCTTTGTTCGAAAAAATATCTGGCAACAAACTGAAACTTCAATACAATCTTCCGGAAATAAATCTCGAACACTTGAACCAAATGACAACTGATACAGGTATAATCCAGTTTTCGAAAATCAATCAACCCGATATTGATTCGGGATACACACTGGATGACAATGCCAGAGCACTGATCGCCATGTGTATGTATTTTAAAAAGACTCAGGATAAAAACTGCCTGCCTCAAATAAAAAAATACCTCGATTTCATCAAACTGTGCCAGCAATCCGGAGGTGATTTTCAAAATTACCTGAATCAAGAATGCAAATTTACAGTTCAAAATAAAGATGTCAATCTGGAGGATTCCAATGGCAGGGCAATCTGGGCCCTGGGATATGTCATTTCTCTCATTGGTATCCTTCCTGCCAGCATTATTTCGGCAGCCGACCATATCATTGAGAAAGCCTTTCTGTGTATTGGGGTAATGCATTCTACACGCGCCATGGCATTCTCGATAAAAGGAATTTACTTCTATCACCGTACGATAAAATCGCCAGAGAATGTGATACTTATACAAACATTAGCCAACCGAATGGTTCAGATGTATAAGCACGAATCCGATAAACAATGGGAATGGTTTGAAGGTTACCTGACGTATGCCAACAGTATATTGCCCGAAGCAATGGTATATGCCTGGTCAATCACCGGGGATAACACATACAAAGAAGTTGCCAAAACGACATTTGATTTTCTGCTTTCAAAAATCTTCAATGAAAATGGGATTGAAGTCATTTCGAACAAAAACTGGTTGTTAAAAGGGCACAAGCAGACAAGTTTCGGAGAACAACCCATTGATGTAGCCTACACAATCATGACATTAAACAAATTCTACGAAGTATTTAAAGAGGAAGATTACCGGATAAAACTAGTTAGAGCATTCAATTGGTTCCTGGGCGACAACCGTTTACATCAGATCATTTACAATCCCTGCACAGGAGGATGTTATGACGGGTTGGAAGAATTTAATGTGAACCTGAACCAGGGCGCTGAATCAACTGCAAGTTATCTGTTGGCACGCTTAACGATGGAAAATTATGCACATTTTCAAATTCCTGTTCAATCAAAAATCCGGAATAACTTTAACGCAAATCAAATAAAAGCCAAACCCATTTTTTCGAAAGCATTTAAAAATGGTTAATAGCAAAAACAATCCGAAACACTGTATCATCCGGAAAATCTGAAATCAATCAAATTCAACAAATATGGGAACTCAAAAAAACTGGCACCAAAAACATCATGAGACACTGACTTTTGGTGGTCGTGTAGCTGATGCAGCAGCAAACGGTATGGGATCCTGGAGATTCATCATTCTTCAAACTGTATTGGTTATACTTTGGATGGGATTAAACCTGGTGGGATTTATATTTCACTGGGATGTTTATCCTTTCATATTGCTCAATCTTCTATTCTCAACCCAGGCAGCTTATGTAATCATCGGGAATTCCAGCTTCCAACGCTAATACCAAATCCAGGTCAGGTATGTTGGTGCAGATCACTTCTGATTTCAGGATCTCAGTCAGTCCAACCACAAAACACAATACATCAGGTCAGTACAAATATTGATCAGAAGATGAAAATATAAGAATCTGCCTGTCTCTGTTAACTCACTGGGGCCTCAGCAGGCTGAAACCTCTTCTTTAAAAATTACTTTATGTTACATTTTCTGTAGAGTTTTCAACCTTCCGGCTTATCGAATAAATGTTCTGACTGACACTGCACAACCCTTCATTTAATTCCAAATGATGAAAGTATTCCTCTGCAGGCATGTGTGAATGATGTAACTCTTAACTGAAATTGTGTAACAACTTAGGATGTACAATCATCTACCTTTAATTCATTATTTATAAATCATTAAAAAAATCGAAAAAATGAAAAAGACACTTTTTATTGCACTCATGATGATTTTCACATTGGGCGCTACAACAACATTTGCAAGTAAAGCTGATGCGAAAACGAATGCACCCGTAGCAACAGAAAATAAACTGTCAGCTGAAGAAGTTAGCCGTCTGAATAATCGTGTGGAAGAAATTCGCAACATGGATAAATCAGACATGACCGTTTCCGAAAAGCGCGAACTCAGAAAAGAAAGTAAGAGTATAAAAGAAAATGTGCGTAAAGGCGGTGAAGTTATTTACATTGGCGGAAGTACGCTTTTATTGATCATTATCCTTATCATCCTTTTATAATAATCTACTTATTATAAGTATATGAAAACAGAGTTCTCTTTAGCCAGAACTCTGTTTTTATTCAATACCCAATGAATAAAAACAGGCATTCAGTATAAATACTTTCGGTGATGAAAAATATAGGCAAAATATCTTTGGTACTTTATTTACTGCTTAATTCTTCGTGTGCGATACATAATCAGGTATCTGCACAAAGAGTATATGTTAATCGGCAGGTGTTTTATGATCAGTTAAGTCCGTATGGCCAATGGATCGACAATCCCGAATATGGTTATGTATGGATTCCGGATGTAGAAGAGGATTTTTCACCTTATTCAACTGACGGATATTGGGTAATGACCAACTATGGCTGGACCTGGGTTTCAGATTATCCCTGGGGTTGGGCAGCGTTTCATTATGGTCGTTGGGATTATGATGATTATGGTTGGTTTTGGGTCCCTGATGATGAATGGGGTCCATCATGGGTCACCTGGAGAACCGGCAACGGATATTACGGCTGGACACCGATGCGTCCTGGAATAAGCATAAGCATGAGTTTTGGCAATCAATATCGCGACCTCGACCGATGGAATTTTGTTCGGGAAAGGGATTTCGGTCGATCAGATATTTACCGCTATTATGCAGATCGCAGCGATTACAACACGATAATTATTAATTCAACTGTAATTAATAACACTTATATCGATCAAAGTCGGAATACAACCTATATTTCAGGACCTTCCAGAAATGATGTTCAACGTGTTACAGGCAGAAGAATCAATAATTACAGTATACGGGATAATGAACGGCCCGGACAGGTTCTGAAAAGCGGCCAGCTGCAAATTTACCGCCCCCAGATTAGCAGAACGAATGATCGTGGACAAAAGCCCGCTCCATCCAGAATATCAAACATGGAAGACGTAAGACAAACCAGGGAAAAAAATACCTCTGATGAACGGCGAAACAGGGTTTCTCCGGAAGAAAACAACAGGCGAGAACAAACACAACCTCAAAGGCAAAATGACCGTCGCTATCCGGGTCAACAACAAAATGACAGAAAGGTACAACAGCAAGATCAACAAAAGCAAAAGGATCGCCGTTACCAGGAAAAACAGCAAATAGAAAACAGAAATCAGCAGCAACAGGACCAGCAAAGGCAACAGCCTCAGCAAAACAGACAAAGGCTGGAACAAACGCAACCTCAACAAAAGAATGACCAACGCTATCAAGGTCAACAACAAAATGACAGAAAGGTCGAACAGCAAGATCAGCAGAAGCAAAATGATCGCCGCAATCAGGAACAACAACAGCAAATAGAAAACAGAAATCGGCAGAAACAGGACCAGCAAAGACAACAGCAGCAACAACAAGTTGAACGAAAAAATCAACAACAGCAAGTTGAAAAACAGCAGGGTCAGGTGAAGCAACAGGCTCAACAGAAAGAGCAGGAACAACAGGTGCGTCGTACCCAGGAACAACAGGTCAGACAGGAAAGGATACAACAACGCCAGTCTCAGCAAAGGACGAAACAGGAGGAAAAAGAAAAACGAACAAAACAGGAGCAACAATAAATCTGGCGCTGAAATTATCATCGCATTTTAAAAGCAAAAAATCTACAGCCCGCCAAACTGCTGAATAACTATCAAATACATTTCAGATGAACGCATATCAAGGCAATACAAGAATAAAACCCGATGGCCGAACAATGAGATATTCAGTTATTACGCTGGCTTTTAACTCCATGTTAAACAGACCTGTTAGAAAGAGATATTTGAATTTTTATGACCCAATCCTGCCACTGAAAGATGGAACCCAACCCAATGAACCGAAACGAGTTCCATAAATCAGAATACAGTATAATCCGACAGGTGCTCCTTATTTTTCTGATTATTTTTGGATTATTTCCTGAAGCTTCAGCACAAGCATATTTTCAACAACGGGTCAATTACCAAATTAAGGTTTCGCTCAACGATCAGCGGCATGAATTGAATGCTTTCGAAACAATTGAATACGTTAACAATTCTCCGGATACACTCCGGTATCTGTTTTTTCATTTGTGGCCAAACGGCTATTCCGGTAACAACACCGAATTAGCTAAACAGCTATTCAGCATCAAAGGGAAACAAAAACTTTTCGATGACCCTGAATTAAATGGTTACATGGATTCGCTGGATTTCAGAATCGATAAACTGCCGGTTCAATGGAATATATTACCAGGCCAACCCGATGTCTGCCAAATCTTTCTGAACACTCCACTCCTACCCCATGGTTCCATCAAAATCACCACTCCTTTTCATGTTAAAATTCCCAAAGGGGTAACGTCCAGATTAGGCCATATCGGCGAATCGTACCAGATTTCGCAGTGGTATCCGAAACCCGCGGTATACGATCAAACCGGCTGGCATCCCATGTCAAGTCAGGACCAAGGTGAGTTTTATTCTGAATTTGGAAGTTTCGATGTACATATCACATTGCCTGAAAATTACATTGTTGGGGCAACCGGAAATCTTCAAAATCCGGAAGAAGCCAAAATGCTCGACCGGATTGCAGGCGATACTTCATGGATAAAAAACATCGATTCTGAAAAAGCCGAATTTCCGCCATCATCAGAAAAATTGAAAACACTGCATTTTACTGAAAACCTGATCCACGATTTTGCCTGGTTTGCCGATAAACGGTTTCATGTTTTAAAAGGAAATATAAAGCTTCCGGATTCCGGCAGAGAAGTAACTACCTGGGTCATGTTTACCAACCTTCAGGCCAAACTCTGGAAAAATGCCATCAACTATGTCAATCATTCCATCCTGCTTTTTTCGAAATGGAATGGCGACTATCCGTATCAAAGTTTTACAGCTGTTCAAAGTGCTTTAAGTGCCGGCGATGGAATGGAATACCCCGGTATTACTGTAATTGGGATGGTAACGGATGCTTACGGACTGGATGAAGTTATTGCACATGAAATTGCACACACATGGTTTTACAGCGCATTAGGCACAAATGAACGACGGTATCCATACCTTGATGAAGGCATAACCAGCTTCAACGAAGTGCGGTACATGCGCGAAAGATATCCGGATAAAAAACTGTGGGAAACCAATGTCAAAAACCTGAAACTGGCGAAATTTTTTCACATCGACCAAATGCCGGTGAAACAGATGCGCGAACTCGAATGGCTTTCGCAAGCCCGCGACAATCTGGAACAATCCATTAACTTACCGGCCAACGACTACAATACCCTGAATTACAGCCTGATGATTTACAACAAGGCAGGGTTTGGTTTTAATTACCTGAGAGCCTATTTAGGGGACTCGGTCTTTGATTCAGCCATACACACTTATTACAGCTTATGGAAATTCAAACATCCTCAGCCTGATGATCTGCGACAGGTATTCGAATCCGTAACAGGTAAAGATTTAAGCTGGTTTTTCACCGATTTCATCGGCACTACCAAACGACTGGATTACGAAGTGGTGCATCTTAAAAATCAAAAATTGCTGATCAGAAACAAGGGAGAATTGGTTTCACCCACGATCATTTCCGGAATGAAAGGTGATTCGATCTGTTTTGAAAAATGGATTGACGGCTTTACCGGCCAGATAGAAATCGATATTCCGGAAGGAAATTATTCGGAACTAAAAATTGATCCACGATGGGTAACTCCTGAAATATTCAGACTGAACAACAACATCCGGACCACCGGAATCTTCCCAAAAGCCGATCCAATCAAAACTCAACTTTACTTTTCACTGGAAGATCCCGAAAAACGACACCTCATGTACTTCCCGGCAGCGAACTGGACGCGCGAAAACGGATTTATGGCCGGATTGGCCCTGCACAACGGGTTTCTCACCCCCAAACCTTTTGAGTATTTTGTGATGCCATTTTATGCGTTTTCGAATCCCGGACTAGCCGGATTTGGAAAAGCATCCTACAACATTACGCCTTACGCCAAACTGATCAGGAAGGCCACAATTTCGTTGGAAGGGGCACAGTTTGGTGCGCCTGGAAATCAGAATTACCACAAAATAAAAGCCGGGGTGGAACTATTTTTCAGGTCAAATCAACAGAATAATTCACTGACTCACAAAGCGTTTGGAAATTATATATCCGCATCCAGCCTGTTGCAGATTGAACATCTGGAAAAAGCAGCGATGAACTCGTACCAGCAATTTGGTTACCAACTTGAGAGAGCAGGCAACATCAATCCTTTCAGCTTAGTGATTTCAACTGAATCAGGCCCTTCATTTCTGAAAGCTTCGGCGGAACTCAATTACAGGTTAAGCTATTACGGGAAGAAGAATGGTTTGGACATTCGTTTATTCGGGGGATCTATGCTCAGAAACAATCCCGGAATTCCCTACTACAATTTAGCGCCAGCCGGAAGAAGTGGCCACGAACAATATCTTTTTCAGGGCAGTTATCCCGACCGTTTCAGTGTTTCAACCACGAGTTTCTGGTCGCGACAAATCACTTTTTCAGAAGGAGGTCTGGTGTCGCCGGTGAACATTCTGCTTGGATACAGCAAATGGCTGATTTCTGCTTCATTCACTTCAACCTTACCAGGCAAAAACCAGCGAATCCCATTCAAACCATTTGTCAATTTGCTTTTAAATGATCATGGGTATGGAAACAATCGTGCAACTTTGTTTTATGAAGCTGGTCTGAAAACCGGAATCTGGAATTTCTTCGAAATTTATATTCCACTTGTTGTTTCAGGAAATATTGAATCTATAACCGGAACATTCAAAGACCGGATACGCCTTGTTTTTAACCTCAGTTCAATTACGCAGAACCGGCCAAATTCAGGAATTGGATTTGAAATCAGGTAAATGTGGATTCAACCAGTTGAATTTCTACCAAAGTCCAAATGTGTGAATCATGTAAGTTAATTGCAGAATTACATAACTTATCTGCAGGAGTATAAAGTAAATTTAAGTCATCTAATTTTTCTTTAGTACAATGCCATTGATGAACATACGGTGAAAAGCTTGAAACGAGAAAAAACAGCATCGGTTACCAATTATTCAGGATCAGAATAGAAGCATTAAGGCAGAAGTGGTTGAATATAAACTTGTATGAACAAAACACCAACTTTTAATTTAAAATGAACCCATAAGCTTATTAAACATTCATTGCTATGAACACCAAATTGCCAAGTGGAAATTCTCCAAATAAAAAATCTGCGATACCGGTAAGGTTAAAAGAACCGGCAATGTCAACTCAAATAGAATTACTTGATAACAATCTGGTTGAATCGGAAATACGTTACCGGCGGTTATTCGAAACTGCCAAAGATGGAATCCTGATTCTCGATTTTGAAACCGGTGAAATTATAGAAGCCAATCCGTTTATACTTAAAACTATTGATTTTTCCCTTAAAGAAATTCGTGGTAAAAAACTATGGGAAATAGGCCTTTTCAGCAATAAAGAAGAGTCAGAACTGGCATTTACCGAACTAAAAACAAACGGATATATCAGGTTTGAAGACATGCCCATACAGCGTCGAAATGGTAAAATTACTGAAGTAGAATTTATAAGCAATGTATACCTGGAAAATGAAACTAAGGTTATTCAATGCAATATCAGGGATATAACCGAGCGGATTGATTCGGAACAAAATTTAATAAAAAGCGAACAGGAATTAAAAAGGCAGAACATTGAATTCGAGAAACTTAATAAAGAATATTCATTACTCAATGCTGAACTAAATAAAAGCATCCTTCGAATGGAGCAAATCAACCGTGATTTGATTCTCGCAAAAGAAAAAGCTCAGGAATCGGACAAATTAAAATCGTCATTTCTGGCCAACATGAGCCATGAAATTCGCACTCCAATGAATTCTATTATTGGTTTTTCCGAGTTTCTACTGCAGCCGGAATTGCCCAAAATTTTACTTGACCGCTATATACAGATTATAAATGCAAGTAGTCAACAGCTTTTGTCAATTATAAGCGATATCATGGATATTTCAAAAATCGAATCCGGACAATTATCGGTTGATTTAGATTTAATTGACATTGAGAAACTCATGAACAATTTATTTGACACTTACAGTAATTCAGGTGTATTAAATAAAACACGTATAGTTTATACTTCGGGAAATCACAACAATTCCTTTCAGATCAAAACGGATGGGAACCGGATTCGTCAGGTTTTTTGTAATCTTTTGAATAATGCCATCAAATTCACGAAAGAAGGGGATATCCGGTTTGGCTATACGATTCAGGAAGATTTTCTGCAGTTTTATGTCACCGACAGCGGTATCGGAATTGAACCAAAAAACCACGAACTTATCTTTGACCATTTCAGGCAGGTTGAAGCAGGCGATAAACAACTTAATGGCGGTAACGGTCTGGGACTGTCCATTTCAAAAGCCCTGGTTGAAAAGCTTGGAGGTAGCATTAGCGTCAATTCAGAACTTGGCGAAGGCTCAAGTTTCATTTTCACAATTCCATATTCAAAGAGCCATGAGCAATAATTTCACCGATTCACGAGTATCGCTGACGGGCTCAATACCCGCCAAAAGGCTTGTCAGGAGGACATTTTGCAATTAAAAATCAAATTATAAAAACATGAAAAACATTCTATTTCTTTTGCTTATCGCTGGTCTTCTTGGAGGATGTGCGACGAATCTCGTAACCGGTCGTAAGCAACTAAGCCTGGTTCAGGAATCTGAATTACAGGTTATGGCCATAGCCCAGTACAGTACATTTTTGTCGGCTAATAAAACTCTAAGCAACGACAACAACATTGCGGCCATGGTGAATCGCGTTGGTTCGCGTATTGCGAATGCGGTCACAAAGTATTATAACGGCAAGGGACAGACATCGGTGCTGGAAGGATATAAATGGGAATTCAATACCGTTGACAGTAAAGACGTTAATGCCTGGTGTATGCCTGGTGGAAAAGTGGTTGTTTACACCGGTCTGTTGCCTGTAACCCAAAACGAAAATGCGCTTGCCATTGTTATGGGGCATGAAATTGCCCATGCCATTGCCAAACATGGCAGCGAACGTATGAGCAGAGCAATGGTTCAGCAATTGGGAGGAACCGCTTTGGAAGTCGCTTTATCGCAAAAACCGCAGCAAACCAAAGATTTGTTCATGACCTCGTATGGCATTGGAAGCCAGGTTGGTGCCATGTTGCCATGGTCGAGGCAGCAGGAAACAGAAGCTGATCAGTTCGGATTGATTTTCGCGGCTATGGCCGGTTACGATCCGCAGGAAGCCATTCCGTTCTGGCAACGAATGTCGGCAGCAGGCGGAGCTAAACAACCCGAATTTTTAAGCACTCACCCGTCTGATGATACAAGAATGAGAAAGCTAAAACAATTCATGCCTGAAGCATTGAAATATTACACCGGACGTAAATAATAGAGATCCATATGAAACTTATCAAGAGAGAATATTCACACCGAAACATCAAAAACAATCTTTCCGGAATTATTGCTCCAATACTGGTGACTATGCTAACCTTGGTGGTAAGTTCGTGTACTGCAATTGCCGAAATTTTTAAAGCAGGAATGGGATTTGGCATTTTTCTGGTTCTCGCGATACTTGTAATTATCGTGTTTATTATCATGCGTTTACGAAAAAAATAACAAATTACGAATATGAATAATTTATTCAGAGGATTAATATCAGGATACGGAGCAACGAAATTGGGCGGAGGCTGCTTAAGCACCATTGTAATTTTTATCATTATCTGGCTTATTCTTGGACAATGCAGCTAGTATCAGCGTTAAAACAGGAAATGCGAACTTTCAAGGTGAAGTTGTATGGTCCAAATTGATTGAATCCTGGTTTTCTTTACTTCCGTAAATTCATAAATTAGAAAGAATTACATCCATGAGGTTTCGCATTTATTTACTTTTTCTGCTTTTGTCAAACGCCGTGCTAGTTCATTCACAGGAATTATTTACCCCACCATTAAAGGCTACTCCTGCATTTATTAAGGACGAAAAGCTCATTTATCAAATCAAATATGGTTTAGTGGTGGGTGGAATAACAACCCTTTCGCTTTCCGACTCTGTTTACGATGGGAAAAAAGTCTTTCATGCGATGGCCGTTGGGCAAACTACAGGATTAGCCAATACCATTTATGGTGTAGAGGATATTTACCAAAGCTGGTTCGACAAAAAAAGCAATTTACCCTTAAAATCGATTCGCAATATCAGGGAGGGCCGCTACAAGCATTACAACGAAGTTACATACAACCGAAACAACAATACTGTAAATTCATTTCTATCAGGAATCCATCAGGTTCCTGAAAAAATTCTTGATCTTGCATCAACCTTTTATTACCTGAGAAGAGTCAATTTTTCGAAAGTAAACGAAGGCGACACCTTCCTCCTCAACATGTATTTCTCTGATGCGATATTTCCATTCCACCTTAGGTATATGGGAAAAGAAATGATACGGACAAAATTTGGAAAAATTAACTGTCTGAAAATCTGTCCGATTGTTGAGGTGGGCCGGATGTTTAAATCGCCCAACGATCTGACCATTTGGTTCACCGACGACGACAATTGTATTCCGGTTTTGGTGAAAATGGACATCCGAATTGTCGGAGCTGTATATTTAAAACTCATTCAATATGAAAATACTGCGAATCCATTTATTCCATTAACAAAGAAATAGATCTTTCAAAAGCTCTCCTACCCCAAACAATTTGAATCTACTTTCCTGTTAATTGAAAAACTGGTTTTACCGGAGAAATTAGGGCTAAAATTCTTTTTTAATTTTTCTCCAGTTCCAGCTTTATTTCTTGAAATCCTTATCACCGTATCAAAATACATGTTTATTAGAGCGCTCAATTCTTTT
>Ga0209261_10000039_pt1 | contig 31433 bp, 29 predicted proteins | sample DOMMetBare1Fresh_FD_187470 | JGI IMG/M metagenome (GOLD analysis project Ga0209261, IMG submission 187470) | Wetland sediment microbial communities from St. Louis River estuary, USA, under dissolved organic matter induced mercury methylation -... | ecosystem: Environmental > Aquatic >...
GTATAGGACTCGCCGGCCCTTCACATCATTGGCCAGAGGGGCCGGCGCCCTCTGTGGCGTGCCAACTATCCCTAGTTGAGATCTATGCGTAGGGGTCGCGAGCTCGCGGCCGATTCGGTTGGAAGCTGCCGGTCGGCTGTGGCGACGTCCAGCGCTTTGGTGCGCACCCGCGAACGACTGGTGTTGCCAGTTTTTGATTCTCACTGCGAAGTCAGCGAGCGTCGGTTAACAGGGCAGACCGATCACTCGATCAGAAGATCGTCACTGACCGCCTGGGGTCGGGAGCGCCATCAAACGACCGGGTTCAGCGACTTCGCTGTACAGCCGCCCATGTCCGACCGTTGAAGTCCAGCCTTGAATCGATTCGATCTGGTCACGGCGCCGACGTGGAGCTTCCGGCAAGGTAGCCCAGCGCGAACGCATGGTCTGCCCGCAACGCTTCCTTCACCTGGTCCGCAAACAGGCGAGCCACCTTGTCCGCAAGGGCAGGGAGCTTGCACTGCACATCGAAGCGCAGCGTCATGCGCGTCTGGCCGGGCGACGGTTCGATGACCGTGCCCACGCCATGCGCACGCAGGGGCCTGCCCACCGGTGCGATATCGAGTTCGGCCTCAATATGAGTGGGACCGATGCGCCGCCACCGAGTGTGATGTCGCATCATTTGCTCATCGCCTAGAAAGGGCCGCGCCCAGGCCGGCAACCTCTCCCGTGCGATCGGTGCGCTGCGCTCGAGCTCCACTTCGATCACTTCGAACGTGGCGTCAAACTTCAGCACTCGAAGTCGCGTCGCCCCGAGCGAGCGGTATTTCAGTTCGACGTAATCCGGGCGGCCAAGAGCCGTCCATAGCCGTGCAAGATCCGTCGGGAAGTCCTGTTTCAGGCTGAAATTCACACCTGCTACTTTCACTTCGCGGCCGGTTCCTGCACGGCGCCGGGCTCAACCTGCGTCGAAGCGCATCGGCTCCGGCGGCGCCTGGAAGGTCGCGGTTCCGACCCGCTCATATTCCGCAATCACCTGCGCGCCCAGCAACAGCAAAGTCGACGCAAGCTCAAGGCTCAACAGGACCACGATGGCGGTCGTCAGCGAACCGTAGACGGTACCGATCTGCGACAGCGTGGCGAAGTACCACACCAGCACGTGGCGCGTCAGTTCCCACAGCACCGTCGCGGTGATGGCGCCGATCAGCGCGTGCGACAGTGACAGCCGCCCGACCGGCATCACCATGTAGATCGAGGTGAGTACGAAGATTTCACCGGCCACACCCAGCGCGTACAGAAGCGCACCCGATACACCGCCCAGCGACCAGGTACGCCCAAGGAACCCGATCTGCTCCTGTCCCAGGGCCTGCAGGCTGCCGGCCACCAGGGTCACCAGCAGCAGCCCGAATCCGAGCGAAAGGATGTAGCAATATGGAATGACGGCCGAGACGAGAAAGTGACGCCGGCGGATGGCAACGCGGTGATGGAAGATCAGGCACATCGCGTTCTCCAGGACCGTGAATGCCAGCGAGCTGAAGAACAGCATCGTCGCCAGCAGCACCCAGCTCATCACGTCGCGATGATCGAGGAAGTTGCTGAGCTCGTCGATGATGACCGGGGACTGTCCGGGAATCAGCCATTCCAGATATCGCCCCAGCGTCTGCAGCAGCTCGGCCGCATCGATCACATGCGAGAGTGCGATGACCGTCAGGATCAGCAGCGGAACGATCGACAGGAGAGCGTAGTAGGCCACGGCGCCGGCCAGCAGCAGCCCCTGGTTGGCGCGAAAACTCTTCAGAGCTCGGACTGCAAACGTGCCGGGGTGCGCCAGAACGTACGCTGCTTGTGGTCCCAGCGTGTTCAGTTGGTCCGCTCTGAGCATCGCCGATCGCTCTTTCCCGCTTACGCTCAGCGCGCCGGCGGACGAACCAGCAGCAACGGAACCGGCGTGCTGCGGGCGACTCGCTCGGCGTCGCTGCCGAGCACCATGTGACTCAATCCGCGCCGGCCGTGCGTGCCCATCACGATCAGGTCCGCGGGCCAGGTGGACGCCTGCTCGACGATGACCTCGCCGACGCGGCCACCGATGCTTTCGACCTTGACCGTGTCCGCATCGACACCGCTCGCCTTCGCCAGCGCCAGCGCGTCGCGCAGAACTTCGTCGCCGGCCTGTTGCAGCGCTTCGAGCAGCTGCGCGGTCAGCATGCCGGCTTCCGGGGTCAGTGCCAGCAGATTCTCCTCGATAACGTGCAGCAGCCTCAGCCTGGAGCCACCTTCCTTCGCCAGCCGCAGCGCTTCGTCGAGCGCGCGCTTGGCAGGCACGCTGCCGTCGACCGGCACAAGGATTCTCTTGTAGGGCATCGAGTTCTCCCTGCGTTTGCTCATCGGACCTGCAATCGGCCGGCATGGCCCGCTCGACCTCGGTCGAACCGTTCTCGGGCACGTCTGCCGCCGCCTGAACCTCCAGTACAAGGATGCAGCAGAAACGCCGCGGGCGCGTTGCGAATTGGCATTGCCGCGGTGGCGGTACCCGGTTGTCGAGGGCTCGCCCCAGCTGCGATCGTCCGGCACGAGCCGTGCCGCGTCTTGGCAATCGTCAATGTGGTCGGCCGCAGCGTCGCCACTATGAGCGACAGAAAGCACGCAATGACGCCGGGGAGGTGACAGCCATGCGTATCGGCGAAATCTGCACACGCGAGGTCGTTTACTGCGAGCGCACAACCCCCGTCGTCGACATGGCGGATCTGATGCGCCGCCACCATGTTGGCGACCTGATTGTGACCGAGCACCGCGACGGCAGACTGGTGCCGGTCGGCATCGTCACCGACCGCGACCTCGTGGTCGAAGTGCTTGCGCAGGGAATCGACCCGGGCTCCCTGACTGCAAGCGACTTGATGAGCAAGGAACTGGCGACCGCGAACCAGTCGGAAGTGATCTACGACGCTATCGAGCGCATGCGAACCAAAGGTGTACGGCGGCTGCCAGTGACCGACGACCAAGGTTGCCTGATCGGCGTGCTCACGGCCGACGACGTGACCGAGTTTCTGGCGGAAGAGCTGACCGGCGTCGCGCGCATCGGACCGCGTCAGGTCGCGCTCGAGAAGGCCGTGCTTGACGCCAGACAGGCCTAGAGCAACGGCGCGATCGCTGGACTGTCTTCACGCGCGCCGGGGCCCTGGTCGCGGCACGCGCTGCTTGATGATGTTGAACCGACCCTCTGGCTGACGCGCGGATTGACCGCCGCGTCTCGGTCCACTTTGAACCGCGACTGCCGAAGTTGATTCCGTCTCAATGATCTTCGAGACGCGGCCGACCTTCTTCGGCCGGCTCCTTCGTTTCGGGGTCGATCCAGTCGGCGATGCCGATCTCGGCCTCGGCCTCCTCCAGCGTCTCGCCGGGTTCGGTTTCCAGCTCTTCGGCGCTCATCATGTCGGCCAGCGCGGCTTCGATGGTCTCGAAGGGGCCCGTCTCGTGTCGCCCTTCATCGCCAAGCCAGTAAAAGCCGTCGGGGTGCTGCACGACGCGACTCGAATCGATGTCGACGGGAGGTTCAACGACCGGCGCAACGGCCGGAATGCGTAGGCGTGTCTTGCGGTTCGTCGTCATGATCGGTGTCCCTCAACACGATAATGAACTGTCTGTCGTTGACTTCAACCTACCCGTCGCGCATCGATTGCGCTTGACCCGAATCAAGCGACGCGCGGTTGATGGTCCGACAACGCATGCGTACGACGATCGACCTCGCCGGCCAGTGCATTCAATGCCGGCGCGATCGTGACCTGGTATGGCGTCATGGCGGCCGATGCCTCGAACGCGTGCAAATGCTGCGGCAACGATCTGAGTTGCGACTGTGCATGTGCACGCACCTGTTGCAACGAAGGCAGCGCACAGACCAGCCGGCCGGCGTGCATCACCGGCGCCAGCAATGGCGCGCCCATTTGTTGATCGCCATCGATGCTCAATACATCATGTTCGAAGCGACCCTGCGCATCAATCACGCGAAAGACCTGCTTGCGCCCGGGCCACGTCGCCTTGCCTTCCGACCGCTTGCGCCGGCCCATGCCAGCGTACTCGGAAAGCTTGTACGCACAATCGAGAAACGGTGCATCGGCCGAAGTGTTCATCCGCGTGCCGACACCATAGGCATCGATCGGTGCGCTCTGCGCAGTGAGCTCGTGCAGCCGGTATTCGTCGAGATTGCCGCTGGCAAAGATCTGCGCGCGCTGCAGCCCGCCATCGTCAAGGATGCGGCGCACGCGGCGCGCGTGCTCGGCCAGATCGCCGCTGTCGATCCGCACGCCGCGGATCGTGATGCCTTCGCGGGCAAGCTCCTGCGCGAGAAGCACGACCTTGCGTGCGGCTTCCTCGGTGTCGTAGGTATCGATCAGCAGCGTGGCGTTGGAAGGCTGCGCGCGCGCGAAATGCATGAAAGCTTCGGCCTCATCGTCGTGCGCCTGCACGAAGGAGTGTGCCATCGTGCCGAACACCGGAATGCCGAAACGCTGACCGGCGAGCGCGGTCGCAGTACCGGCAAAACCGGCGATGAAACTTGCGCGCGCCGACAGCAGGCCCGCCTCGGCGCCGTGCGCGCGCCGCAGCCCGAAGTCGATCAGCGGCTTGCCCGCCGCGGCGATTATGCAGCGCGCCGCCTTGCTGGCGACGGCGGTTTCGTAGTGCAGCAGGTTCATCAGCCGGCTTTCGACGAGTTGCGCTTCAGCCATCGGCGCCGTGATCCGCAGCAGCGGCTCGTTGTCGAACACGATCGTGCCTTCGGGCACTGCATGCACATCGCCGGAAAAACGCATGCCTTCGAGCACCGCAAGAAAGTCCTCGCGAAACAGGCCGGTCGTCTTCATCCAGGCGATCTCGTTATGCGAGAAGTGAAGTCCCTGCAGGTATTCGACTGCCTGCGCGAGCCCTGCGGCCATCAGGAAGTTCCTCTGCGGCGGGAGCTTGCGAACAAAGAATTCGAACACCGCGATGTCGTTCATTCCGGCCGACGCATACGCCTGCAGCATGGTCAGTTCGTACAGGTCCGTCAGCAGCGCACTGGTGCAGTCGTTCGGCGCGTTCATCGCCATCTCTTGATGATGGATGCATCGAAAACGTAGCGGGGCAGGGATGCCGCGCGTTGACCGCCCTCAATTGGCGTGCCGGATGGCGCGCTACCGTGAAGAGCCAAAGCTGAAGGGCGCGCCGATGAAGCTCTTTGCGTTGCATGCCACGCGCGAACTGGGCAGCCGGGTTGCCGCCGCGCTGGGCTGCGCGCTCGATGCGCATGAAGAGCGCGAGTTCGAAGACGGCGAGCACAAGGCGCGGCCGCTCGCCGACGTTCGCGGAGAAGAGGCGTACATCATCCAGAGCATGTATGGCGATGGAAACGCGAGCGCGAACGACAAGCTGATCCGACTCCTGTTCTTCGCCGGCTGCCTGCGTGAACACGGCGCGGCGCGGGTGACGGCCGTGGTTCCATACCTGGCCTACGCACGCAAGGACCGGCAGACCAAGCCGCGCGATCCGGTGACGACGCGCTATGTCGCGCAGCTCTTCGAGGCGGTCGGCATCGATGCGGTCGTGGTGCTTGAAGTGCACAACGTCACGGCGTTCCAGAATGCCTTTCGCCTGCCAACCGTCCATTTGGATATGGCGCCATTGTTTGTCGAGCGCGCAGCGACGCTGGCGCGCGAGGGCGCGCTGGTGGTCGCCTCGCCCGACCCCGGCGGTGTGAAGCGTGCGCAACTGTTCCGTGAAGCGTTGGAAATACAGATCGGCCAGCCCATCGGCTCGGCGTATCTGGAAAAGCGCCGCAGCGCTGGAGTTGTGTCCGGCTCATTGCTCGCCGGTGACGTGCGCGACGCGACCGTGCTGCTGGTCGACGACCTGATCAGCACCGGGGGCACGATGGTGCGCGCGGCCGAAACCTGCCTCGCGGCCGGTGCGCGACGCGTGTTTGCGCTGGCTGCGCACGGCCTGTTCAACGAGGGTGCGAACGTCGCGATCACGCATCCGGCGCTCGCCGGCACCATCATCAGCGACAGTGTGCCGCCCTTTCGCCTCGATGCCGCCGCGCGCGCACGAGTGGAGATCGTCGGCTGCGCACCGCTGCTCGCGCAGACGATCCGTTCGCTGCACGAAAGCGCTACCCGCTGAACCCTGCGCGGGCCGCGTGCGCAATGCGCAGGTACGCGCGTGCCCGCGGCAACCAGCGCGCGCCGTCGCGCGGATCGGGCTCGAGCAGATGCGCGACCGCCAGCCGTGCGCGCAGGCACGCACGCAAGGCGGTGTAGAAATCGGTGAGCGCCGGCGGTACCGAATCGCGCAGCCGCGCCTCGATCGGTTCCCGCAACGCACTGCCGACCCAGGGCGCACCGAGCAGCGTGCACTCGAGACCGAGGAACGCGATCTCATCGGCCCAGTCGACCAGGCGCAGCGCGCGATTGAATTCGAGGCAATCGATCACCTGTGGCGGATCGGTCAGACACACGTGTTCGGGCCGCAGATCGCCGTGGCCGTCGACGATGCACCCCGCGACCACCCGGGCCTGCAAGCGCTCGTGCTCCGCGGCGAGAAAATGCCTGATCGCCGCATCGATGGCGTCGAGTTCGCGCTGGTCCAGATCGAAGCGCGGTTGACGAAGAAGTTCCACGTTGAGCCGGTGCTCCTGCTCCAGTCCGGCGATATGGTCACGCGGCGTGACCTCGACGCGCGGCTGCGCCGCATAGAAGGCGGCCAGGCGGCCGGCAAGCGGAACAAGATCGTGCGCCTGCAGGCGTCGCTCGACGATCAGTCGATCAAGCATCCGCTCGCGCGGCAGGCGACGCATGTGCACCAGCCAGTCGACCACCTCGCCGCGACCGCCGAGCCGCAGCCGCCCGTCGCTTTCGCACGTCAGTGCAAGCACGCCGCGATATACGCCGGTCGCCAGCCGCTCGTTAAGCTGCACCTCGGCGCGGCAGCTCGACTCGCGCGCCGCGAGCGTGCTGAAGTCGAGAAACGGGTAGCGCACCGGCTTCTTCAGCTTGTACGCGTCCGCACTGGCGAGGAAGACATACGACATGTGCGTCTCGCACACCTCGATCTTCGACGGTTGCGACGGATAACTCTGCGGCGAACGCAGAAACGCCACCTTCTCTTCGAGGCCGATGGCCGGCAGGCAAAGCGAGGGCGCAGTCATTGCGGTGGGCTACCCGCTCTGGTTGCGCCGACTGAACAATGTATCGAGCAATGAACTGGGCACCGGGAACACGATCGTCGAGCTCTTGTCGCCGGCGACGTTGGTGAGCGTCTGCAGGTAACGCAGCTGCATCGCTTCGGGCTGCTGCGCCAGCATCTGTGCCGCCTCCAGCAGGGCGGCCGAGGCCTGCTTCTCGCCTTCGGCATGAATCACCTTGGCGCGCCGCTCGCGCTCCGCCTCGGCCTGGCGGGCGATTGCGCGCACCATCGATTCGTTCAGATCGACCTGTTTGATCTCGACGTTGGTCACCTTGATACCCCAGGCGTCGGTCTGCGCGTCGAGGATGCGCTGCACGTCGAGGTTCAGCCGCTCGCGCTCGGCCAGCAGCTCGTCCAACTGGTGCTTGCCAAGCACCGCGCGCAGCGTGGTCTGCGCGAGCTGGCTGGTGGCCACGAGGAATTTCTCGACCTGGATGATTGCCTTCTGCGGATCGACCACGCGGAAATAGACGACCGCATTGACCTTGACCGACACGTTGTCGCGCGTGATCACGTCCTGCGGCGGCACGTCCATCGTGATGATGCGCAGGTCGACGCGCTGCATTTTCTGGATGCCGGGCACGACCATGATCAGGCCCGGCCCCTTGACCTTCCAGAAGCGGCCGAGCAGGAAGATCACCCCGCGTTCGTACTCGAACAGGATGCGGAACGACGCCACCGCCAGCATGATGACCAGGATCGCGACCGTGGCCAGTCCAAAGGGCAAATTGGCGAGCATGGTGACCTCCAGCTAAGTGACTTCCGGTCGTACGATCAGCGTGAGCCCGTCGACGGCCTGCACGCGCACGCGGGCGCCGGGCGCGAGCGGACCGTCGGCACGGACGCGCCATATTTCACCGTGCACCCGCGCCCACGTTTCGTCGGCGGTCGCTTCGACCACCTCTCCGGCCGCGCCCACCAGTTCCTCGCGCCCGGCGACCACCGGGCGTCGGCGTGATCGTGCGACCAGCGCGGCGACGCCGAAGACCACCAGCGCGCTGCCGGCGGCGATGCCGAAGGTGAACCACAACGGAACACCGTAGCCGGGCAGATCGACGTCGAGGAGCATCACTCCTCCCATCACGATCGCGATGATGCCACCCACACCGAGCACGCCAAAGCCGCCGACGAACGCCTCGGCGATCAGCAGGCCAATGCCAAACAGAAGCAGGCCGACGCCGGCCCAGTTCACCGGCATGAGGTGAAACGCGTACAAGGCGAGCAGCAGACAGATCCCGCCGGCCACGCCGGGAAGGATGAAACCGGGGCTGGTGAACTCATACAGCAGGCCGTAGATGCCGATCATCATCAGCAGCACGGCCACCGTCGGGTTCGACAGCAGCGCCAGCAACTTGTAGCGCCAGTCCGGCGCCACCGTTTCAACCTGCGCGCCGGCCGTCTTCAGCGTGACCTTGCCGCTGCCAATCGTCACGCTGCGGCCGTCGATTATCCTGAGCAGCGCCGGCACGTCGGGCGCGACAATGTCGATCACGCCCGCTTTCAGAGCTTCCTCGGCAGACAGGCTGCTCGCCCGCCGCACCGCCCGCTCGGCGAAATCGGCATTGCGGCCGCGCAGTTGCGCCAGGCTGCGGATGTAGGCCGCGGCGTCGTTGACCTGCTTCGCGGTCATCGCATCGGCAGGCATCGATTCGTCGCGTTTGGCGGGTTCGCCCTTGCGAGATCTGCCGGGCTTGGCCTGGTCGCTCTTTTCGCCCGCGGGCTTGCTTTCCTCCGACTGCTTATCGCGGCCGGGTCGTTCGCCGCCGATGCCGATCGCCACCGGTGTCGCGGCGCCGAGGTTCGTCGCCGGCGCCATCGCGGCGACATGGCTTGCGTACAGGATGTAGGTGCCGGCACTCGCTGCGCGCGCGCCGCCCGGTGCGACAAAGGTGACGACCGGAATCGGCGCCGCGAGGATGCTCTTGATGATCTCGCGCATCGAGGTGTCGAGTCCGCCCGGTGTGTCCATGCGCAGGATCACTGCCTGTACTCCGCCGGTCGCGGCGCGGTCGATCGAACGCTTGACGAGATCGGCCGTCTGCGGGCCGATGATGCCCTCGATCTCCACTTGCATCAGCCGCGGCGCATCCGGCTGCGCTGCGACCGCGAGGCCGCACCCGACCATCGCCACGGCAAACAGCCGTTGCGCCGTACGCTTGAAGCCGGCGCTGGTCATGGTTCGAGTTGGGCGCTGCTGATCGCCCTCACGTTGACACGTTACGGGTCACGGGGTTCCACCCATTGACCGCCATCAGTGTGACGCCCACTGTTTCGTGCAGCAATGCGACTGCAGCGGGCATCGCCCGCTGCAGTTTGCTGCCAACCCCATGCTGCTGCAATCGAATCCCGTCACGTCGATGCGGGCGACGCCTTCGTTGCCGGACGCGGACCATGCTTCGCAGCGCCTCATTACGCTGATTGCCGCGCTGCTTGAAGAGACGCGTGGCAGGCCGGTCAGCGTCGATGCCGGTGCGCAACTCGACACGGATCTGGGCATCGACAGCCTGGCGCGGGTCGAACTGGGGCTGCGGATCGAGCGCGAATTTGGCGTGCGATTGCGCGACGAAGCGCTGATGCAGGCCGCAACACCAGCGGACCTTCAGTCGGCGCTGGCCGATGCGTTGACGGTCGGGCCGGCGCATGGCCGTGCAGCGGCGCTGCCCCGAGCACGCCCCGCAAAGGAAGTGATCTCGCCGATCACCGGCACGCCAGATGATGCAATCAATCTGGTCGACGTGCTGGCGTGGCACGCCGCGCGGCATCCTGGGCGGCGTCACATCACGTTCCTCGCGTCCGACGAGCAAAGCGAGACGCTGAGCTACGGTGAACTCGATGCACGTGCGCGCCGCGTGGCTGCGGGGCTGGCAGCGCGCGGGCTGCAGCGGGGTCAGACCTGCGGCCTGATGCTGGCGACCGGGCTCGACTTCTTTGCGGTTTTCATCGGCATCCTGATGGTCGGCGCGATTCCGGTGCCGATCTATCCCCCGTTCCGGATGTCGCAGCTCGAAGACCACATGCGGCGTCAGGCGCGCACGCTGGCGAGTTGTGACGCTGCGCTGCTGGTATCGCTGCCGGAAGCGCGTTTGCTGGCGCGCCTGCTGAAAGGAACGGTGCCATCGCTACGGCACGTCCTCACACCAGAGGATCTGCTTGCGCGGGAACCGCTGGCGGCGATCGCTGCTGCTACGGCGGACGACATCGCCTTCCTGCAATACACCTCGGGCAGCACCGGCAATCCGAAGGGCGTGATCCTCACGCACGCGAATCTGCTCGCCAACCTGCGCGCGATGGGCACCGCGGCGGGGGCATCGTCGAGCGATGTCTTCGTGTCGTGGCTGCCGCTGTATCACGACATGGGATTGATCGGCGCCTGGATGTGCAGCCTGTACTTCGGCGTCCATCTCGTCCTGATGGCGCCGCAGTCATTTCTTGCACGGCCCGCGCGCTGGCTGTGGGCGATCGACCGGCATCGCGCAACGATTTCGGCCGCGCCCAATTTCGCTTACGAACTTGTCGCCAGCCGTGTTGACGAAACCGAATTCGGCGGACTTGATTTGTCGTCACTGCGCTGGGCGTTCAATGGTGCCGAGGCCGTGAGCGCCGGCACGCTCGCGCGCTTCGCGCAGCGCTTTGCGCGCTACGGTTTGGATCCGCGCAGCATTGCGCCGGTCTACGGACTGGCCGAATGCGGCCTCGACCTGGTGTTTCCGCCGCCACGACGCGGCGTGCTGGTCGATCACATCGACCGCGATGCGTTGGCGCTCACGGGTCGCGCCATGGCGATCGCTGCCAGCGATCCGCGCGCGCAACCGATCGTTGCCAACGGTCGTGTGTTGCCGGGCTACGCGATCCGCATCATCGACGAACGGGGTCGCGATTTGCCTGAGCGGCGCCAGGGCCGCGTGGAGTTCCGCGGCCCGTCGGCCACCCGCGGCTACTTCAACAATCCACGGGCGACTGGGCAACTCATTCATGGCGAGTGGCTCGACAGCGGCGACCTCGGCTACCTCGCCGATCAGGAGCTCTACATCACGGGACGCGCCAAAGACCTGATCATCCGCGGCGGCCACAATATCCATCCGTACGAACTGGAGGAAGCCGTCGGCGAGGTGGCTGGCATCCGGCGCGGCTGCGTGGCGGTGTTCGGCGTGCCGGATGAGCGCAATGCGACCGAACGTGTGATCGTGCTGGCCGAGACGCGCGAGCAGGATGCCGCGCGGCGCGCGCAACTGTGCGCCACCATCAACCGGCTTGCGAACGATCTGCTGGCCGCACCGGCCGACGATGTGGTCCTAGCGCCGCCGGGCAGCGTGCTGAAAACCTCGAGCGGCAAGATCCGCCGGGCCGCCACGCGCGACAACTTCCTTCAGGGACGGGTGGGATCGACGCGCACCGCCGTGTGGTGGCAGGTGGTGAGACTGGCGGCCAGCGGGGTGGAGGCGCGTATTCGGCTTGCCGCAGCGCGCATGCTGTCGATCGCGATCGGTTCGTGGTGTTGGTTTGTGTTCGGCCTGATCGGCGCGGCCGGATTCATTTGCGCACTCGCGCCGCTGTCGATATCGACACGGCGGCGCGTTGCGCGCACTTTGGCGCGCACGGGCGTGCGGCTCGCCGGCGTTCGGCTCGAAGTAGGCGGCATCGAAGGGTTGTCGCCGGCCGGCGCGTTCGTGATTGCGGCCAATCATTCGAGCTACATCGACTCGTTCGTCCTTGCCGCCGCACTGCCGCCGCGGTTCGCGTTCGTTTCCAAGGGCGAGTATCGGCATCATTGGCTGATGCGGCGCCTGCTCGCCAGTCTCGGCACGCGTTTCGTCGAGCGCTTCGATCCCGCCCGCGGCGTGGAAGACACGCGCGAACTGGTCGCAGCAATGCGTCGCGGTGAATCGCTGATCATGTTTCCGGAAGGCACGTTTCGGCGCGAGCCAAGCCTGCTTCCATTACGGATGGGAACGTTCATCGTCGCCGCCGAGTGCGGAGCCGCGGTGGTGCCGGTGGCGGTCTATGGCACGCGCGCGATTCTTCCCGCTGACACGTGGCTGCCACGGCCGGGCGAGGTGAAGGTGATCATCGGCGCACCCATCGTTCCGCGCGGAAGCGGCTGGGACGCCGCGCTGGCGCTGCGCGCTGCAACGTCGCAAGCTCTTGCCCCTGCGGCGAGTGGTGCAAGTGGCGCGCCGCTGGGTCAGCCTGCGTGAGACGGTAGTCGGAAGCTCCTAGCCCTTCACGCACACCTTCGGCCGCAGGAACGCGACGCGCTTCGCGAGCCCCGCGCCCTCGGTCGCCGCGGCCACCGCGTCCACATCCTTGTACGCGCCGGGTGCTTCCTCGGCCGCGCCGCGCATCGAGCGGGTGCGGATCAGGATACCGTTGGCGCGCAGTTCATCGATCAGTGTGCGGCCATGCCAGAGCTTGAGTGCCGCGTGCCGGCTCATCTGCCGACCGGCACCGTGGCTGGCGGAGCTGAACGCGCGTGTTTCGCTTTCCTTGGTGCCGGCCAGGATGTAGGAGCCGGTGCCCATGCTGCCGCCGATGATCACCGGCTGGCCGACGTCGCGATATCTGAGCGGAATCGCCGGATTGCCCGGGCCGAACGCACGCGTGGCGCCCTTGCGATGCACGTAGAGCCACCGCCGCTTGCGCTCGAACTCGTGGCTCTCCAGCTTGCAGGTGTTGTGCGACACATCAAACAGCGTGTCGAGCTGCGCCTGCGGATAGAAGTGGCGGAATGTGCGCCGCGCCAGGTGCGTGAGGATCTGCCGGTTGGCGAGTGCGACGTTGATCGCCGCATTCATCGCGCCGAGATACTGTTGCCCTTCCGACGAGTTGATCGGCGCGCAGGCCAGCTCGCGATCCGGCAGCGTAATGCCGAGCCGGTTCGCCGCCTTGGCGAGGCTCACCAGGTATTCGGTGCCGATCTGGTGCCCTAGCCCGCGCGAACCGCAGTGGATGGACACCACGACCTGGCCCTCGCGCACGCCGAATGCGTCGGCCGCCGTGCGATCGAACACCTTTTCGACCACCTGCACTTCAAGGTAGTGGTTGCCGGAGCCCAGCGTGCCCATTTCGCCGCGCTGGCGCTTTTTCGCCGTCTTCGACACATCGTCCGGTACCGCGCCCTTGATGCGGCCATGTTCTTCAACGAACTCGAGTTCCGCGCCGTCGCCAAAGCCGTGCCGCACCGCCCATTCGGCCCCTTCGGTCATGATGTCGTCCAGTTCGTCATCGCCGAGTTGCAGATCGCCTTCGACGCCCACGCCCGCGGGAATGTCGCGAAACAGGCTGTCGGCAAGCTTTTCGCTCTTCGGGAGCAGGTCGTCGAGCGTCAGCGTGGTGCGCAGGCAGCGGATGCCGCACGAAATGTCGAAACCGACGCCGCCGGCGGAAATGATTCCACCCTGGTCGGGATCGAAGGCTGCCACGCCGCCGATCGGAAAGCCATAGCCCCAGTGTGCGTCCGGCATCGCCATCGCGGGACCGACGAGCCCCGGCAACTGCGCGACGTTGCCGATCTGCTCCAGCACCTTGTCATCCATCGCGGCCACCAGTGCGCGATCGCCGTACAGCAGCGCCTCGCCGCGCGCCTTATCCGGCGGCTTCACGCGCCAGCAGAACTCGTCGATCGGCTCGAGTCGGGTCATATCCATCGTGTTTTCCCTTTACACGTCGACGACGCAGCGCGCTTCCCAGCCGTCCGCGGCGGGCCTTACCGCAAGCTCGGTCAATGTCGCGCCCTTGACCTCGGTGCCGCGTTCCTCATCTCGCCGCCAGTGCGCGCCTCGCGCGGTCCCGCGCCAGTGATCCTTGTCTCTTTCGAGATGGAAGTCGGCAAACACCGCACGCTTCTCCCGGGCCGCCGCCAGCAACGCGTTGAGCCACTGCACCAGCGCGAATTCCAGGTCGCTTTCGTCGAATTGAACCTCCGCCCGGACCTCGAGGGTGACGCTCGCCGGCTCTGCCATGATCGCGAACATGGCGCGGGCTGCGCCTTCGAATGCCCGCTCAACGTTCAGACCCCGGCCGATGACGCCGATATCGGCCCCGTGTTCGAAGTAGTCGGTGCTACTCGCGCTCGCAGATCCGGCCATCGGTTTGTGTCCCTTGCGTCAAGGTATCCGGTCAAGTGCGAGCCACATTGACCCCTGGCAATGCACGAATAATTCTGCGTCGCACGCTTGCGGCATGGGCAGGTGATGCGCAATGTGGCCACAATGCGCCTATGTCGAACGTTTCGAACCCCGCCTCCCCGACGTTACCCTTCGCATCGACAGCGCTGCGCCGATCCGTGCGACCGGATTCGCTGAACGGATTCCACAACCCCGGACGCTGGTTTTCGCTCGCGTGGGATGTCTGGCTCGGCGGCTGGCTGTCACCGCAGGAAATCCAGCGCCGCAGCGCGCGGCGCCTGCGCGAAATGATTGCGTTCGCGCGCGCGCAGGTTCCACTGTATCGGCAACTGTATCGCGACCAGCCGCGCACCGGCGTTCCACTGTCGAGTCTGCCGATTGTCAGCAAGAGCGACCTGATGCGCGATATCGAGGCAAGCTTGAGTGATCGCGAGGTCTCGCGCGCGGCGTTGCTGCAGTTTCTGGAGCATGGCGACGCTGTTGGCCAGCCGTTCATGAATCGCTACTCCGTGTGGACCACGTCGGGCACGACCGGCAAACCCGGCATCTTCCTGCACGACGCAGACGCGCTGGCGGTGTACGAGGCGTTGCAGATGTTCAGGTTCCGGCGCATTTCGTCTCCCGCCGAACTGGCGCTGCGTTTTGCGGCGGGCGAACGCTTTGCGATGGTGGCGGCAACCGGCGGTCACTTCGCCGGCGTGTCGAGTATCGAGCACCTGCGTCGCACTTACCCGTGGCTCGCTCCAACGATGCGCTCGTTTTCGCTGCTGCAGCCCTGGCCCGATCTGATCGCGCAACTGAACGCGTATCGACCGACGCTGCTGGCGACTTATCCGACTGCGGCTGAGGTGCTCGCAGAAGAACAGGACGCGGATCGGTTGAAGATTGAACTGCGCGAACTGTGGACCGGCGGCGAATGCCTGTGTCCGACCACGCGCCAGCGGCTGGAGCGCAGCTTTGGCTGCAAGGTGCGCAATGAGTACGGTGCATCGGAGTTCATGTCGATCGCGTGGGACTGCGGACATGGCAGCCTGCACGTCAACAGCGACTGGGTGCTGCTGGAGCCGGTCGATGCGCAGTTGCGGCCGGTCGAGCCCGGTGTGCCGTCGCACACGGTGCTGCTGACCAATCTGGCAAATCGGATCCAGCCGCTGATTCGATACAACCTCGGCGACTCGGTCACATTGCGCGCCGATCCATGTTCGTGCGGCAATCGCCTGCCGGCGATCCAGGTCGAGGGTCGGCACGATGACACACTGGCGTTCGACGATGCGTCGGGTCGGTCGGTCAAGCTGCTGCCGCTGGTGCTGTCGACCGTCCTCGAAGAAGACGCGCACGTCAACGATTTTCAGCTGGTGCAGACCGCAGCACGTCGGCTGCTGGTTCGGCTGGGCACTTCCGAGCGCGGACGCGGCGAAGCTGCACGCACTGCGTTGCGCGCCTATCTTCAATCGGTCGGCCTGTCCTCAGTCGCGGTGCAGATCGACACGCAGCCGCCACAGCGCAGTCAGGCGAGTGGCAAGTTGCGTCGCGTGATGTGCTGCCTCGAATCCGGGGAGCGACGCAGCGTGGAACGCCCGTCGGGGGCGATCGCCGGCCGCGCTCATGCGGCCGCACGTTCAGCGCGCCGGGTGACACGAGCGGCACAATAGCCGTCGTGACTCGACGGCTGGCCAATCTTCAACTCCTTCGCAACCGCCCCCTGTGCTGGGGCGCGGCGGCAATTCTGGTGGTCGCACTCGCGGCGGGATGCTCTTCAGCCGGCTACTACGCGCAGGCCGCGCGTGGCCACATCGCGGTGCTCGCGGCCGCCCGGCCAGTCGAAGAACTGCTGGCCGACCCGGCGACGGCGGAGCCGCTGAGGCAGCGCTTACAGCGGGCGCGTGAGATCCGCAGCTTTGCCGCGCGTGAGCTTGGACTGCCTGACAACGCAAGCTACACCGCCTATGCCGATCTCGGTCGACCCGCAGTGGTGTGGAACGTGTTCGCGACTCCCGCGTTGTCTCTTGAGCTGAAGACCTGGTGCTATCCGCTGTTCGGCTGCGCCGGGTACCGCGGCTATTTCGACAAGACGGCGGCCGATCGCTTTGCTGACGAGCTCAGAGCGCAGGGTTACGACGTCAACGTGGCGCCGGTGCCCGCGTACTCGACGCTGGGCTGGTTCAACGACCCGCTGCTGAACACCTTCATCAATTGGCAGGATGGCGAGCTGGCGCGCATGGTGTTCCATGAGCTCGCGCACCAGGTCGTCTACGTGAAGGACGACACGGTCTTCAATGAAAGCTTCGCGACTGCGGTGGAACGTGCCGGCGTGACCCGCTGGCTGGCCGCGCGGCGCGACGCGTCGTTGTCGCGTGGTTACGCCGAGATCGAGCGTCGGCGCGCCGATTTCCTGGCGCTGCTGCTCATGTATCGCGGGGAGTTGCGGCAAATCTACGCCGACACCGCGCCCGAGGCGGTACGGCTCGAACGCAAGCGCGCCGCACTCGAGGCGCTGCAGGCAGACTTTCGGCGGATGCGCGACCAGCGCTGGAATGGCTTCCACGGCTACGACCGCTTTTTTGCACAGGACCTGAACAATGCCCATCTTGCAGCCGTCGGGGCGTACAACGACCTCGTGCCGGCGTTCGAGGCGCTGCTGGCGCGGGGCGGGGGTGCGCTGCCCGGCTTCTACGCCGAGGTCCGGCGGCTGGCCGCGCTGGCAAAGCCGCGGCGGAACAACGAACTTTCCGCACTGGTATCCGGGGAAGCGTCAAAGTAACGGCGTCGCCCGGTCGGTATCATTTTGTGGAGCGCACCTAACCGCTTGCGTGATCCGAACCACCATATAACGACACAGGAGATACAGATGGGCGCAGTCGACCGTTTCTGGCTGAAGAACTATCCAAAGGGTGTGCCGGCCGATATCGATTACCACCAGTACGAATCGCTGGTGTCACTGCTCGACGAAGCGTTCAAGAAACACGGCGCGCAACCTGCGTATTCATGCATGGGCGCGACACTCACGTTCCGCCAGCTCGACGAGAACTCGGCGGCGATCGCGGCGTGGCTGCAATCGAAGGGCTACGGCAAGGGCGCGCGCATCGCCATCATGATGCCCAACATCCTGCAGAACCCGGTGGTGATTGCCGGCGTTCTGCGCGCCGGCTGCACGGTGGTCAATGTCAATCCACTCTACACGCCGCGCGAACTGGAGCATCAACTGAAGGACTCCGGCGCACAGGCGATCTTCATTCTCGAGAACTTCGCCACCACCTTGCAGCAGGTGATCGACAAGGTGCCGACCAAGCAGGTCGTCGTCTGCGCGATGGGTGACATGCTGGGGTTCGTCAAGGGGTTGCTGGTCAATTTCGTCGTGCGCAACGTGAAGAAGATGGTGCCCGAGTTTGCGTTGCCGGGCGCGCTCCATTTCCTCGACGTGCTGGCCGACGGATTGAAGATGAACATGAAACCGGTGCAGGTCGGGCACAACGACGTCGCCTTCCTGCAGTACACGGGAGGCACGACCGGTGTGTCCAAGGGCGCCACGCTGACGCACCAGAACATCATCGCCAACGTGCTGCAGTCCGAAGCGTGGTATCAGCCGGCGCTGAAGAAACTTAAACCGGGCGAACAACTGACGGTCATCACCGCGCTGCCGCTGTACCACATCTTTGCCCTCACCGCTTGCGCGATGCTGTCCGCGCGCATCGGCGGCCACTGCGTGCTGATTCCGAATCCGCGTGACATTCCGGGTTTCGTCAAGGAACTGCAGAAGCACACTTTCCATGTATTCCCGGCGGTCAACACGTTGTTCAACGGCCTGTTGAACAACGAGGAGTTCCGCAAGCTCGACTTCTCGCGCCTGCTGGTGTCGCTCGGCGGCGGCATGGCCGTGCAGCAGGCCGTGGCGGAGAAGTGGCTCAAGCTCACCGGCTGTCCGATCTGCGAGGCCTATGGCTTGTCGGAAACCTCGCCCGCCGCCACCTGTAATCCGACTGATACCGACAAGTACACCGGCTCGATCGGGCTGCCGATGCCTTCGACCGAAATCGCGATCCTGGATGATGACGGCAACCATCTCGTTCCGGGCAGCACTGGCGAAATCGCGATTCGTGGCCCGCAGGTGATGGCGGGCTACTGGCAACGCCCCGACGAGACCGCGAAGGTCATGACGGCTGACGGCTTCTTCAAGACCGGTGACATCGGCGTGATGGACGAGAACGGCTATACCAAGATCGTCGATCGCAAGAAGGACATGATCCTGGTGTCGGGCTTCAACGTGTATCCGAACGAGATCGAGGGCGTGGTCGCGGGCCATCCCGGCGTGCTCGAGTCGGCCGCCGTCGGCGTTCCGGACGAGAACTCGGGTGAGGCGGTCAAACTTTTCGTGGTCAAGAAGGACCCGGCGCTGACCGAGCGCGAACTGATGGACTACTGCAAGGAGCATTTGACCGGCTACAAGAAGCCGAAGTACATCGAGTTCCGCACCGATCTGCCGAAGACCAACGTCGGCAAGATCCTTAGGCGCGAATTGCGCGATCTGAAGAAGAGTTGATGCGCGCAGGCGCAACTCGAACGCCGCCGTCAGGCGGCGTTGCGCTTTCTGGGCGCGGCGATGGCAACACGGGTAACGTAGAGGCCGGCGGCGCGTGCCGCGATGGAGAATTCAATGGCGCAGGATCGCAAACCCAGGCCGCGTAGCGGCGGCGCAGCGGCGGGCTTCGGCAAGCCACGCAGCCCGCGCCCACCGCGTTTTGGTGGCGAGGAACGTGCAGGAAAACCGCCCCGATTCCGCAGCGAAGGTGGCGCGGCACGACCGCCTTCGCGATTCCGAAGTGAGGATCGCCCGCCGCGCCCGGCCCGTTTCCGTGGCGAAGAGGGCGGAGCGGGAGGCGGCGATGCGGGCGATCCGTACAAGCGGGCGCAGCGTCCCTCACGCGGCCGCGAGGAAGGCGGGCGTGGTTTCACGGTGACGCTTGACCCGGATGTCGCGCGCGTGTTCCGCGGCGACGCATCGGTGAACAAGGCGCTGCGACTGGTGATGCAGTTGATGCAAGTCGTTCAGGGACCTCCGCGCGCCTCCTACGGCGATCGCCCGCAGCGCCCCCCGCGCGAGGGCTATCAGGGCAGCACAGAAGCGCGCGGGTTTGCACGCAAGCCGCGCTTCGAAGCCGGCGATGAAGGAGACATTGAGGAGTAAATCAATGGATGCATCCGTGCTCGGACGCATCGGTCAAGTGGCGTTGCATGTTTCAGATATCGATCGCGCGGAGCGCTTCTACCGCGACACGCTTGGAATCAAACCGCTGTTCCGTTTCGGTAACCTTGCGTTTTTCGACTGCGATGGCGTGCGGTTGATGCTTGAAGGTGGCCACGAACCAACCGGCAAGCGCGAGCAGTTCTGCCTCTACTTCCGGGTCAGCGGCATCGAAGGGGTGGTGGCCCAGCTCAAGTCACGGCAGGTCTACTTCGAGCATGAACCACACAGGGTGGCAAAGATGCCGGACCACGAACTGTGGCTGGCGTTTCTGCACGATCCCGATGGTAATCTGCTCGCGTTGATGGAAGAGAAGCGCTGATGCCCGGTTCGCTCGGGATTCATGACCTGGGCCTGTTCATCGTCGCCGGCTGGTTGCTGAATATCTCGCCTGGGCCGGACATGCTGTTTATCGCCGGTCGTGCGGTTGCGCATGGCTTTCGCGCGGGTGCCGCGGCGGCCTTCGGCATTGCAGCCGGATGCCTGGTGCATACCGCCGCGGTCGCGCTCGGCGTGGCGGCGTTGTTGGCGACGTCCGCGCTCGCCTTCGATGTGGTCAAGCTGCTGGGCGCCCTATATCTTGCCTACCTGGGACTGAAGCTGCTGTTCACGCGACCCCCAAAAGTGGCTGCGGCGCAGGGTGCCGCTGCCCCGGCGCGCGCGGGCGATCTTTTCAGGCAAGGGTTCGTCACCAACGTGCTCAATCCCAAGGTGGCGCTGTTCTTCCTCGCATTTCTGCCACAGTTCATCGATCCCGCGGCGCAATCCAGAGTCCTCGCGTTGTCAGTGCTCGGCCTGATTTTCATCGTCAACAGCCTGCCGATCATCGTCGGCACCGCTTGGCTGGCGGCGCACGCTGGCGCGCGTCTTGCGCGGGACGGCCATGCGCAGCAGTGGTTCGATCGCGGCCTCGGCGTGCTGTTCATCGGGCTGGCCGCGCGGCTGGCGTTGTCATATCGCGATTGATCTGGTCGCCGCCAGGTATTGACCGCGCGCTGCCGGGTTTGTAAGGTCGCGCGATGCGCTCGCTGCGGATTGCAACCCTGAACTGCCTGAACCTCGCGCTGCCGGGGCGACGCTTCTATCCCGGCAACGAACCCTACGGTCCCGACGAATACATCGCCAAGACGCAGTGGCTGGCAACGATGCTCGACCGGCTGGCCGCCGATGTCGTGCTGGTGCAGGAGATCTTTCACGAACCGGCGTTGTCGGACGTGGTGCGCCAGTGCGCAAGCGGCGCGAAAGCCTGGTCTTTGTCGGTGCCGTTCGCGGATCAGACCGGCGACAAGCCTCGGCTCGGGCTGATCTGGCGCAGCGCGCTGCATCCGCAACTGGACTCGATCGTTGATTTGCCGCGCGGCCTGGCGGTCATCGTGCCGGACAAGGGTGAGCATGCGCAGTTCTCGCGTCCGCTGTTGCGCGCGAGGCTCGATCTGCCTGACGTCGCCGGCGGCACCACACTGACGTTGCTCAACGTGCATCTGAAGTCGCGGCGACCGGAATACCTGGACGGCGAGGACCGCTCCGATCCGCGGCTCGAGGCACGCGCGCAGTTGCGTTCGCTGGTGATGCGCGGCGCGGAGGCCGCCGCACTGCGCACGATCGTGGTCGACGCGACGCGTGGCGCGCATACGCCGCTGATCGTGGGCGGCGATTTCAACGACGACGTCAGGTCGGTGACGACACAGATGGTGGCCGATACGTCCTGGAAGCCGGATGACCGACCGCAACGTGAACACGTGCTGTTCGATGCAATTGAAGTCGAACGCCGCCTTTCGCCGGGCCGTGGCCGCGACATCGCCTACACGATCCTGCACGGCGGCGAGCCCGAGCGGATCGATCAGGTGCTGGTGTCGGAGGAGTTCGTTTCGCAGTCCCGGCATGCGATCGGCTACATCGCCGACGTCAGCATCCTGAACGACCATCTGATCGAGCGGCGGCGGGCTCCCAATGGCGGGGCTGGCGGCGCTGCGCCCGGCCTGGGCCGCATCTACTCGGATCATGCGGCACTTGCGGTGACGCTCGTTTTCAACTGAACCGGAGGCCTTCGATCAAGACCTGCGGTCTTGCAACGGTTCGCATTGCGGCTGCGACCGGCCTGCTTCTGGCGACCACGGCGGCGTTGGCCGGACGGCCATTCGCCACCGAGGATGCCGGCGTGCTCGAAACGCGCGAGTGCGAGCTGGAGTCCTACTGGGTCAGCGAAACCGCGCGCAACGAGCCTTCGGCGCGAGGTTGGTGGATCCAGTCTGGTTGTGGCATCGGCTTTCACACGCAACTCGGCGTCGGCGGTGGCCGAAACGAGGCCGCGAGCGATTCGATTTCTTCGCTTGCGCTGACCGGCAAGACGGCACTGCGCAAACTTACTGAGACCCAGGCCGGTTTCACGCTCGCGTACAGCGCGGTTGGGGCCAGGTTGCCCGGTCAAGGATTCAAGCACGAGTCAACCGCGTTTTCGCTCGTTGTTTCAACCCCGGTCGAAAAGGAACTGCTGCTGCACGGGAACCTGGGTTGGAGTCGTTCACAATCGGAACGCGTGAACATGACCACGTGGGCGCTCGCGCTGGAGCGAACCGATGTCGTCGAGGGCCTTGATGTCGGGGCCGAAATATACGGAGACGATCGAGCGGCTGGTGCCTTCCTCGGCTTCGGCGCGCGCTATGCGGTCATGCCGGGGAAGTTCTTCGTTGACTTTTCCTATGCCCGGCAAAGGGCTGGTCCGCGCGGCACGTTTGCCACCGTGGGCATCAAGATCGCATTCTGATCGGCAATGAGGCGGTCGGTCGGCGCGAAGCGCGCGACGACGCGTCAGCGCGCTTCGAGCGGAGCCGTCGCGGAAGATTCGAACAGCGCGTGGCGCAGGCAGCGGTAGATGGCAGTGGCTTCGAAATGCATGCCGTTGCCGGCCTTCAGGCGGATGCGCATGTCGTTTGAGCCGGCGCGTACCGATACCTGAGCGCTCAATCCCGTCGTCTGCCGATCGCCCGAGGCAACGCGCTGACATTCGTTCAATGCTTGCAGCACGCGCTGCTGCCTTCCGGCAACGCCGGTCAACTCGACATGAACTTCGTCACCGTGTTCGCTGACTCGCATCAGCATGGTCCGCCTCCGTGGGTCGTGTCACAACGTTCGACGTCTGCGGTACGTTGACGATACGTTGATGACAGCGACGGGTATCTGGACAAAACCGTACGCGATCGCCCTGCAATTCACCATAGGGTGAATGCCGCTGCGCGCTCAGAGGCTGACGGTGGCCGATACGCGGGTCGCGCGTCGCTGCGATCGCGCAAACCGACAGTCTCCCGCTTTCACTGCAGTGCGGCCTGAGTCAGGATTGACGGCTTTGACTCGATCTCCATGACCAGTTGCGTCATTTGGCGGTCGAGTTGCGGCGGGTTGCGGTGATCTCGTCAATCGAGGCCACGTATGCCAGTTGCGTAAGCACTCGCTGCAGTTCGCTCGGCAGGTCATGATGCAGGTAGCGTCAGCCAAAGTCGAAACGCTCCGGCCGATAGCGCGTGCCGGCCAGTTCGATCAACGGGCGCAGCAGTCCATTGACGTAGAAGCCGAACGCGTCGAGCGCGTGGCCACGCGCGATCTCCTTGTCCAGGACCAGCCGGTAAATGGGCCACGACGCACGGATCTGTGTGAAGCGCCGGGCGAGTTTCGCTGCGTGGGCGCCGCGATCGAATGGCACTGATCTGAACTGACGGTTCCGATCGAAGTGGACGACCGGCTCGCCATGCCGCTCGCGCTCGAGGAACTGCGCGACCGTGTCCGGCGCCAGCACGCAGCATTCGATCGCAAAGTGCGGCGGCGCGGGGTCGAGCAGATAGTGGCGCTGGCTCAGCCCGGCAAAGGGCGACGGCTCGACTCGCCAGGTGTGCACGATGCGTGCCAGCGATCCCAGCGTCTCTTCAAAGCGTTCAAAGACCCGCGCGGTGTCCTCGACCGCCGCGACGAAGTACAGATCGATGTCTTAGAGCTTGTCCGTGAATAATTCGTGCGTGCGACGGGCCGATTTGGCTTGCAGTGCCAGGCGCGAGGAGCGCGGTTTGGTCGATCCAAATAAGGCCGGAGCACTGCTCCGGCAAGCAACACCGCAATGCGAGCCAAATCCGCCCGTCCCTTCGGGTTGCCGCCAGAACGCCTGGCTGCGGGCGTTGCACGGCTTGGCCGTAGGCCGAGCTACTGATCCTGCACCGTGCGCCTTGCATCCGGGCTTTCTGGCGGCAACGCATCGTATGAATTATTCACGGACAAGCTCTTAGAACTGGTCGAGCCTTCCGGTCGAGGCTGACCCGCCTTCAAAGCAGGTCTCGATGAAGTCCGCCGCGCTCAGAGGCGGCATGAGCTTGCCCAGCAATCGGGCACGGAACTCGAACGGACTCACGCCAGCCCGGCTTTTCTCAGACCGGCGAGCGCGGTGGCGGTGAGCTTGTCCAGGTGCGCAAGCAGTGCGGCATCCGGCGTCGTGAAGTTGAAGCAGCTCTTGCCCTGCATGCGTTTCTTAAGCGCCGGCGTGACGTGCCGGGCGAGTTCGGGCAGGCAGTACAGCGGCATCAGGTGATAGGACACGTACGCCTTGCCGTTGCGTACCGACCCGAAATGCACGGGGCGCTTGCGATCGTCGAGCTTGCCGGTCACCAGCGCGAAATGATCGGGTTGGTCCGCCGCGACCTGCAGTGCCTTGCCATGCCTGCGCAGGATCGATCTGAGCGCCGCGAAGGTCGCTGCGCGGCCGTCAGCCGCGCTCGCTTGCTTCCGTGGCTTGGCAGCGCCTGGCTTCGGAGTCGCCGAACGGACCATGGCGTGCGCCGCTCAACCGTCCTTCGCGTCGCGCTGGCGCAGCTTGTAGCGCTGCAGCTTTCCGGTCTCGGTGCGCGGCAGCGCATCGATGAATGCGACCGCACGCGGATACTTGTATGGCGCGATCTGCGACTTGACGAACTCCTGCAGCACGCGGGCCAGGTCCGCGTCGCCCTCGACGCCGGGTTTTGGCACCACGTACGCCTTGACGATCTGGCCGCGCTCGGGGTCGTCAGCTCCGACGACCCCGCATTCGTGAACGGCCGGATGCAGCAGCAGCGCGCTTTCAACTTCGGGCCCGGCGATGTTGTAGCCGGCCGAGATGATCATGTCATCGGAACGGGCGTGATAGGTGAAGTAACCGTCGGCATCCATCGAGAACGTGTCGCCGGGCAGATTCCAGCCTTGCCGCACATAATCGGTCTGGCGCGGATCGGCAAGGTAGCGGCAGCCGGTCGGACCCTTGACCGCGAGCTTGCCAAGCGTCCCGGCCGGCACCGGATTCATGTTGTCATCGACCACGCGCGCGACGTAGCCGGGCACGACCTTGCCGATGGCGCCGCGCTTCACGTCGGCGCCATCGGCCGCGATGAAGATGTGGATCATCTCGGTGGCGCCGATGCCGTCGATCATCTCGATCCCGGTTGTTTCCTTCCACAACTGGCGGGTCGCGTCGGGCAGCGCCTCGCCCGCCGACACGCACTTCTTCAGCGACGGAACGGAAAAACCGTTCGCCGGCTCCTTCAGCAGCAGCGCGCACTGCCGGTACATGGTCGGCGCGGTGAAGACAACGGTCGCCTTGGTCTGCGCAATCGTCGTGAGCAGCGTGTCCGGCATCAGCTTCTCCATCAGCACCACGCTGGCGCCGGCGCGCAGCGGCATCGTCAGCAGGCCACCGAGGCCGAAGGTGAACGCCAGCGGCGGCGTGCCGCAGAAGATGTCGTCCGCAACGGGCTTGAGCACATGCCGCGGAAAAGCGTCCGACATGATCAGCACGTCACGATGGAAATGCATCGTGCCCTTGGGTATGCCCGTGGTGCCGGAGGTGAACGCGATCAGTGCCACGTCGTCGCGGTGCGTGTCGCAGCCGACGAAGTCGACCGGCTTGGCCGCTGCGCGTGTATCGAGCGAGCCGGGTCGGCGATCGTTGAAGAACAGCACCTGCCTCAGGGTCGGGGCGAAGAACTCCGATGCGGGATCGAGGTTGTGCGACAGTTCATCCTTCAGGCGCACGTCGCACAGCGCAGCGGAAATCCGCGCCTTGTCGATCACCGGCTTGAGTTCGCGCGCGCGCAGCAGCGGCATCGTTCCGACCGCGACCAGCCCGGCCTTGACGACCGCGAGCCAGCACGCGGCCAGCAGCGGATGATTCGGTCCGCGCAACAGCACGCGGTTGCCCGGCACCAGCTTCAGGTCCTCGACCAGCACGCGCGCGATGCGATTGACCTGCGCGGTCAGTTGCTCGTAGGTGCAGGTGATCTGTCGGCCATTGACCAGTGTGCGCAGCGCGATGCGCTTGCCCCAGCCGCGCTGCACAGCGCGATCAAGCAGTTCGACCGCCGCGTTCAGCCGTTCCGGGTGGCGATACTCGGGGCGATCGAACACGAACTCCGGCCACTCGCCGCGCGGCGGCAGGTGATCGCGGGCAAAGGGGTCGACGTGCGCGCTCACTGGATTGTCTGCGACTTCAGCAGGTGACCGCGATCGCGCACTGCGCTGAGTCGGTGGCTGTCATCGACGCCGTCGCGGCAGTCAATCCACCTTGGCGCCGGAGAACTTGACCACGCGCGTCCACTTGTCGATTTCGCTGCGGATATAGGCGGTGAACTGTTCCGGCGTGTTGCCGACCGGTATCGCACCCTGCGCGGCAAATTTCTCTCTCATCTCGGGCAATGTCAGCGCTTTTGCAACGTCCTGCTGGATCTTGTTCACGATGTCGCGCGGCGTTCCTGCCGGTGCAACCAGCCCGAACCACGCGGTCGCGTCAAAGCCTTTCAGCCCGGCCGCTTCTTCCATGGTCGGCACATTGGGTAGCGCCGCCGAGCGTTCGCGCGACGTGACCGCGAGCGCCTTCAGTCGCCCACTGCGAATGTGGGGCAGGGCGGATGGCAGATTGTCGAACATCACCTGTGTGTTGCCGGCGATCAGATCCTGCAGCGCCGGCGACGAACCGCGGTACGGAAGATGAACCATGTACACGCCGGTCATGCTCTTGAACAGTTCGCCGGACAGGTGGATCGACGTGCCGTTGCCGCTGGAGGCCATGTTGACGTGGCCGGGTTTCGCTTTGGCATAGACGATGAACTCCTTTACTGAATTTGCAGGCACCCCGGGATTGACCACCATCACGTTCGGCACCGCGGCGACGTTGGTGACCGCAACAAAATCGTTGAGTGGATGGAAGGGCATCTTCTGCTTGTTCTGTTCGAACAGCGGCAGGTTGATCGAGTGCGTGCCCACCGTGGCCATCAGCAGCGTGTAACCGTCAGGCGGTGATTTCGCCACGGCATCTGCGCCGATGTTGCCGCCGGCACCTGCGCGGTTTTCAATCACGACCGGCTGGCTCCAGGTCTTCTGCAACTCGACGCCGACCAGCCGCGCGACGATGTCCGTCGTACCGCCCGCAGGAAACGGCACGACAATGCGGACCGGCTTGGTGGGAAAGGCGGTCTGGGCTTTTGCGCCCAAAGCCGTCAATGCCGTCAGTGCTGCAACGGTGGCTAGCAAAATCCTGCGCATGCTGTCTCCTTCCGGGGGTTGCGGCGAGTCTGCCGCCTTCCACGTGGGCCGTCTACAGTCATTCCAACACGCGCGTCGAGCTCCCCGCGTGCGACGTCCTGGGGGATGTGGTGCAACCGGAACGGCAATGCCGATGGGGCGCGTTTGGTGACGCTCATCAGAGGCAACTCCGTGGGGAAACTTGGAGCCGATTGCCGAATAAGGAAAGAAAAAGCGAACAGTCAGTCGCGCTTGGCTCCCCTTTCGCAATCGCGGACTGCTCAAGCAACGCTTTCTCTGCCTGATCACCTCTTGAATTGTTCCGCCGCCTCCCGCGCCGTTACGATCGGGATGCCTTGGTAGCTGGCGAGCGAAAGCAGGGCTCGATCGCCGGAGACGATGAAATCCGCGGTCCCGGCGATGGCGATCGCGACGACCTGATCGTCGTCCGGATCATCGGGCACAACGCGCGGCACGGTCGGTGCCGACACGACGGTAGCCAGCCTGCGCAGGTCGTCCACCAAGCCCTGTGGTGTCAATCCCGCCGCCTGCAACCTCGCTTCGAACTTCCTGCGCCCAAGCACATCAAGCAGTTCTGTCAACAATGTCTCGCTCGTAATGAGATCAAATGCGCCGGCCTTGGCCGCATCCACCAGCTGCCGCGGTGGACTGCCGGCGCTGATCACGCCCGAGATGATCGTGTTCGTATCCAGGACGATGCGCACTGGGTGTTTGAACCGTCGACCTGCGCTTCAGGCGCCTTGCTTTGAACGCCGCTGGCGGCGCGCCGCCTGCACTTCTGCCGCGACGTCTGCCTCGGAGATCGGCGGCAGATTCAGCGTGTCGAGCTTTGCAAGCGCCTCGGTCAACCGCTGTGCGGCCGCTGCACGCTCCTCGCGTGCCGCCAGAAAATCCACGAAGTCGACGACTTCCGCGACGCGGCTCGGAGGCAGGCGCTTGAGTTTCTCGAGCAGATTCGTTTCGATCGCCGTCATTGAACCACTCCTTCAGGAACTTCTGTTCCGGCATGATCGGCTCGCCGGCGCGCTTCATGCCATTTTGCAAAACAAGCTAGCACGCACGCTGATTCTGCCATGAGCACTCACGCGGGCAACTGCGATCGATTGCCCGCGTCCTGGTCGAGCGAGGATAGTTGCCGATATGAAAATTCAGATTGCCGCAATTTGCTATTTTGCCCGCATTGATTGAATCGACATCGATCGCAAGATTGAATCGGGGGAGAAAGATGGCGCGCTACGTGCTGGCGCTCGATCAGGGGACGACAAGCTCACGCGCGATCCTGTTCGACCGCGACGGCTGCGCGGTGGCGACCGCACAGCAGGAGTTTGGGCAGATCTTTCCGCAACCGGGTTGGGTTGAGCACGACGCCACCGAGATCTGGCGGACGCAGCTTGATTGCGCACGCCGCGCCCTGCAGCAGGCGGGCGCCGTGGCGGCCGATGTCGCCGCGATCGGCATCACCAATCAGCGCGAAACGACGGTGATCTGGGAGCGTGCGAGCGGGCGCCCGATCGCGAACGCGATCGTCTGGCAGGACCGGCGCACGGCCGACATCTGTTCCGCCTTGCGGGCGCGGGGGCTCGAGGATCTGTTCACGCGCAAGACGGGGCTGCTGCTTGACCCTTACTTTTCCGGAACCAAGGCGACCTGGTTGCTTGATCACGTGCCAGGCGCGCGCGTGCGTGCCGAGCGCGGGGAACTCGCTTTCGGCACGATCGACAGCTGGCTGATCTGGAATCTCACCGGCGGTCGCGTGCATGTGACCGACGTCAGCAACGCATCGCGCACGCTGCTGTTCAATCTGCATACGCTCGACTGGGACGACGAATTGCTCCAGATGCTCAATATCCCGCCTGCGCTGCTGCCGCGCGTGATGTCTTCGAGCCAGTATCTTGGCGACACCGACGCCGGGTTGTTCGGGGGAGCGATCCCGATTGCGGGCGTTGCGGGTGACCAGCAGGCCGCCATGTTCGGGCAGGCGTGCTTTGCGCCGGGAATGGCGAAGAACACTTACGGCACGGGCTGCTTCATGCTGCTGAATGTCGGTGCCTTGCCGCAGGCATCGAGCAATCGGCTGCTCGGGACAGCAGGGTGGCGCATTGGCGCGCAGCCGGCAAGCTACATGCTCGAAGGCAGCGTGTTCATCGGCGGCGCGGTCGTGCAGTGGTTGCGCGATGGCCTCGGGCTGATTGAACGTTCGGAAGATGTTGAGGCTTTGGCGCGTGAGGTGCCTGACAGCGGCGGCGTGTTCCTCGTGCCGGCCTTCACGGGCCTGGGTAGCCCGCACTGGGATCCGCACGCGCGTGGCTCGATGATCGGGATCACCCGCGGCACTACGCGTGCGCACATCGCGCGCGCTGCGCTGGAGGCGATCGCGTTCCAGTCGGCCGAGCTCCTGCGCGCGATGCAGCGTGATGCGTCGAGCGCCTTGACCGAATTGCGTGTCGATGGCGGCGCCGCGCGCAACGATCTCTTGCTGCAGTTCCAGGCCGATCTGATCGGGGTGCCGGTGGTGCGGCCTGAAGTCACGGAGACGACCGCACTCGGCGCTGCCTATCTGGCTGGGCTGGCGGTCAGTTTCTGGTCCGGGCTCGACGAGATCGCAGCGCAGTGGCGTGTGCAGCATCGATTTGAGCCGGCCATGACGCAGACGACGCGCGATGCGCTCCTCGGAGACTGGGAGCGGGCGGTCGAACGGTCGCGCGGTTGGGCACAATGACGGCGCCCACTATGGTTGTTCCGGCGCCTGCGCCGCTGCCCATTGATCGCGAAGCGTTGCTCGCGCGGTTGCGGGACGCGGCGCCGTGGGATGCCGTGGTGATCGGCGGTGGCGCAACGGGGCTGGGCATCGCGCTGGATGCCACGGTGCGCGGTCTGCGTGTCGCACTGATCGATGCGCAGGACTTCGGCGCCGGCACGTCGAGCCGCAGCACGAAGCTGGTCCATGGCGGCGTGCGCTATCTGGCGCAGGGCAACCTCAAGCTGGTGCACGAGGCGCTCGAAGAACGCGCGATCCTGCTCGCGATCGCGCCCCACATCGTGCATCGGCTCGAATTCATTGTGCCCTGCTACCGGATGTTCGAGCGCGAGTACATGCGCGTCGGACTCGGCGCCTATGACCTCGCCGCGGGTCGATTCAGCATCGGTCCGACGCGGGCCTTGTCGGCCGCCGAAACGCTTGAGCGATTGCCGGGGGTGAAGACCGACGACCTGCGCGGCGGCGTCAGTTACTGGGACGGGCAGTTCGACGATGCGCTGATGTGCATCGCGTTGATGCAGACCGCGTTCGCGCACGGTGCGACACCGATCAACTACGTCCGCTGCACGGCGCTTCGGCAGGACGGATCATTGGCGGTGGTCACCGCACAGGACGTTGAGACCGGCGAGCAGTTCGAACTGCGCACGCGCTGCGTGTTCAACGCCGCGGGGGTGTGGGTCGACTCGATCCGGAAGATGGCAAACCCGGCCGCGCGCTCGGTGACAACCGTCAGCCAGGGTTCGCACATCGTGGTCGATCGCGACTTCCTTCCCGGAACGGCGGCGCTGATGATCCCGCGCACGCGCGACGGCCGCGTGCTGTTTGCGATTCCATGGCAGAAGAAGCTCTTGATCGGCACGACGGACCAGGCGCGCGCGGATGCACCATTCGATCCACAGCCGTCGGACGCGGAAATCGAGTTCATGATCGAAACCGCGGCCGGCTATCTGGCACGACCGATTGCGCGCAGTGATATACGCGCCGCGTTCTGCGGCTTGCGTCCGCTGTTTTCGCCATCCGCGGCGGCGGGAAGCACGGCAAGGATTTCGCGCGAGCATGCGGTGCTCACCGAATTCGGCAACCTGATCTCGGTCGTCGGCGGCAAATGGACCACGTATCGACGCATGGCGGTCGATGCGCTCGATGCCGCAGCGCGCGCGCGCTTGTTGCCGGGTGCTAAGTCGCAGACGGCGGATCTCGTTTTGACGAAAGACGATGTGCTGGTCGCGGCCGCAGACGGGGTGCTCAAGGAAGGCCCAGGGTTGCAGCGTTTCAACCAGCACTGCCGTCAATTCACTCAGGCGCGCACTTCCACTGATGTACTCGCACGTCGAGTCCGACTCGGAGATCGTCGCCATCCTTCGCGGGGGGGCGCTCGCCGAGCTCGCGACGGCCGGCGAGGGATGCGAGCTCGTGCTGGCCACGACCCCGTTCTATCCAGAGGGCGGTGGCCAGGTCGGCGACCAGGGCGCCATCCGGACGCCGGGAGGCCTCTTCCTCGTCGAGGACACCCAGACCAACGGCGGCGCCATCGTGCACCGCGGCATCGTGAGCGAAGGCGCGGTCCGCGTCG
>Ga0209261_10000040_pt1 | contig 31381 bp, 38 predicted proteins | sample DOMMetBare1Fresh_FD_187470 | JGI IMG/M metagenome (GOLD analysis project Ga0209261, IMG submission 187470) | Wetland sediment microbial communities from St. Louis River estuary, USA, under dissolved organic matter induced mercury methylation -... | ecosystem: Environmental > Aquatic >...
CGCAAAGATACTCCGCCGGAACTCCGCATGATCGATCTCGTGCGGCACGCCAGAACCTATCTCAGAATCCACGGTGGTCGCGGCGGGGCCGCATTGGGCACAGAGCTAGGCGCGGCGAGGGGACCATTGCTACTGCAAGGACCCGAGCCGCAACAACGCTATGCGCCCAATGTGGCCCCGCCCCGGAGGGTTGCGACGATAAGCCGGCGTCTGCGTTGTTGGCAGTCTCGGCCGTAGGCCAAGCTACTGTCCTTCGACTGCCGCCTAGAATCCGCCGGCTTCTCGTCGCAACGCGATCCATCGGGGATTCTGAGATAGGTTCTACGCACAATGGCGGCAGCACTCGAACTCGACGCGGTCGACAAGACTTTTGCCACGGGCGTGCAGGCGCTCGCCGGTGCATCGTTCGCGGTGCAGTCGCGCGAGTTCGTCGCGTTGCTGGGGCCGTCGGGTTGCGGCAAAAGCACTGTGCTGCGGCTGGTCGCCGGACTGGATGCGCCATCGCGCGGCGCAGTACGCGTGGCTGAGGCGTCGCTGTCGTACGTGTTCCAGGAGCCGACGCTGATGCCTTGGGCCGACGTGTTCGATAACGTGTGGCTTCCGCTGCGCATCGGCGGGTTGTCGCGGGCGGAAGCGCGGGCGCGCGTCGCAACGCGGCTCGACGCGGTGGGGCTGACGGGGTTTGAACATGCGTTTCCTGCCGAACTGTCCGGCGGCATGAAGATGCGTGCATCGATCGCGCGCGCGCTGGTCACGCAGCCTTCACTGCTGCTGATGGACGAGCCGTTCGGCGCGCTCGACGAGATCACGCGCGGCCGGCTCAACGACGATCTGCTGTCGTGGTGGCAGGCCAATCAACTGACCGTGCTGTTCGTCACCCACAGCGTGCTCGAGGCCGTGTATCTCTCACAGCGTGTGCTGGTGATGAGCGCACGCCCCGGGTGTGTGGCGGCGGAGATCGTGATCGACGCGCCGTATCCGCGTTCGCCCGCGTGGCGCACGTCGGTGCACTATGCACAGAATGCGCGAGCAGTGTCCGAGGCGCTCGAAGCAGCATCGGTCGATCAGGTGCGGTGATGTCGATCGCTGCCCGCCTGCGCGACTACGGTTTGCCACTGGCGGCATTCGTCGGCGTGATCGCGCTGTGGGAGGCCGTCGTGCGCGTCAACGGCATCGCGCAATACATCCTGCCGGCGCCGAGCCGCGTTCTTTCTACCCTGATCGAAAACTTCGGCTCGCTCGCCACGGCATGGTGGTTCACGATCAAGATCACCTTCGGCGCGCTGCTGCTGGCGGCGGTCGGCGGCGTGCTGCTGGCCGCGGCGTTCGCGCTGTCGCGCACGGTCGAGCGGGCGCTGTTTCCCTTTGCGATCGTGTTGCAGGTCACGCCCATCGTTGCGATTGCCCCGCTGATTCTCATCTATGTCGACAGCACGACGGCAGCGCTGTTGATTTGCGCCTGGATCGTCGCGTTCTTTCCGATCCTGTCGAATACGGTGATCGGACTGCGTGCAGCCGATCCCAATCTGCGCGATCTGTTCCACCTGTACCGCGCTACGCCGTGGCAGCGACTGCGGCTGCTGCTGGTGCCGTCGGCGTTGCCATATTTCATCGCGGGGCTGAAGATCTCGGGCGGACTGGCGCTGATCGGTGCGGTGGTGGCGGAGTTCACCGCCGGCGCGGCGGGGCGTGAAACGGGACTGGCCTCCCGTATTCTGGAAGCAAGCTTTCGCACCGAGATCCCGAAGATGTACGCGGCGCTGGTGCTGGTGTCGCTGACCGGTGTGGCGATCTTCCTGGTTTTCAATGTGCTGTCGCGCTGGCTGCTCGGCCGCTGGCATGCGACCGAGCGCCGCGATCTTGAGTGATGCTTCGGAGCCTCATATGAAAACGATCCGATGGTTGTCTGCGCTCATGTTGACCGCCGTCTGCTCGATGTCGGTCGCGCAGACGGCGCCGCTGCAGAAAGTCGTGTTCGCCACCAACTGGAAAGCGCAGGCAGCGCACGGCGGCTTCTATCAATCTCTGGTCGACGGTACGTATCGGAAGTTCGGCCTCGACGTGACGATCGTGCCCGGCGGTCCGCAGGTGAACAACCGGCCGCTGCTGCCGGCGGGACGCATCGACTTCCTGATGACGGGCAACCTGCTGCACTCGTTCGACAACGTGAAGAATGGCGTGCCGACGATCGCTGTTGCGGCGATCTTCCAGAAGGACCCGCAGTCGCTAATCGCGCATCCGGGCCAAGGCTACGAGAAGTTCGAGGCGCTGAAGAATGCGCCGATTGCGCTGATCGCCAAGGACGGCCAGTTTTCGTGGTGGCAGTGGTTGAAGGTGCAGCACGGGTTCAGGGACGAGCAGCTCAAACCGTACAACTACAACCTCGGCCCGTTCCTTGCGAACAAGAAGGCCGTGCAACAGGGCTATTCGGTGGCGGAGCCGATCTATGTCGAAAAACAGGGCGGATTCAAGCCGGTCGTGCACCTGCTTGCGGACCACGGCTTTTCCACCTACTCGACGCTGATTGAAGCGCGCGTCGGGACAGTGCGCGACAAGCCGGAACTGGTGCAGCGTTTTGTCGATGCGTCGATTCTTGGCTGGGTCAACTACCTTTACGGCAATCGCAAGGCGGCGAACGCGTTGATGCGCAAGGAAAACCCGGAGATGACTGAAGAGGAACTCGAGGCCTCGGTCGCACTGATCCGTGCGCAGGGAGTGGTCGATTCCGGCGAGGCGCTTGAGCGCGGCATCGGTGCGATGAATCGCGCGCGCATCCGCGACTTCTACGACAAGATGGTGCAAGCTGGGCTGTATAACCCGGGCGAGGTCGATCTGTCGAAGGTCGTGGCCACGCAGTTCGTCAACCGCCGTGTCGGGATTGATCTAAAGGAAAGGCTGGCGGCAAAATGAACGAAGCCGGACGAACGAATCCGACGCGGCGACTTGATCGTATCGCTGCGTGACCACGGGATTGGAGGGTGAGGCATGATTCATGTCATGGCACGCATCGTCGCTCGGCCGGAGGCAGCCGATGCATTGAAGAAAGTGCTGTTGGCGCTGGTGGACCCGTCGCGCAACGAGCCGGGCTGCATCAGCTACTCGCTTTTCCAGCGCAGCGATGCGCCGCACGAATTTCAGACGGTTGAGCAGTGGCGCAGCCAGGCCGATGCCGACGCGCACATGAGAACAAAACATGTGCAGGAGGTGGTCGCCGCGGCGGTGCCCTTGTTGGGACAGCCGCCGTTGATTCAGGCATTTGTGCTGTTGACGTAGGCGGACTCAAGCGTGGAAAGCATCGTCGGCATGATCGACATCGAGCGCTCGATGGCGCAGGTGTTCGAGTTCGTTACCAACGCCGCGCAGTGGAAGCGCTGGCATCCGGCGACGATCGCGGTCAGCGGTGTTCCCAATCGCGCGCTCGGACTTGGCGAAACGGTTGTCGAAGAAATCCAGGCCGGACCGCGCCGCTTCTCCGCGCGCTGGACCGTGACCGAGTGCAAGCCGCCGCGGCGCTGGGTGATCGTGGCCGACTCGCCTGAAGGTGAGGCAAGAATCACCTACAAGCTCAGCGAGCAGGAAGGCGTGTGCTATTTCGAGCGCACGCTGGAGTACAGTTCCAAGCGTCTGCCGTGGAAATGGCTCGATGGCTCGCTGACGCGTCGATTGCTGATGCGGCAGTCCGAGCAGGCGCTGAGCAATCTGAAGCGGGTGATCGAAACGCACCGCGAGTTCTCCGTCACGAAAATGTGACTCTGCCTTGCTGCGCGACCCGCGGTACGCTCCGCGGCGTTGATCCCCGGGGACACGCGCCGCTGGCGCGTCTGGAAGCGAAATGATCGATTCATTCTTCCCAGCCGGCTGGCAGCACTATCTGATTGGCGGGCTGTGGATCGGCGCTTCGGTTGCGGTGTTATACGTGCTCACGGGCCTCGTGAGTGGCATGAGCGCCGTGCTCAGTTCGTTCTGGTCGTACTTTTCGAACCTGGATTACTTTCAGCAACCGCGGCTCGTCGGTTCACGCACATGGCGGACGGTGTTTGCGGCGGGACTGATCCTGGGTGCGGCGCTGTGCGTGCTGCTGGTACCCAACACGGCCACGGTCACCTCGCTGCCGGGATGGCAACTGCTGGTTGGCGGGTTGCTGGTCGGGTTTGGCGCGCGCCTGTCGAACGGGTGCGCACTGGGGCACGGCATCTGCGGTCTCGCGTCCCTGCAACTGCCGTCGCTGCTGGCGGTGCTGGCCTTCCTTGCGACGGCGTTCGTCACCGCGCAGGTGACCTGGTGGGTGTGGGGACGATGAAACCGATGTCTTTGCTTGCGGTTCTGGGGTGCGGCGCGATGTTCGGATTCGGGCTTGCGTTTTCGACCCTGGTCCGGCCCGAGGTTGTGCTCAACTTCCTGCGCTTTCACGACATGGGGCCGCTGCTCGCGCTTGGAAGCGCAGTGGCGGTCGCAACGCTCGCGTATCAGCTAGGCCCGCGCATGATGCAGCGGCCGGTCCTGGAGTTGAGCTTCGGAACGCGTCCCGTCTTTGGCCAGCGCGACACCTTGATTGGCGCGGCGATCTTCGGCATTGGCTGGGGACTGTGTGGGGTGTGTCCGGGGCCGGCGATCGCTGGCCTGGGGGCGGGCAACTGGCCCCTGCTGTACGCCCTCTTCGGTATGTTTGCGGGCGCGTACTTGCAAGGATGGCTCGCGACCGGCGCGCTGCGGGCTCAACCGGAATAGCGTCGCAGGCCGTCGAGGCCCTCGATCTCAAAATCGCGACACGCGTGTCGTGGCCGTGCAGGAGCTGCGCTTCGGATATGCCGCTGAATCCGCGGACGATGGCGGGACCTGACGCCGCTGCAGCAGATGGCCGCGCGCCGCATGGGCAGCGATCGCGCCCCTTCGTCACGGTATTAAACATCCGACCGGTGCGCTCGCCCGTAGAGCGATACAGGACGGCGCCTGGTGGCGCCGCACCAATTCTGCGGAGGAATCATGAAGAAGCTCTTGCTGGTTGCCGCGGCTGCCGCGGTTGCCGCGTGTGCACCCATGCGCACGACCGAAGCACCGACGCTCGAAGACGGCGAAATGGCGTTGCCTGCCAACTACACCGCATGGGCGAAGCACCTGTCCGAGGTCCAGCGACCCGATGTGAAGCAGGTGCGCGAAATTTACGTCAACACCGCGGGCGCGGGCGTGCAGCGCGGCGGCGCCTACGCGAACGGTACGGTGTTCGTCATGGAAAACTGGGCCGCCAAGACCAACACCGACGGCTCACCGATGACGGGTGCGGACGGCAAGATCGTGAAGGACAAGCTGCTGCGCACATTCGTGATGGGCAAAGGCGCGGGTTATGGCGCCAAGGTGCCTGCCGAACTGAAGAACGGCGGCTGGATCTATGCCAGCTTCGACGCCAACGGCATGAGGACGGCCGACAATCTGTCCGGCTGCCGCACCTGCCATCTGAAATTCACGAAGACCGATTTCGTGGCCAGCCACGAAAGGCACTTCGCGGGGCGGTGATGATGAACGAACGCCAGCGCGTTCAGCGGGCGTAGCGTCGCAGGCCTTCGAGGTCCTCGATCACGATCGCGCCGTACTCGATGCGCAGCAGCCGCGCCTGCTCCAGCGTGTGCAGCGCCTGGTTCACGCGCTGGCGCGAAATCCCTGCCAGGTAGCCGATCTCTTCCTGCGAGACCTCGAGCTTGTTCTCGATTCCGGGATAAAGAATCGGGTTGAAAAGCGCCGACAGGCACATCGCGACGCGCGCGTCGGGGCCGTGCAGACGCTGCGCCTCGAGCATGCCGATGAACTGGCCCAGCCGCTCGTTGAGCTGCACCAGCAGAAAACGGTTGAACGGGATGCTCGTATTCAGCAGCCATTCGAAAGTGCGGCGCGGAACGCGCGCGATGCGGGACTCGCGCAGTGCCACGACGTCGTAGCGGCGCGGTTCGGTCTTCAGCAGGCTGCCCTCGCCGAACCAGCCGCCGGCGGGAATGCCGGTGAAGGTGGAAGTCTTTCCGTCGGGTGCGGTGATCATCATTTTCACCAGACCGTCGAGCACGCCGAGCCAGGCATCGACCGGCTCGCCACGCCGGCAGATGTAGCCTTCGGCGGCAACCGTGATCTCGCTCGATTCCGCGGCGACGCGTGCCCGCTGCTCGGGCGTCAGCAACGTGCCCCAGCGCGTCGCGGCTAGATATTCGTCAAGGGATTCCCTCATTGTTCGCGAATTGTCGCCCGGATGACAGCGTCGCGCAGCCCGGCTGGCTACCGTGCGCGCCTCGGATGCGGACCCGCGCCTCGATTTTCATGGGGGCAGGTGTTACCGTACACGCGACAAGAACAATCAACCGCGCGCCTTCGACGCGGAAACCGACACACAAGGAGACCCGGAGCATGGCTGCGCCATCCTCTGCGACGCCGGATACCTTTCCGAGGCTGCTGCTGCAGCACGCCCGTTTGCGTGCGGGGCACCCGGCGCTGCGCGAAAAGGACCTGGGCATCTGGCAGACCTGGTCCTGGTCGCAGGCTGCGGCAGAGGTCAAGAAGCTGGCCGCGGGGCTGCATGTGCAGGGCTTCCGGCGCGGCCAGCACCTGGCGATCATCGGCGAGAACCGCCCGCGGCTGTACTTCGCGATGATGGCGGCGCAATGCCTGGGCGGCGTTCCGGTGCCGATGTATCAGGACGCGGTGGCGGGCGAGATGGTCTACGTCTTCCACAACGCCGAAATCGCCTACGCGATCGTCGAGGACCAGGAGCAGGTCGACAAGCTGCTGGAGATCCGCGACCAGCATTCCCTGCTCGAACACATCTATTACGACGACCCGCGCGGCCTGCGTCATTACACCAATCCGGGCCTGCTTCCCTACGACGAACTGATCCGGCTGGGCGAGGGCCTGCTTTCGGTGCAGCCGAAGTTCATCGACGAGGAGATCGCCAAGGGCTCGCCCGACGACACCGCCGCGCTGTTCTACACCTCGGGAACGACCGGCAAGCCGAAGGGTGTCGTGCAGACGCACCGGTCGCTGATCGACCGCGCGCGCGTGTGCACGGACATGGAGCAGCTGACGGTCTACGAGGACGTCCTGGCGTATCTGCCGATGGCGTGGATCGGTCAGAACATCTTCTCGTATGCGCAGGCGCTGGTCACCGGCTACACGGTGAACTGCCCCGAATCGCCCTCGACAGTGACCACCGATCTGCGCGAGATCGGTCCGACCTACTACTTCGCGCCACCGCGCGTGTTCGAAGGGCTGCTCACGCAGGTGATGATCCGCATGGAAGACGCCGGTCGCGTCAAGCGCCGCATGTTCCATTACTTCATGAGCGTGGCCAAACGAGTCGGCGGGCAGATCCTCGATGGCAAACCGGTCGGGCTGGCGGACCGCGTGCTGTACTGGCTTGGCGACCTGCTCGTCTATGGGCCGCTGCGCAACGTTCTGGGCATGAGTCGCGTGAAGGTCGCCTATACCGCCGGCGAGGCGATCGGACCGGACCTTTTCACTTTCTATCGCTCGCTCGGCATCAACCTGAAGCAGCTGTACGGTTCAACCGAAACCGCCGTGTTCGTCTGCGTGCAGCCCAATGGCCAGGTTCGGTCCGACACCGTCGGCCCGCCGATCGCGGGTGTCGAACTGAAGATCAAGGACACCGGCGAGATTTTGCTCAAGAGCCCGGGGCTGCTGAAGGAGTACTACAAGAACCCGGAGGCGACGCGCGAGGTACTCGACGCAGACGGCTGGTACCACACGGGCGATGCCGGCTACCTGGACAACGACGGTCACCTGAAGATCATCGATCGCGCCAACGATGTGGGCAAGCTTGCCGACGGCACGCTGTTTGCGCCGAAGTACATCGAGAACAAGCTGAAGTTCTTCCCGTACATCAAGGAGGCGGTCGCTTTCGGCAACGGGCGCGACATGGCGTGCGCCTTCATCAATATCGACTACGAGGCGATCGGCAACTGGGCCGAGCGGCGTGGCCTACCGTACGCGGGCTACCTCGATCTGGCGGGCAAGCCGGAAGTGCTCGATCTGATCACCGAATGCGTCGAGAAGGTCAATGCCGATCTGGCCGCCGATCCCAAGCTCAGCAACTCGCAAATTCATCGCTTTCTGGTGCTGCACAAAGAGCTCGACCCGGACGACGACGAGCTGACGCGCACGCGCAAGGTGCGTCGCGGCTTTATCCAGAGCAAGTACGACGTGCTGGTTGAGTCGCTGTACTCGAGCAAGAAGGAGCAGTTCATCGAGACGCAGGTGAAATTCGAGGACGGCCGCACTGGCTCGATCAGCGCGACGCTGAAGATCCGCGACGTCAAGATGTTTGCACCGATGAAGGCAGCGGCCTGAGGCGACTGATGACGGGACGCAACTGGATCGCGGTGCTGTGCCTGGTGGCCGGGGTGCCGATCGCCGCCTACGGGCTCGCCGGCGGTGGACTGCTGCTGGCGCTGGTCGGGCTGGTGCTGGTCTTGTCTTTCGTCTACCTGGTGATCGAGACGTTCGTTGCGAAAGCCAAGGCGGACGCCCCGCAGATCAGGCCGGCGGCCAACGCCGCCTGGAACCTGAAAGACCAGCCGCTGGATCCGTCCCGCGACGGCAACCGTGCGGACAAGCGCTAAACCATGGCAGAACGGCATATCGGTGACGTTGTCCTGAAGGTCGAGAAGATTTCGCTCGCCTTCGGCGGCGTCAAGGCATTGACCGATGTTTCGTTCGACGTGCGTGAGCACGAGGTGCGCGCCATCATCGGGCCAAATGGCGCCGGCAAGAGCTCGATGCTGAATGTGATCAACGGCGTGTACACGCCGCAGGAGGGCAGCCTGACGCTCAAGGGGCGGACGTTCGACCACATGAGCCCGCGCCGCGCGGCCGAGATGGGCATCGCGCGCACGTTCCAGTCGCTGGCGCTGTTCAAGGGCATGAGCGTGCTCGACAACATCATGACCGGCCGCAACCTGAAGATGAAGGCCAACATGCTGCTGCAGGCGGTGCGGATAGGACCGGCGCTCAACGAGGAACTGCGCCATCGCGAGTTCGTCGAGCAGATCATCGACTTCCTTGAGATTCAGGCCTATCGCAAGACGCAGGTCGGCCGCCTGCCTTACGGGCTGCAGAAGCGCGTCGACCTTGGTCGCGCGCTGGCCATGGAACCGAGGCTGCTGCTGCTGGACGAGCCGATGGCCGGTATGAACACCGAGGAGAAGCAGGACATGTGCCGCTTTGTTCTCGACGTGAACGATGAGTTCGGCACCACCATTGTGCTGATCGAGCACGACATGGGGGTCGTGATGGACATTTCCGACCGGGTTGTCGTGCTCGACTACGGCAAGAAGATCGGTGACGGTACGCCCGACGAAGTGCGCGCGAATCAGAACGTGATTGACGCCTACCTCGGCGTGGCCCACTGAAGGACGGCGCGGAAGACAATGGGCAATCTCAAACGCAACTGGCCGATCGTGACGTTGATCATCGGCATGGTGATCGGGATGGTGCTGCCCTTGCTGCTGGGGCTCAGCGCGCCCGGCTTCTATGTGGAAGTTCTGCTCGGCGGGTTGATGTCCGGCGTGCTGTATTCGCTGGTCGCGCTTGGGTTCGTGCTGATCTTCAAGGCCTCGGGCGTGTTCAATTTCGCGCAGGGTGCGATGGTCCTGTTCGCGGCGCTGGCGATGGCGCGGCTTGCAGAGTGGGTCCCGCAACTGCTCGGCATCGAAAGCCGACTGGTCGGCAACCTGATCGCGTTTTTGCTGGCGCTGGCGATCATGGTCATCTTTGCCTGGCTGGTGGAACGCCTGGTGCTGCGACACCTGGTCAACCAGGAGGGCGTGGTGCTGCTGATGGCCACGTTGGGCGTGACGTATTTCATCGACGGCGTTGGGCAGACCGTCTGGGGCAGCGACATCTACGAGATCAATCTCGGGCTGCCGAAAACGCCGACGATGATCCTCGATGGTGTATTTCAAGGCGGCATCCTGATCAACCAGGAAGACCTCGTGGCTGCGTTGGCCGCCGCGCTGCTGGTGATCGCACTCGCCGTGTTCTTCCAGAAGACGTCGACCGGCCGGGCGCTTCGTGCTGTGGCTGACGATCACCAGGCGGCGCAATCGATCGGCATTCCGCTGAATACCATCTGGGTCATCGTCTGGGCGGTGGCCGGCATCGTTGCGCTGGTGGCCGGCATGATCTGGGGCTCCAAGCTCGGCGTGCAGTTCTCGATTTCGCTGGTGGCATTGAAGGCGCTGCCGGTGGTGATCTTAGGTGGACTGACCTCGGTGCCGGGCGCAATTCTTGGCGGTCTGATCATCGGCGTAGGCGAAAAATTTGCCGAAGTGTTCCTCGGCCCGGTGATGGTCAAGGCGTTCGATCTGGCCGGTGGTGGCATCGAGAACTGGTTCGCCTACGCCTTGGCACTGGCGTTCCTGCTCGTGCGGCCCGAAGGGCTTTTCGGGGAGAAACACATTGATCGCGTTTAGCCTAATGACACTCGACGCCCGACGCCCGACGGCCGACTGTGGTCTGCCGACTGCCGACTGAAGACGATGCTCTACCGCGAAAACGGTCAATTCAAGACGACCTACAAGTCGGACCAGCAGTTGCTGCCGATCCTGCAGGATCGCTGGTTCGTGTGGGCGGTGGTCGCGGCCGCCTTCCTGGTGATGCCGCTCATCGCCAGTGACTACCTGTTCCGCGCGCTGATCATTCCGTTCCTGATCCTGACCATCGCTGCGATCGGGCTGAACATCCTGGTCGGCTATTGCGGGCAGATCTCCCTTGGCCACGCGGCATTCATGGCGATCGGGGCCTATGCCGCCTACAACCTGGTGATTCGTGTTCCGGGCGTGAGCTTCCTGATCGTGCTGGTCCTGGCGGGGCTCATCGCCGCGCTGGTCGGCATCGTTTTCGGCGTGCCGAGCCTGCGCATCAAAGGCCTTTATCTCGCGGTGGCCACGCTGGCGGCACAGTTCTTCGTCGACTGGATGTTTGCACGCGTGAAGTGGTTCACCAATTACTCGTCCTCCGGCTCGGTGTCGCCGGCGCCGGTCGAATTGTTCGGCTGGACCGTCGACACGCCGGTCGAAAAGTACTGGTTTGTGCTCGGCGTGCTGGTGGTAATGACGCTGCTGGCCAAGAACCTGGTGCGTGCGCATGTTGGCCGTTCATGGATGGCCATTCGCGACATGGACGTGGCTGCGGGCGTGATCGGCATCCGGCCACTGCACGCCAAGTTGTCGGCGTTTGCGGTCAGTTCGTTTTTCGCCGGGGTGGCCGGGGCGCTGTGGGGTTTCGTGCATCTGGGCGCCTGGGAACCTCTGGCGTTCAACATCAATCTGAGCTTCAACCTGCTCTTCATGATCATCATCGGCGGCATGGGCTCGATCCTCGGCAGCTACTTCGGCGCCGCGTTCATCGTCGTGCTGCCGCTGGTGCTGAACCAGTTGCCGAACTGGCTGGGGATCCCGCTATCGACGGCGATGATTTCGCACCTCGAGTTGATCGTTTTTGGCGCACTGATCGTTTTCTTCCTGATTGTCGAACCGCACGGACTGGCGCGACTATGGGCGATCGGCAAGGAGAAACTGCGGCTGTGGCCGTTCCCGCACTGAATTTTCACACGCTCGGGCAACTACCCTGGCAACGACCATCGAAAGGAGACAGGCAACATGAGACTCGCCACATTCAAGGCCCTCGCGGCCGCGGTAGGCGTCGTTGCTGCACTGGGCAGCGGCGCGGCATTCGCACAGGACAAGGGAAAGGCGCCGGCGAAGGCGCCGGCGAAGAGCGCGGCGCCGTCCGGGCCGATGGAGCAGTTCTTTCCCGCGCTCGTCTACCGCACCGGCGCATATGCGCCGAACGGTGTGCCGTTCGCCAACGGCTACGGGGACTACCTGAAGCTCGTCAATGCGCGTGACGGCGGCATCAATGGCGTCAAGATCACATATGAGGAGTGCGAAACCGGTTATGCCACCGATCGTGGCGTGGAGTGCTACGAACGGCTCAAGGGCAAGGGGCCGACCGGGGCAACCGTGTTCCAGCCGTTATCGACCGGCATCACCTACGCGCTGACCGACAAGACGGCCACCGACAAGATTCCGCTGATCACCGCCGGCTATGGCCGTGCCGACACGGTCGAGGGAGAAGCCTTCCCGTACAACTTCCCGCTGATGGGCACCTACTGGGATGCCGCCGACATGCTGGTCCAGCATGTCGGCAAGCTCAACGGAGGGCTGGACAAGCTCAAAGGCAAGAAGATCGCGCTCGTTTATCACGACTCGCCGTACGGCAAGGAGCCGATCGCGCTGCTGCAGGAGCGCGCCAAGATGCATGGCTACGATCTGATGCTGCTGCCAGTCACGCATCCGGGCGTGGAACAGAAGGCCACCTGGCTGCAGATCCGCCAGCAGCGCCCCGACTACGTGTTCCTGTGGGGCTGGGGAGTGATGAACTCGACTGCGCTCAAGGAGGCGGTTGCGACTGGCTATCCGCGCGACAAGATGTATGGCGTGTGGTGGGCGTCGGCCGAACCTGACGTCGTGCCGGTTGGGGCGGATGCCAAGGGTTATCAGGGAATTACGTTGCAGCACGGTGCCGGCCGGGCCAAGGTGCACGAGGACGTTCTTAAATTCCTGCACGACAAGGGGCAGGGCTCCGGGCCGAAAGATGAAGTCGGCACCGTGCTGTACAACCGTGGCCTGATCAGCTCAATGCTGGGGGTCGAGGCCGTTCGCCGCGCACAGGAGATCTATGGCAAGAGACCAATGACGCACGAGGAAGTGCGTTGGGGTCTGGAGAACTTGGCGCTGGACCAGAAACGCCTCGATGCGCTGGGCTTTGCCGGCGTGATGCGGCCGATCTCCACGAGCTGTCGCGACCATTCCGGTGCGCGTTTCGGTCGTATCCATACCTGGGACGGCGCCAAGTGGGCGTTCACGTCCGACTGGTACGAGGCTGACTCGCAGGTCATCCGACCGATGATCCAGCGCTCTGCGACGAGTTATCTGGCCGAGAAGAAACTTGCGCGGCGCGACTGCGCCACGGAACTGACGGCTAAGAAATAGTTGTCGAAACCGCGCCCGCGCGTCGCGCGGGCGCGGTTGTTTCGAGGCGGGCGGGCCCGGCTCGACAAAGCCTGCAACTGAAACCGAGGCGCACCGTGACTGCATCGCTGCTCACCGTCAACGGCATCGAGGTCATCTATAACCACGTGATCCTGGTGCTCAAGGGCGTGTCGCTGTCTGTCCCCGATGGCGGCATCGTCGCGCTGCTTGGTGCCAACGGCGCCGGTAAGACCACGACACTGCGGGCGGTGTCGAACCTGCTGCACGGCGAGCGCGGCGAGGTGACCAAGGGCTACATCGAATACAAGGGCGACCGCATCGAGCGGCTCACCGCCTATGACCTCGTCAAGCGCGGCGTCGTGCAGGTGATGGAAGGCCGGCGCTGCTTTGCGCACCTGACGGTTGAGGACAACCTGCTCACCGGTGCCTACTCGCGCGGTGCCTCGCGCGGCGAGGTCGACGCGGCGCTGGAGAAGGTCTACGCGTACTTTCCGCGATTGAAGACGCGGCGCAGCAGCCAGTCGGGCTACACCTCGGGCGGCGAGCAGCAGATGACGGCAATCGGCCGCGCGTTGATGGCGCATCCGAGCATGATCCTGCTCGATGAGCCCTCGATGGGGCTCGCCCCGCAGGTGGTCGACGAGATCTTCAGCATCGTCAAGGACCTGAACGACAAGGAGAAAGTGTCATTCCTGCTGGCCGAGCAGAACACCAACGTTGCGCTGAAATACGCGCATTACGGCTACATCCTTGAGAACGGCCGCGTGGTGATGGACGGCGCGGCGAAAGAGTTGGCCGAAAACGAGGACGTCAAGGAGTTCTACCTCGGCATTTCGAAGGAAGGTCGCAAGAGCTTCCGGGACGCGAAGTTCTATCGGCGGCGCAAGCGCTGGCTGGCCTGAGTTCGGGCGACGATGTGGCGGGCATCAACGGCCGGCGCATTGTCGCTGGGCCTTATTCTGATTGCCGGCTGCACCGGTCGACCGGATTCAACACCGTTGCCGACCCGACAGACGACGATCGATCCGGTGATGAAGAAACTTGAGGCGGCCGACCAGCAGGAGCAGAAACGGCGCCAGGAAATGGAAGATGCGATTAAGTAGCCGGCATGACTGAACACTTTGACGCCCGCGAAACACGGGACCCGGAGGCGCGCGAGCGCGATCTGGCGGCGCGGCTTCCGGCACTCGTGCAGGCTGCGCTGAGCGCGCCCGGATGGCGGGCCCATCTAGGCGATATCGATGCACGCGACATCGACTCGCGTGCCGCGCTCGCGAAACTGCCGATACTGCGCAAGGGCGAACTGATCGACCTGCAGAAGGCGCGGCCGCCGTTCGCAGGCTTTGTCGCTGGGCCGATGTCTGCTTTCGGTCGCCTGTTCACCTCTCCCGGTCCGATATTCGAGCCTGAGGGACGACACGATGACGCGTGGCGCTCCGCGCGAGGGCTGTTCGCGGCCGGTTTCCGGCGCGGCGACATCGTTCTCAACACGTTCTCGTATCACATGACGCCCGGCGGCTTCATCCTTGACGCCGGCGCGCGCGCGGTTGGCTGTGCAGTGATTCCGGCGGGGCCGGGCAACGCCGAACAGCAACTGCAAATCATTACGCATCTGCGCCCAACCGCTTATGTCGGAACGCCCGACTTCCTGAAGATCCTGCTCGACGCCGGCGCGGCAGCCGGCGCGCCAGCCACGTCGATGACCAAGGCAGTGGTGTCAGGCGCCGCGTTTCCGCCGTCGCTGCAAGCCGAAATCAAGTTGCGTGGCATCGACGCTTACCAGATCTATGCCACCGCTGATCTCGGTTGCGTTGCCTATGAGACGCCGGCGCGAATGGGCATGGTGGTCGCTGAAGACGTGCTGGTTGAGATCGTGCGACCCGGCACGGGGGATCCGGTTGCCGACGGCGACGTCGGCGAAGTGGTGGTCACTTCGTTCGATCACGACCATCCGTGGATTCGGCTGGCGCTGGGGGATCTGTCGGCGGTGTTGCCCGGGGTATCGCCGTGCGGACGCACCAATCTGCGCATCAGGGGCTGGATGGGGCGCGCTGACCAGACCACGAAAGTCAAAGGCATGTTCGTGCGCCCCGAGCAGGTGGCTGCGCTGGCGCACCGACATCCGGAGCTGGGCCGCCTGCGCCTCGTGGTTTCGCGAGCGGGTGAAACGGACACTATGACGCTGCGTGCCGAGGCCAAATCGCAGAATCCCGCCCTTGCAAACGCGGTTGGCGAAACGCTGCGTGCCATGACCAAGCTGGGCGGCACGGTTGAATTGGTCGCGCCCGGATCGCTACCTAACGACGGCAAGGTGATTGAAGACGCGCGCGCGCTGTAGGGCGCCGTGTTGATAGAAAAAAGCCGAGCAGTGCGCGGCTTTTTCAGTGGCGCAGCGTTAGCTATTTCCGGCGCGCGCCTTTGGCGGCGGGTTTCTTTGCCGCTTTCTTCGCTGTCGGGGGCTTCGACGCCTTTTGCACCTTCTTCGCTGCATGCCCTCCGGCAGGCTTTGCTGCAAAGGCCGCAGCCTTCACAACCGCCACCGTCTTCTTCACCGTCGACGCAACCATCGACACAGTGCCGCCCGCTGCAACTGCGGCGGCGGCCGCAGCCGCCAGTTCGGCCGCGGTCGGTTTCAGGCTGATGACCTGCTTTCCCGGCGGCGGTGCGGCCTTTTCTTCCTTGATGTCCCACAGCTTCAGCAGCTCGGCCTGCGTCGGAACCGTGCCTTGCGAGACGCGCGTGCGCCGCGCGGCGACCGAGTCGCGCACGATCTTCTCAACCACATCGAGCGGCAGCCGGTTAAGGTCCGAAAACCGGACGAAACTGCGCCGCGCGTCGACTCCGGGCAGCACATCCTTGTGCCGCACAACCACGTCCTGCTCGGCCACATAGAGCGACATGTGCCGGCGTCCGGACTCAAGAGCGAAGAGCGGCCCGTCGAGTTCGTAAAAAGCGAGACCGTAGCGCATGCTTTCGCGCACTCCGCGGGCGGAACGGCGAATCATGCTGCAAACGCGCGCCATGGCGACCCTGCGATCAGGCGGCAAATCGCGCAAGTACGCGCCGACCGTCGTGGGCGTCATCGTCATCAGATTTCCCTCTGGCATAGCTCACCACACTGGTACCAACAGGCTATTTTAACTGACCTGCGCCTTCTTCTCACCTTTCCTGCCCCAGGCGAGAGACCCGGCCGGGGCGCCGCTAGACTGGCCTTCCCGACTTCCCCCAAGGTTGCTCAAATGGCTCTCGTATCGTTGATTTCCGATGCCGCCGCCCCGCTTGACGTACTTGCTGTGTTTGAGGACATGCGCACGGCACGCAAGAACGACTACGTCAACAACATCTGGCGCGCACTGGCCAACGATCCGCAGCAACTGGCGGCGACGTGGCAGCAGGTCAAGGCCGTCATGGGGCCCGGCGCGCTCGATCCGCTGACCAAGGAGTTGATTTACCTGGCGGTGTCGGCTGCCAACAACTGCGAGTACTGCCTGCACACCCATGCGCACGCCGCAGGCGCCAAGGGCATGACCCAGGCGATGTTCAACGAACTGATGCAGGTGATCCTGCTGGCATCACAGACCAATCGAATCGCGATCGGACTGCAGGTGCCGTTGGACGAGCGCTACCGGCAACCGCCCGAGCTGTCAAGGTGACGCGGGTTCTCCAAGAAGACGGCTGCTAATTCGCACGAACGTGCGACAAGAGGAGAAGACGATGACGATCCCTTGTCTGCTTAACGAGTTCGTTCTTGGGGTTATCGGGCACATGGCTGGTCAGCTGCTTCGCATCAGCGGCGAATCGGTGCGGGTGCCGCAGTCCTGCGAGGATTTCGTCCTGTTCTGACTCGATCGCCGTGATCCCCTCAGGCCAGGGATCCGGGTTGCTGACGAGAGCCACCCGCATCGGGCCAGCGCGGCCTGCGCGTTGGCCGGGACGCGGGAGCCGCTGCCGGGTCCCGCGCGCCGCGTTCGGACCAAACGGCGCGCACATTGCGGCGCCCGGTGAGAACATCTAACGCGGCTGCTGCTGTAGCTGTCGCATCATCGCCTCGCGTGCCGGAAAGCGCGCACATTCGACCGCGGCGACGGGCGTGTCGAGGAACTTGAGCGCGGTGCGATCGGCGCGCACGGCGGCGGCAGCGCTGGTGAGCCGCAGCTCGCTGTTGTCCTTGCCGACCCCGCGCCACTTGGCGCCGACCACGACATAGCCGGGCTCGCCGCCGGCCCGGCCGCTGCATTGGACACTGGCGCTGTCCCCGGCGGTTTCGCCAGTCCATGCGCGTTCGTCCAGCACCTGGAACCGCAGCCGCGCCTGGTTGGCCGCGAGCACCTCGACGACCGAGCGGCGCAACAACCATGCGTGCACCATGCCGCCACAGTCCGCTATCCACACTTCGAGGTCCGATGTGCCCAGCCTGCTGCGCCAGGATGGCTCGACCGCACATCCAGGTGGAAGCTGCAGCCCGGCGCCGGGTTCGCTGTAGATCGGGCGGCCGACGTAGCTCGCCGATGGGCCCTGTGCGGCTGCGGTCGAAGTGAGCAGCGGGACAGCGACCAGGCAGGCCGCCGCACAGATTCGCGTTGGCAAGCTAGTGACGTGCACGATAGAAGACGAAGTCGGAGGAGAAGTTCACCCGCAGAAGTCGATTCACCTCAATTGCCTGGCAGTTCGAAGGTGGCATTCCACCGCTCGTGTTTACGCGCTGGACATAGGCAATTGATCCGAGTGCGCCCTTGCCGACGGATTTGGCCGACATCAACACCCACCTCAGATCATCGCGTTTCGGTGGATCATCGTACGCGGTGATCGTCGCCACCAGTCGGCTGCCGTCGCGATGTTCGAAGGTGAAATTCGCGCCATGGCGCGCGACCAATTGGCCGGAGTCGTCCGCGAGGTCCGCTTCGGGCTGGCGAAAGCGCCACAGGTACTGACCGTCAATCGCCTCGCAGCGAAAGATCTGTACTCCCTTGCCGTTCAGACGCAGCACCGGCTCATAGCCATCCGGCACCTTGATGTTGCTGAACAGGCCGAGCGAAGGCGGGGCAGGTGAGCCCGGTGGCGGCGCCGCCGGCCCGAGCACGCTGACGCAGCCCACGAGCATGACTGCCGTCGCCATCGACGAAAGCGTTCGCTGCCGGATAAATCGAAGTGCCCTCATCGATCGCGATTCCAAATGCGTTCACCGTCGAAGCCGGCAACACCGGCGCTGGCAAGCTCGTCGAAAGTGCGATCGATCATCCCCGCAAATGTCTGGTCGGCAAAGTACCGCCGATAGATGACCTGGAAGTATCGGGTGGCCGCAAAGTGGGAGCGAGCCGCATCACGGGTCGCATCACGCTCCTGCAGCAGCCAGAACTTGGCCAGTACCTTGAGCACGTGGCGCGCATTGCGCTCGGGGCTCGCCGCCAGTGCCTCAAGGCGCTCGTGTGCGCGATCCAGCGCCGCGCTGACTTCGGTGAAAGGCGTGCCATGACCGGGAACCACGACACGTGGCGCTCGTCGGGCAATCAATTCGAGCGCACCGCGCTGCTCGTCAAAACCGGATTCGCCCTCGATCTCCGGAAAGATCGCGCCGAAGCCGTTTTCCCACAGCGCATCGGCCGAAATCAGCAGACGCTCGTCGTCGTTGAAAAGCATCACCATGTGCGGGTCGTGTCCCGGTGCGGCAAGCACCTCCCAATCGAGCCCGCCAAGACGCAGTGAATCGCCGGCGCGGATGACCGCGTCATGGGTGAAACGGGGACAAAGCTGACCGGTCGGCGTATAGGTCAGCGCATCGGCGTCCCACGATTCAACTGCGGCCGCCAGCCCCGGCGGGATCGAGATCGTCGCCGCATGCTGCGCGCGCAGCCGTGCATTGCCACCCACATGGTCGGAATGCAGATGGGTGTTGATGATGCGTGTGAGTGCCCGCCCGGCGCGCACGCGATCGATCAGCTGCGCCGTCTGTTCGGCGTGCACGCAGTAGCCGGTGTCGACCACGCTCGCCTCATCGTCATCAATGAATACGACATTGTTCGATGACAACCAGCCGCGCTCCAGCACATGCATGGTGCGCGGAAGATGTGGCACAGCGCTCATGCGTCGCTTACGGCCGGCGCGGATACGCGGCCGCGATCTGGTCGAACGCTGCGTGCAGTTGCCGGGTGCCGCCGAAGTAGTAGCGGACGCGCCCGCCAATGTTTCGCACCAGCAGCCGGCGCGAGAACGACGGGCCGCGCACACGCGCGTACCCGATCTCGCTCCAGTCTGTCTTGCGTTCAATCAGCCCGCTCTGGCGGATACCCTGCGCGTCGATCGTGGTCATGGCGATCAGCATGAAGTACCACGGACCGATCAAGGCGAACGCCGCGGCGCCGAGCAGGATCCAGCCATCGCGGCTCGGTGGCTCCGGCAGCACCACGAACACCACGCGCGCGCCGTAGGTGAGCAGCGCCAGCACGGCAACCGTGGCAAAGATGCGGAAGGCGAGGCCGTACGCCGGGCCACTGACCGGCGAATCGAACGGCACGCGCGCCGTCACGTCTTGTCCGTCACGAGCAGAAGCGCGGTGGCCGACAGCGCCACCTCTCCATGTTGGTTGCGTGCCTCGCCTTCGAGTGACACGAGTTCGCCGTTCAGCGACGATTTCCACTCAATGCGCGTTACCGTCCATTGCAGCGCCAGCGCGTCGCCCGCTTTCACTGCCTTGCGGAACTTCAACGAAAAATCAAGCCCAAGCGGCTGCGCATGCTCTGAATAGTGCGTGGCGGTCAGCGCCATCAGCAGCGATGCCGTGTGCGTGCCGCTGGCGGTCAGCGCCCCGAAGCGTGATCGCGCCGCGACCACCTCGTCGTGATGCAGCGGGTTGTAATCCTCGACCGACGCCGCGAAGCTTCGAATGCTTGCCGCATCGATGGTGACCTGGCGCCCAAAGCGCTCGCCGATATGCGCATTGCGTGGTGCATGGCCAGGCGGATGAACGCTCATGACTTGCGCTGCACGCCAGGTGCGAGCTGGGTCGCGCCGCGATAAGCCGCCGAGTCGAAGAACGGGTCACCGCGCAGGCGCGCAAGCAGCATCTCGGTGGCGTCCTGGCCCCAGAAAAGGCTGTCGCCGACGGCCGTCGTCGGCACGCCGAAGACGCCGGCCGCGATGGCTCCTTCCGTATTGACACGCAACTGCGCCTTGACCTCGGCCGACTCGAGCGCCGCGCGATCGACGCCCAGTTCGGCAAGCAACGCAACGAGCGCCGCCGCATCGATGGGCGAATGACCTTCGCGCCATACCCAGTCGAAGATGCGCGCAATGGCGGCGCGTTCGCATTGTTTTGCGAGCGCCAGCCGCAGCAGCGGCAGCGGGTTGAAGGGAAACGGCGCCGGCAGAAGCATCTGCACGCCGCGCACGTGCGCCAGCCAGGCGACGTGTTGAAAGGTGAACGTTCGTTTGGGTGGTACCTCCGCCGGCCCCTTCGTACCCCAGTGCGACAGCAGCCCGGCGAACAGCACCGGCACCGCTTCGACATCGGCCAACGCGTCGATCTCCGGCAGCCGTAGCGACTGCAGGTACGAATAGGGCGACAGAAAGTCGAAGTACCAGCGAACGATTGGCCTGCTCATGTCGTCAGGCGGCGGCACGGCGCGCCGGAAGCTGGACCAGCACCGCACGCTTCTCGTGTTCGTCGAGCAGGCTCCAGTGCGCGATCTCGTCGATCGTGCGCTGGCAACCGTCGCACAAACCCGTCACCGGATTCATCTTGCACACCGAGATGCACGGCGAGGCAATCGAGTCCGCCGGCAAGTTGGAATATTGAGGTCGAAAAGTCATCGGCGCGATCTGTTGAGAACGTCGATTTTCACACATGCACTGGCTTATGAAGTTCTTAGGGATTCCTTAGCGAACATTTAGCGGCGCGGATCCGTGCGCGTTCTTACGCTTCGTCCTGTCGGGTGCCGCACGCACCGAATCGTTCAACCAGAGACAGACAGGAAGGAGCAAATGACAAACCCTCCCCGCTTTGACATCTATGACCTCATCCACAAGGCGCTGCGCGCCGTGATGGGAGAGACTCTGACTGCCGTCGGCCGCATGGACGCGCTTGACGACGATGACACCGCTGCCGCGCTGGCACGCGTGCGCACGCTGCTGACCCTTGCCCGTGCGCATCTAAAGCACGAGAACGACTTCGTGCATGCAGCGCTCGAGGCGCGTCGAGCTGGGTCGAGCACGCGCACTGCACATGAGCACGAGCAACACGTACACACGATTGGCGCGCTGGAGGCGCAAGTCGAGCGGGTCGAGAGTGCGAGCGGTCCGGCGCGGATGGGCGCGGTGGGCCGCTTGTATCGCGCGCTGGCGCTGTTCGTCGCGGAGAACTTCGAGCACATGCACATCGAAGAAACGGAGAACAACCAGGCGCTGTGGGCCGCCTACTCCGATGCGGAGCTGATCGCCATCCAGGACGCGCTCGTGGCGTCGATCGCGCCGCAGGAGATGGCCGAGGTGATGCGCTGGATGGTCCCGAGCGCGACGCCGTTCGAGCGCGCGGTCCTGCTCGGCGACGTGCAGCGCAAGGTGTCGGCCGAAGCCTTCAGCGCGCTGCTCGACATCGTGCGTCCGCACCTGGCCGGACGCGATTGGGACAAGCTGATGCACGCGCTTGCCCCCTTGCCGCTGGCGGCATGAATGAAACGTACTCAAACGGGAGAAAGAAGATGTTGAGCAAATATCACTGGTCCGAATTTGCGTTGTGGGGCGTGGCGTTGACCGCCCTCGTTCTGGCGGCGACGCCGGCCTTTGCGCAGAGCTTGGCAAAGGACGCAACGGCGAAGCACGCCGATGCCGTCAGCGTGGAGCGGGGCAAGTATCTCGCCAAGACCGCCGGCTGCAACGACTGTCACACCGCTGGCTACATGGCCAATGCCGGCAAAGTGCCGCAATCCGAGTGGCTGAAGGGCGACGCACTGGGCTGGAATGGTCCGTGGGGCACGACCTATGCGCCCAACCTGCGCATCTTCATCAGCAAGCTTACGGAGGAGCAATGGGTGCACTTCGCGAAGACCGCCCAGTTGCGCCCGCCGATGCCGTGGTTTGGCCTGCGCGAAATGACTGAGGTCGATCAACGTTCGCTATACCGTTTCGTGAAGAGCCTCGGCGCACCGGGTGAGCCGGCCCCCGCCTACCTGGCGCCGGGCGTTGCACCCAAGGGTCCGTTCGTGCAGTTCCCGGCGCCGCCGCAATAGCGAGGACGGCCGACGGCGATCTATTCGCCCTCGGCCAGTCGCAGTGGTCGCGTGACGTCGAGGCGGAAGCGCCCGCGACCCGTCTTGACGATGCGCATGTAAGGCACGCGCTCCTCGAGCCGGCGCGCAAGCAGGATCAGGCGCGCTTCGAGGTTGTCGCTGATGTCGGGCAGCCGTAGCGTCGTATCGAGTCGCAGCTCGCGATTGGTGAAATCCGATCGGCGTCCTGCCGCGTGTTCGCGCGCGAGCTTCCACAGGATCGCGCCGGCCACGCCCTTGATCAGGTACTCGTTGTCGACGAACACGCTGTCGTTGGCGGCGAAGCGCCGGATCACGATCGGATCGCCCGCCGGCGGCGGCGGGGTCGCCAGCGCGACCGACGACTCCTCGCTTGTATCGGCGGCCGTTTGCAGCGCGGCGATCGTCGCGCCGAGATGCGTGGCCACCGCGAGCAGCGCATCTTCGTCGTCGTGGTTGAAGCGCGCGGTCTCCTCGCTTTCAACGTACAGCACGCCGACCGCGCGGCTGCCGAGCACGATCGGCACCGCGAGCTGGCTGTGCGGCTCAGTGAGCCCCGGCAACGGAATTTCGGTTTCGAGCTGATCGCCCAGGCCGCTCGCGATCCATTGCTCGCGCGCCGCGCGGCTGTAGGTGTACTCGGCGGTGGCATGCATGATGCGGATCGGCACCCGCTGCTCGGCCGCCACACCGATCACGCCGCGGCCGAGCGGGATTTCGGAGCCGACGCCGGATGCGTCATAGCCGCGCGTGGCCACCGTGTATAGACGCGCCGGGCGCGTCCGGCACGCTTCAAGCATCAGCACCTTGGCATGGCGAATGTCCATGTGCTCCTGCAATGCGAGCAAGGCGTCATCGAGGAGCGCCCGCAGGTCGCACGCAGCGGCAATGCGTTGGGCGATCTGGCGCACCGCCGACATCGGCTGATAGCGGCGCGGTTGAGGCGAGAGGCGCGGACCCGGGACCTGCTCGATGGCGAGCACACGATAAATGTCGGCACCGCGCAGCTTGAACACGCCGGCCATGCCCGAGTGCGACGCAATACCGGCGAGGCGAGCTTTCATGCTCTCGAACGTCGGCCCGCTTTCCTCGGTGCGCAGGTACTTCAGACGCAGCACGTAGCGCGTACCGAAGGTCGTGTCACCGACGAAGACGGTGACGAACGGATTCGCAAGAATGTTTTCGCGCGTCTTGTTGAAGAACTGGAACGTCAGTGCGACGTGGTCGCTGTCCACGTAATGGACCTGCGAAACGTAGGTCACGTTCGGCGTGCCGCTCGCGCTGCAACTGGCAAGCAGCGACGGGATCAGCCCCTCGAGGCAGGTGCGGATCGACTCGAGCGGAATGGCGAGCGTCGTGCTCATCGTTGCAGCTTGGCGCCGGCGCCGGGACCTGGCGTCTGTTCAAACGCCTCGGTGGGAGTGAAGGAGATCGCAACCAGCTGCTCGGGTGCGAAGTGGTAGTAGCACTTCACGCCGTCTTCCGGGTAATCGAGCGCGGCGATGTGCGCGACGATGTTGTCGAAGTACTCGCGCGCGTACTCGCGGTCGGCGGGCGTCACCGGTCCAATGTCGGCACGCTCTCCCTTGAGCTGGATCGTCAGGTGCGTTGCCGGTACCGAGAACACCGCGGCAATGGGACCGCCGGCGCGCAGGTCGCGCACAACGGCGGCTGCAAGCTGCTGATCGACGTACAGCGTGACACGCTTGCGATCGCTGCTTACGCGACATCCGCTCACCTTGAACAGCGACGGCACGTTGTTCGCGTCGCGCGATGCCACCGCGATCGACGCGGATGGACCGGAGATGGACGCCGCGTCTTTTTCGTCGAGGATGTAGCTCATGGCCGGCCGCGCACCACTGCCTGGATCGACAGGAGCGCGAGATCGTAGCGCGGTTCAGTGCGCGCCGGCTCCCCTCTTCCGATGCAGCCGATCGCGGAACTTTGCCGCGTCGATGATGACGCGTTCGTGTGTGCCCTCGGAGATCAGATCATGACCATCGTGCGCGGCGGCCTTGAAGGTCACCTTGCGCCCCTCGACCGCGATCACTTCGCAATCCACCGTCACCGTCAGTCCCGGTGGCGTCGCGGCGAGATGCGAGAAATTCACATGTGTGCCGACGCTTTGTTCACGCGGCCAGTCCAGATACGGCTTGATCGCAAGCTGGCAGGCGCCCTCCATCAGTCCGACCAGGAATCCCTTGGCGAAGACCTCCGGCATGTCCTGGACCTCAGCGAACTCGCGATACAGGTGCGGCACCGTCTTGTCGCTGGGCACCGTGTAGCGGAACTGGCCTTTGATACCCGGTTTGAGATCGGGACTCATCAGAATTCAATGGGCGGGAGTGGCCGCGATTCTATGAAATGATGCCGGCCGGAGCCATGCAAAATCTCATGGAACGCAAACCCCTCGACACCACCGCAATCGCCGTGATGGTGGTGCTGACGATGCTGTGGGGTCTGCAGCAGGTCGCGATCAAGCTCGCGCTCGCGGGTGTGTCGCCGGTGGCACAGGCGGCGATCCGCTCGGTCGTCGCCACGGTGCTGCTGCTTGCGTGGGCGCGGGCGCGCTCGATTCCGCTCTTCAACCGTGACGGCACGCTTGCCGCTGGAACGGTGGCCGGCCTGCTGTTCGCTGCCGAGTTCTTCATGATCTACATCGGGCTCACTCACACCGCCGCGTCGCGCATGGTGGTGTTCGTGTATCTGGCGCCGATCTTGACCGCGCTTGGGCTTGCGTGGCTCGTGCCCGGCGAGCGATTGACCGGTGTGCAGTGGGCGGGCGTACTGCTCGCGTTCGCAGGGCTCGTGCTCGCGTTCGCCGATGGATTCTCCACGCCCGCGCGCAATACGGTGCTTGGCGACCTGTGCGGCGTTGCCGGGGCATTCCTGTGGGCGGCCACCACGGTGCTGATCCGCACCACGCGGCTGGCGCCGGCGCGCGCGGAAAAGACGCTGTTCTATCAACTCGCGGTGTCCGCAGTTGCCTTGTCGATTGCTTCGCCGGCGATCGGCGAGCCGGGTGTGGTGCGTATCGACGGTTTCGTAATTGCCAGCCTGGTGTTCCAGAGTGTTGTCGTCGCCTTTGCCAGCTATCTCGCCTGGTTCTGGCTGCTGACCAAATACCTCGCGGCACGGCTGTCAGTGTTCTCCTTCCTCGCGCCGATGTTTGGCGTGGCGTTCGGCGTGCTGCTGTTAGGCGAATCGCTGTCGACGAAGTTCGTGCTTGCGGCGGTGGCAGTGGGGTCAGGAATCGCGCTCGTCAATCTGAGACGGCGCTAGCGACGCAGGCCTGCCGCCCCGTGCACCAGGTCCGGGTCGACGCCTAACTTGGTGGCGGCCTCCAGGATCTCGTCCCACGTCGTCGTGTCAACTGGCACGCCGTGTGCCGTGCGCTGAGCGCGCGCTTCGCGTTCAGGCTCGCCGGCGATGCGGACGCGATCGAAACCTTCGCGCGGCGGCGAGGCCTTGACCCAGTCGATGAATTCGAGTGTCTCGCGCTCGAACAGTGCGCGATCCCCCAGCGCTGCCGGGTTGATCAGTACCGACAACATGCCGTTGAGCACGCGCCGCTGCGTGACATCGTTGGAGTGCTGCGTCATGCCGGCCGCCAGCGCGCCGCCGAGCAGTTCGCACATCACCGCCAGCCCGGATCCCTTGTGCAGCCCGAACGCCAGGATCGCCCCGAACGGCGGGTTGACCGCATAGCGGGGCTCCTGCGTCGGCCGGCCGTGGTCGTCGAGCAGGCAGTCGGGCGCCACCTGCTCGCCCTTGTTGAAGGCAACGCGCATCTTTCCCTGCGCGAGCACGCTGGTGGCGAAGTCGAGAATCACCGGCTCGCTGCCAGTCAGTGGAATGCCGGCGCAGAAAGGATTGGTGCCGAAGCGCGCATCGCTGCCGGCATACGGTGCGACGATGCAGCGCGAGATGACGTTGACGAAGTGCATCGACACCATTCCGGCCTCGGCGGCCTGTTCGGCCCACGCGCCGATGCGTCCCAGGTGATGCGAATTGCCCAGCGCCACGATGGCGCTGCCCGTCTCTCTCGCGCGCGCGATGCCGAGCGCCATCGCCTCGCGGCCGATCACCTGGCCAAAACCGGCGCCGCCATCGAGACGCAGAATCGAGCCGGCATCGAGCACGACCTGCACATGCGCGTTCGGCCGCAGGCCGCCTTCCCGATACGCGTCGACGTAACGCGGCAGCATGCCGATGCCGTGTGAGTCGTGTCCGGTCAGGTTGGCTTCGATCAGGTTGTCGGCCACAGCCTCGACTTCCTGTTCGCTGCTGCCGAAGCCGCGCACCACGTGGCGGATTGCGGTGTGCAAACGGGCGAGATCGATCGTGTGGTGCTGGATCATGGGCAATGCCTCGTTTCGCGTTTATCGTTCGCCTTCCCAGGTGCGATCCTAACGACGAACGAGGGGACAGACATGATCATCCATCGCCGCAACATCATTCAGGGTCTGGTCTGCGCCGCGCTCGTGATGGCCGCGTTTCCGAGCGTGGCGCAGACCGCAGCGAACTGGCCGACCAAGCCAATCCGCTACATCGTTCCTTTCGCGCCCGGCGGCACTACCGACATCCTCGCGCGCATGATCGGCGAGAAGCTTGCCGTGGTGCTCGGGCAGCCGATCGTGGTCGAGAACAAGGCGGGCCAGGGCGGCTCGATCGGCGCGGCCGAACTCGCGCGCGCCGCGCCCGACGGCTACACGATCGGCGGCGGCACGATCAGCTCGCACGCGATCAACGCCACGCTGTACGACAAGTTGAGCTATGACCCGGTCACGAGCTTCGCGCCGATCACGCTGTATGCGACACAACCCAACGTTCTGCTCGTGCACCCGAGCGTGCCGGTAAAGAACCTGGCTGAGTTCATCCAGTTGCTGAAGGCCAACCCGGAGAAGTATTCGTTCGGCTCGGCCGGCAACGGCACGTCGCAGCACATCTCCGGCGAGCTCTTCAAGACGATGGCGGGCGTGAAGATGCAGCACGTTCCGTATCGCGGCAGCGGCCAGATGATGCCGGACCTGCTGGGCGGCAACCTGCTGGTGGCGGTCGACAACATCGCCACCGCGATTCCGCATGTGAAGGCGGGCAAGCTGCGCGCGCTGGCGGTTACAACGGCCGTGCGCTCGTCGGTCGCGCCCGATGTGCCGACGATGGCCGAGTCCGGGCTTGTCGGTTACGAACTGAGCTCGTGGCAGGCGGTTTTCGCACCCGCAGGCACGCCGGCGCCGATCGTCGAGCGGCTGTACACCGAGATCGCGCGGATCCTCAAGACGCCGGAGATCCAGAAGCGCCTGACCGATCTCGGCCTCGATCCGAGCGGCATGTCGCCGCAGGAACTCGCGGCGCTGGTCAAGGCAGATGTGCCGCGGCTCGGCAAGATCGTGAAGGAGAGCGGCGCGCGGGCGGATTGAGCACGGACTTATTGGTCAACATCGGCCCGACGCCTTCTCGCATTGATGGACAAGTCAACGGAGCCGACCGATCGTCGCAAAGCCGACCTTCACGGCGGTCAAAGGTCTGAAGTCCCAGGATGCCGAGATCGCTGCTGTTGCGGGTTGCGCAATGCAGGCGTTTAGCGCTAGGGCGAACGCTCGGAATCGACCCCTACGCATAGATCTCAACTAGGGATAGTTGGCGCTGGCGAAGAAACGTTGATGCCGGCGCGGGGCGGGGTTGCGCGGGTAGCACCGTCAACGTCCTTTACATAGTTTCTGCGTCCGGGTGCAGTGACGGTCCCACTTCAGGAGACCGCCATGGGCACTGTTCACCGTTCTCGTTCTCGTCGCAAGGACACCAACTGGCTGGCGGAAGGGCCAGTCGGGCCATACATTGATGCATTCAAGCAGCACCTGAACGACCGCGGTTACGCGGTTCACACTCTTGCCAGTTATCTGGGCGGCATTGCGCACTTTGCGCGGTGGGCTCGCGGCCGGCGGCTGCACCGGATCGACGAAGCGTCGGTTGTCGAGTTCCTCGACGAGCACCTTCCGAACTGCCGATGCGCTGGGCCGATCCGCCGCGACCACGATGACCTCAGTGCTGCGTTGGGGCACCTGCTCGTGGTACTGCGTTCTCAGGGCGCCATCGCGCCACCGGCGGCGAGCACGGTGCCAGTGGAGGAGGAACTGCGCCGCTACGAGGATCACATGAATCACGTACGCGGCCTGTCGCCGAAGACCCGGAGCATGGCATTGCGCATCGTTCGACGGCTGCTGACGTCACGCTTCGGCGACGGCGCCATCGACGTCGGGGCGATCAAGCCCGAGCATGTCCGGCGCTTCTTCGCGCAACAGGCCAAGCTGTACCGCAAGCCGGCAAGTGCCGGCTCGGTGGTGGCGTCGCTGCGCGGCTACTTCCGCTACCGGGCTTCGCTCGGCGATCTCGTACACGGCCTGATCGGTGCGGTGTCCTACCCCGCCAACTGGCAGCTGTCCTCGCTGCCCAAGACGCTGACCGCCGAAGAAGTCGAGCAGCTGGTTGGCTCGCTCGGCGAACCCGGCCGCTCGATGCGGCGCGCCGACGCCATCGTGCGCTGCGCTCTCGATCTTGGACTTCGTAGCGGTGAGGTCGCTCGGCTCGGCCTCGACGATATCGACTGGCGCGCCGGCACGATCACCTTGCGTCATACCAAGGGACGCCGCGAAGACGTCCTGCCGCTGCCGACAGCCACTGGCGAAGCCATCGCTGCGTACCTGAAGTACGAACGTCCCGAGACCCGCAACCGAGCGGTCTTCGTGCGTCACATGGCACCACGCGACGAACCTGTCGGTCCCGACCTCGTGCGCAAGACGATCCGCCAGGCCTACGCGCGTGCCGGGTTGCCGTACACGCGATCACACCTGCTGCGCCACACGATGGCCCACCGGCTCCTGGCGGGCGGCTCCTCCCTCAAGGAAGTGGCCGACGTGCTGCGCCATCGCTCGCTGAACACGACGCTGATTTACGCCAAGCTCGACAGCCGCAAGCTCGTCGCGGTGGCGCTGCCATGGCCAGGGAGCGCAGCATGAGCGCCGCCGCCTCCTTGCAGGCGCTCGTCGAGCGCTATCTGCTCGAGCGTCGCCGCTTGGGCTTCGGTGTGCGCAAACCGGCTTACGGCCTGCGCAGCTTCGCGCACCATGTTCAGGCCGCCGGTCATCGCGGACCCTTGACCTTGGAGATCATGGCCGATTGGGCCCGGCGCGACAGCCACGGCAGCAGTGATCCGCGCACCTGGGCGCGGCGGCTGAAGAGTTTGCGTTCGTTCACACGCTGGCTCCAACAATTCGAGCCGCGCACCGAGGTGCCCGACGACGCGATCTTCGGCCGCCTGCCCGAGCGACAGGCGCCGCACATCTACAGCGAGCGCGAAGTGATAGATCTGCTGGCCGCTGCGCGCCGGCTCGGGCCAACCCCGGGGCTGCGCGGCGCTGTCTTCGAGACGCTGTTTGGCCTGATCGCCTGTACTGGACTGCGGATTGGCGAGGCGCTGTCGCTGCGCAACGTGGACGTCGATCTGAAGGGTGGGATGCTGACGATCTACCAGAGCAAGTTCGGCAAGTCGCGCCAGGTGCCCGTGCACACGAGCACCCTGGAAGCGTTGCGTCGCTATCGCTGGATGCGCGACCTCGCGGGCGAGTCTGCTGCGGACGACGCTGCGTTCTTCGCTGGCACACGGGGCCGACGGCGTGGATTACCACTGGGCGACAGCCAGGTGCATCGTGTCTTCGCTGAACTGCGCCAGCAATTGGGCTGGCGCAACCGCGGCACTCATCATGCCGCGCGCATCCACGATCTGCGGCACACCTTCATCGTGCGCCGCATCGTGCAGTGGCAGGCGCAGGGGGTGGATGTCGATCAGGCGATGCTGTCGCTGTCGACCTACGTCGGGCATGCGATGGTGACCAACACCTACTGGTACCTCTCGGCGGTGCCGGAGTTGATGGCACTGGCGGCTGGGCGCTTCGAGTCGTGCATGCCGGAGGCGCCCGATGCGTGACGCCCAACCCCAGCCACCGACATTCCCGGCACTCGTGCAGCAGTTCTTCACAGAGTACTTGGTCGCACAGCGCGCCATGAGCCCTCGCACCGTGGCCTGCTACCGGGACGCGATCACATTGTTCCTCGGCTTCGCCAGCGTCAGACTGAGCAAGGCGCCGACTGGGCTACGCCTGGTTGACGTCAGGCCCGAGTTGATCCTGGCCTTCCTCGACCATCTGGAACATGAGCGACACAACTCGGTGCGCAGCCGCAACCTTCGTTTGACGGCGTTGCGCGCGTTCCTGAAGTTCGCTGCCCGGCGCGACGTATCCGCGCTGCACACGGTTGAGCGGGCGCTGGCCGTGCCGATGAAGCGCTTCGAGCGACCAATGCTGGGCTTCCTCACGCGTCCGGAGATGCTGGCCGTACTCGGGCCGTCCGGGCCCGACTGGACGTCACAGCGCGACCATCTATTGTTGGCAATGCTCTACAACACCGGTGCACGTGTCTCCGAGATCATCGGCGTGCGCGTGGCCGACGTGGTGCTGGAAGGTGCAGCCTGCGTCCATCTGCAAGGCAAGGGGCGCAAGCAGCGCTCCGTGCCGCTGTGGAAGACCACAGTGCAAGAGATCCGCTCCTGGTTGCGATTGAACCCGCGGTTGCGCGGCGACGCCGCCCTGCTGCCCAGCCGAGATGGACGGACGATGACTCGCTGCAACGTCACCCAGCGCCTGGCCCTCGCAGTCACCAGGGCCATTGCTCAACAACCAAGTCTGGCCAGCAAACACGTGTCGCCGCACACCGTACGACACAGCACTGCAATGCATTTGCTGCAGTCGGGCGTGCCCTTCAACGTGATCGCGCTGTGGCTCGGACACGAGAGCACAAACACCACACATCGCTACGTTGAGGCCGACCTCGCAATGAAGGAAAGGGCGCTTTCCCGACTCGAAGCACCTGACACCAAGCTGCGCCGGTTCCGCGCATCTGACTCGCTGATCCGATTCCTGCAGTCGCTGTAACTATGTATAGGACTCGCCGGCCCTTCACATCATTGGCCAGAGGGGCCGGCGCCCTCTGTGGCGTGCCAACTATCCCTAGTTGAGATCTATGCGTAGGGGTCGC